>Ga0310690_10012639_pt1 | contig 10345 bp, 7 predicted proteins | sample AusTroGonzalo_MG_2_FD_207661 | JGI IMG/M metagenome (GOLD analysis project Ga0310690, IMG submission 207661) | Bovine rumen microbial communities from tropical cattle in Woodstock, Queensland, Australia - Gonzalo_04 (v2) (version 2) | ecosystem: Host-associated > Mammals > Digestive system >...
CAAAAAATGAACTTCTTCGCCGTTTCCGCGGCATGTTCTGGGGACTTGTCGTCGGTGATTGCCTCGGTTCGCCGATCCAGTTTTCGGAGAAGGATCGTCATGTACATGTGACGGATATGCTTCCATGTTCATTCTTCCACACGCCACCCGGCTACTGGACGGATGATTCCGCAATGGCTTTCTGCGTGGCAGACAGCGTGGTGAGGTGCGGGAAATACGACTTGCAGGATATCGCGGATACCTTCGTGAAATGGCTTCGCAAGGGCTATTGGTCGAGCTTGCCGGAAGCATTCGATATCGGTGGAGCAACCATGATTGCGATTCGCGGGATCGAATCCGGCAGTCTTCGCAACGGAGATGAGGATTCCCAGGGAAATGGCAGCATCATGCGCCTTGCTCCATCGTATATCCTGAACTACGGCAATCCTGACCGCACCATTCTCTATGAGATCGGGGATCTGACGCACCAGAGTAAGCGTGTCCGTGGCGTCATCAGCTTGATGGCTGACATTTGCGATGAGCATATGCAGGGACATCCGACTGTCGTGCAGTCTATGTATGAAACACGGGATGAGGTCGACAACTCCGGCTGGGCTGTATCAACGCTCCAGGCGGCGTTGTGGGCGTTCCATACAACGAAAACGTTCGAGGACGGCATGATTGAGGCTGTGAATCTCGGTGGCGATGCTGACAGCATCGGGGCTGTCTATGGGCAAATCGCCGGAGCTTATTACGGATTCGAGGCTATTCCTGAACGCTGGTTGTCCGTAATCAAGGACCGCGAAAAAGTATCCGAGCTCATCGAATCATTTTTGAAGGTGGCCGTGATATGAGAATGAAATGCGGGAGATGCGGAGGCTTCGACTTCATGAACGCATTCAAGTACGTTCATGAAGTGGATGAGTTCGTCTGCGGAAACTGTTTCCGCAAACTTTCTTCCCTCGCTTTGACCGAAGACTCTAAAGATCCGGCTACCCCTGAAGAGAATATCGAATATGAACTTGACGAGGAAGTCGAAGAAGAGCCTGAAGAAACAATCAGCCAAAAGGCAAATCGGATATGGCGACAAAGACAGATCGAAAAGCTTGAAGCGGAGCAGGAGATTCTGGCTGCTGAGCTTGACAGTCTTCGTGACGATATCGGGTACGACCGCATCACAATGGACGAGGAGAATTGCCTTGTCGGCGAAACTATTTATGGACTCCAAATCCAAGATCGTCTGGAAGAAATCGAAAAAGAACTTGTACTGCTGAGGAGCAAACAATGAGCAGATTTCTAATTGCAACCATCCTACTGTTGACCGCCACCGCTTTTTGCGGTGAGCGGGAGACCATTCGTGATGCCCATGGCAAAGTTGTTGGGACAGCCACAACAGACGGAAACAAAACCGTGTACCGCGACGCTCATGGCAAAGTGACTGGCACTGCCACCACGAATGGAAACAAGACCACTTACCGTGATGCCACCGGAAAGGCCGTTGGAACGGCCACAGAGAGTGGGAACAGGACGACCTACCGTGATGCTACGGGCAAAACCATTGGAACGACCACAGAGGCCGGAAATAAGACTACTTACCGGGATGCCACCGGAAAGGTAGCAGGCACAGCGTCGCAATCCGGCAACTCGACGACCTATCGCGATGCCACGGGCAAGACTGTTGGAACAAAGAAGTAGGTCGAAACGAAAGAAGCCAATATGCTCTACTACCTGAGTTCACTTGAATCCGTCTGGGGACCATTCCGTCTGTTCCATTACATCACCTTTCGAGCTGGCGGCGCCTTCATTACGGCTTTTTTGTTCGTTCTTTTCGTGATCCCGCCGTTTCTCCCCTTTTTTCGAGAGCACTGTATACAAAAGTCGCCAAGGATGGACGATCAGGCAGAAAAACCTAAAACCCCATTAATGGGCGGCGTGTTCATCGTCGCAGCGATAGTTGTCGCTGCTCTGCTTTGGGGACGGATCACAGAACGAACGCTCATCATCTTTGTCCTCACGACCATTGCGCTTGCTATTCTGGGCATGGAGGATGACATCATCAAAACACGCTATCTGCGTTCTGAGCGTGACGGCGTAAAGGAGCGCACAAAAATGATTGTGCAGGCTGCCGTGTCTGTCGTAGCACTGTATCTGCTCTACAAAACGAGCGGGACAGTTACGATGAAAGTCTATTTTCCATTCTCCCCCCAGCCATTCCAGTTTCTCCCCGGCAGTGAATCCGTTTCGGTCATGGTTCCTTATAGGACATCATTGCTATTCTCCATGCCGCTATGGACTATGCCCATTTGTCTGCTCATCATGCTCGGCTTTAATTATGGCGTACTGGCCGGAACCAGCAACGGGGTCAACCTGACCGATGGCAAGGACGGACTTGCTGCCGGATGTATGTTCATCGCAGCCCTGGCATTCAGCGTGATTGCTTACCTGAACGGTCATTCTGTATTTGCAGAATATCTTGGCATTCCCTATGTACCGCAGGCTGGCGAGATTGGTATCTTTGCTTGTGCCATTGCTGGAGCCTGTCTGGGGTTCCTCTGGCACAACTCATACCCGGCTTCTATCATCATGGGCGATACTGGCAGCCTGGCTCTTGGTGGTGCGTTGGCCATGATAGCCATTATGCTTGGGCAGCAACTTCTGCTTCCAATCATCGGCTTTGTTTTTCTCCTTGAGACGGTTTCTGTTGCACTCCAACGGATAAGTTTTAAGCTTCGTCATGGAAAGCGAATCTTCCTTCGAGCTCCAATCCACCACCATTTTGAGCTGAAGGGAATCCCTGACAACAAAATAATCATGGGGTTCTGGATAGTGGCTACCCTTTGCGCAATGATTGGTCTGGCAACTCTGAAGTTGAGATAGTCCGCGTGTTGCGCCGTGCTTCCATTATGCAGGAGAACATATTGAAATAGGTCATTGGTTCTTTCGGATCAATCTGGGGAATCGATATATTAAATTCCTTTTCGAGAGCTTGAATCAAATCGTCTCGATCCGCATAATTGCTCCAGTCATAATACTTGTTCTCATTGAGAATACGAAAAACGTCAACAAGTTTTTGGCCGGATATTCTTGATAAGAATAGATGGAATCTTTTTGTATCTTCGTTTGACTGTTCGGTAAGATACTCATGAAGGTGAGGAATCTCTTCAATGTCAATCAACATGGCAACTCTTTCTCCGCTGCATTACTGTAAGTGCTTGCAGTATTCATCTACATATTCCCGCGAATCCATTTCTTTTGCAATGTGCTCCATGCCGGGGTATTCTCGAATAGCGTTGTAAAATGTTCTGAGATAAGGAATAATTTTATCGCCGAAGGAATTGGTCATCTCACAAACAAAATCCTCAAAAGATCTGATTCCTTTGGTTTCCAAAAGATATCCAGAAACAGTAAAGCCGTCTTTTAAAAGGTCTGTTGAAAAAGAGCTTTTCTCTCCAATTGTCTTTTGCTTGTTCTTGCTTTGATTGTTGTCTGGCCTCACATAGGTAAGTGGAGCCAACAGATATGAGGACATATTTGCAGCATATTTCTGAGGATATGTGAATAGGGGATTATCTGGAGTTAGTTTGTCGACAACTTTGGGCCTGCCAAGCAAAACATCTTCAACATATTCCTTGGGCGCATTTCCAAACAATCCGGTATCTGCTTTCCCAAAAACAACGAGGTCCATATACGAATAATCTCTCAAACTCACCTGAATCTTACCCTCACATTCTGTGATTTTCTGATTCAATGCATTTTCCAAATCATCCTTGTCTTCTTCAGAAAGGAAATCTATAATACGAGCCCAGAAATACTGAATCCCTCTGGAGATTTCCAACGCATTTTCAACCTCGTTATAACGTTTCCTTAAGAGTATAACACTTTGTCCGTTTACAGTCATGTTTACAAGGATTTCATCCGGAAAAAGAAAAGCATTGTTCTCAGCGTTCTCCTGAAAAGAGAAAAGAGTCTCTGTTTCTGAAGGGCCGATGGCTTCCTCAATTTCTTTTCGGAACTCTGCATTTCCCGCATCTTCTCTCGAAATATCCTTGTAAAATCGGTGTATTTGAGGGGAAAAGAACTCTTCAACACTTTTATTGGCCTTCATTATTTCATTCTCAAAGAAATCCATTTCCGTCCCAACGAGATTGTGTGACTTTGCTTGCTTAAACGCCTTTTGAACCTGATTCTCTAATGAGCAGTACAGATCGACCAAACGTTCCCTTATTCTTTCCTGCAAAAGATTACTAAGATTTCCTCTTATAAGGTCCGCAGTGTCTTTTATGTGTTTGCAGTCGAGTTCAAATGCTTTTTTTTGAGAAACGCGTATTAAACGATTCCTCTTCCCGATGAGAAAAGTATGCGTGTTGCGAATTTCATTTGCTTCTCTAAAAAAATCTGATAGCATGTAATTCGTTCTTTTTCCAAGGACCTTTATTTCGAGATTATCCATATCCTTTGGATCTACTATGGAGTATTTTGACTCCAATCGTTCATTGACCTCGTTTTGACTCGTCATGAATGATTTTGGCAGTTTGAATTTGTGACGGCCTATCTGGAAGTCAGATATTACAATTTCGACAAACTGAAGATTTCTTTGAACAGGCACTTTTTCATCTTGTTTAAGTTCTTCTACACGTTTTTCAAGTTCTTCAGTTCGTTTCTTGAGCTCGATATTCTCAATAAACAATTGCTCTTCTTTTGTCTTCGGAACCCTAAGCTCCTCGATTTGTGCCACACTGGGGACCTGGATAGCGTAAAGATTGGTTTCCCCGATCGGATTTCCGTGTCGGTTTTCATCGAAAAAAGCCGAGTTATAAGAATCCTCATTTAGCGATTCCAACATAACAGATTCAGGAAGAAAGAATATTGGTTCCTCATCATCCACCGATAAAACGCCTATTCGAATTCCGTCTTCACATCGAAAAGTATCAAGACCATGCATCCTGATACAATCCTGCAGCAACAAAACCGCCTGCGGTTCATTGTAGCCGAGAGTAAATGATTCGAGCGACGCATCAATCAGCAAATGAACATTCCCGTCCAGTCGTTCTACAGCATTTACCAACGCCTCTGCTACGGATATATTAACACCCGGCACAGTCAAGGTTACACTGTGTTCCGCAGCGTTAATCTTCTCCGCTAAAACAGAATCGTTTACTGTCTGGTACAAGAAATGCATTGTTTTGTTCCCTGCGCTGAACTGTTCTCGAAAAATCTATTCGGCATCTGACTCAGATGAGCATTTGACACCAGATTGTTTGGAAATACAGAAACTATTTATTCTACACCAAGCGCCTTGAATACAGCATCCTGAGCACTCTGATAAGGAATGATCTGGAATGCGCTCATCAAATCTGCCGGTACCGTGGCAAAATCCGTAAAGGAAATACTGGGAATAAGCACTTTCTTGGCTCCGCTGTCCAAGCAAACTTGAAGCATATTCGCCAGCTCATCGACCTTGATGATGGTACCGCTGATACTGATTTCTCCCAGGACGACCATGGAACTCAGAACAGGCTTCCCTGTAGCAATTGAGCACAAAGCAATCAATGTTGGCAGCGCCAGTTTTCCTGTCATTCCGATCCCTTGCAGATCCTGATAATTCACGATATAGTCTTTCGTGGTCGTGCTGATGGAATGGCTAATTCCGCTTCCATTCGCTTTGAGGAAGCTGAAGGCTGTGTTGGACGACTCTTTCGCATCCCGGTCGGTTCCAATGCCTGTTCGTTCGAATTTTCCATTCCCCGGCAGCATTTGGGATTCCAGACGGAAGACTCCAAGCATACCGGATTTGCTCTGTCCCACGGTATATACCTGACCTGGATTGCACATGCCTTCTGGAATCAGTTTTCCGCCGCCTTGTTCGGGAACGGACACGTAATGCTCTTCAAAGGTTTCGTTGTCGATATAGGAGAAGTTGACATCGTAAAATTCCATTCCACCGAGTTTTTTCAGTTGCTCTTTTACACGGCGTCGCATTTCCAAAGCAATCTTGAGGATTTCTTCAACTTCCTCTTTTCCAAATTCTCCATCAGGATAGATAAGTTTCAGCAAACCGCCGACAAGTTTCCTGATTGCGATTGTATCCCGCTGATTAATATTCTTCCCAAGACGGAAATACTTGTCGAGCGCGTCTCCGTATTGAACCTTGCGAAGTTCACGGATGAATTCGGCCAGATAATCTGTAATGAAACCATAGTCATCGGTAAAGTGTTCCGGCCGGAATTTTGGAATTTCCCATCCAGGGAGATAACAATGGATTCGATCAAGGAATGCGGTATCCGTTCCCATAACTGGCGGGAACGGATCAAACAGGCTGGAAGTCTTCAGTAGCACTTCAACGCTCTGATTGATGTTTCCGACAAAGACCATGGAAGCAGAAGCAGCTTTGGATTCTTTCCCTCGGGCAAATGAACCAGAGGCCATATAGTCCTTCATGATCTGGACGCCGTCCTTGTCCTTGAAATTGATTCCCGCGACCTCATCGAATGCAACGCAGTCCCACAATCCCACCAAACCGATAGATTTCCTTGACATATTGTAAAACAGGTTGGCGACTGTGGTCTGGCCGCCGGAAACAAGAATAGCATTCGGGGAGATTTCTTTGTAGAGATGCGATTTGCCTGTGCTTCTTGGGCCAAGTTCACAAAGGTTGAAATTGTTTTCAATCAGGGGAACCATGCGAAGAAGCAGAAGCCATTTTTCGCGTTCTTTTAGGGAATCGGGCTCCATTCCGGTTGAGCGAAGCAGAACATCGATCCACTCTTCCTTGGTAAACGCCTTTCGACCGGCTTTCAGTTCCTCCATCTCGACATGGGGCATCTGAATCGGTTTCAGCTGGCGGATCTGAACTGTGCTTGCATGTCGATCTTCTTCAACGTACTCGTAATCCAGCTGGACCATGCACCATATTCCGCCACAGAGAAGACGGTCGTATTTCTCGGCATATTCGGCCTGAATCGGAACTTTAGAAAGACCAAGATTGGAAAAACTGGCATAGTAGGTATCGCTGTTAATATCCAGCTGAACCGTAATCATATCAATTACGGTATGGCTGCCATGCTGGCGAAGCAGGGAAATGATCTTGTTCGCTTCATCCGGTCGGACAAAATTCTCGGAAAGTATTTTTTTGACTTTCTGAACGCCCTGCGCAATGATTTCCTCATCGTCGGAATTGCAATACTGACCGAGCAGATACTCCAAAACATAGATCGGAACATTGGAGCCTTCCTTGATTTTTTTGGTCAAGTCTTTCCGAACAATCATCCCGTCAAAATGCTGACGAAGCTTGGACTTGAGCACACTTCTGGTGTCATTATCAACAATGTCGTTTTGGTTTTCCATTTTCTGGCTCCGAGTTAATTATTCGGTGAAGAATCCGAAGGAATCCGAGGCGAATACAAGGTTGATTTGGAATTCTTCCTTGCGAGGCGGCTGGACTCCGGATGCATCGGCAATTACGAGATAGTATTTGTCGGTGCTGCGATATTCCATTGACTTCAAATTGAACACGCAGCGAGAGATTCGTTTCTGTTCGTTCATGTCAGTTTTGTCAGCAATGACTTTCTGCTCATCGCTGATCTTCTGCCCTTCGGAATCTATGAAATAGAGCAGATAAGTGGCTGCTGCCCGATTGTCGCCGACAGGCTCTTTCTGATAGAACGAAAGATTGAACATCATGTTGGATATTTTTCTGCTTGAAGAAACAAGTTGAATTGATACCGGCACCGTGTCGTAGCGTTCAGGATGTTCCCTGTACCCTCTGTTGCTATTGCGCAGGAAGTGATAATAGATCACGGGGACGACCATTTCCTGCGGACTGACTCCGCCATGAATGTAGTTCGTATATCCGCCTTGTTTTTTGATTCGGATATTCTCTCTTGGTGCAAATGCGGAATAATCTGTTTTCCCGTGCATGAAACAGATCGGCAGCATGTGTTCCGGCTTCGCATCCGGTGTTGTAATCAGATAGCGGCTGTCAACTTCAACGGCTTGTGCCGAGGATATGCCTTTGTCGATTTTTTCTTCCTCTTGAAGCGCGTGATACGTATAAAGGAATCCGTGGTCCGATGTGATGTAGATATGGTGCGCACAGAAATCGTTGACGATCATACGGACAGCATCTGCGATGTCATTGATTGCCACTTCACAGGCATCAAAAACATCGGAAGGAGAACTGTGTCCGGCCTTGTCAATGGAATCGGTGTAAATGTAGATGACCTCTTTCCCTCGGACCAAGTTCAAACGTTCTGCCCGTTTCATCGTCCTGATTTGAGAGAATTGCAATGCGACGCTGCTGGGATTCTTTTTCTGAAGAATATGTTCCCGGTTGGTACTTTCCGAAGATACGCCGTCTGCCAGGACAGATACTCCGTTTGTGCCTTGGGTAACGGATAACTCCTGATGCGGCAGAAGGGCCGCCATGCCGAATTTCGTCACGGTGGGGAATATCGCCTGACAGCTGTCCAAAGTTACTTCGCTTTGCGTATTGCGGCGCAATTCCTCCGCCGCCTGTGCAGCAACTTCATAGCGCAGGCCATCTGAGATCACCACGTAAACCTTGTTTTCGGCATGTTCGATATGGGACTGATAGAAATCCTCTTGCTGGGGGAGATCGGCGATCTTTCCTTTTTCGCGCAAATCGTCCTGACAGGCTTTCGCCCAGCAGTCGCCCAAATTCGTGAGATACCAGTTCGAGTAGATTCCCTCGATAAAATCCGTTACTCCCTTGAACTGGTCATCGAGGTATGGATTAGGACTTGCGATAGTCTTTTTGAATGCCAGATGATATTTCCGGTAGAACGTATCCATCCGGCAATAGTCGTCGGTATATTCCTGCCAGAGCTTCTTGGCATCGACCGTGTGGAATCCGTGACCATGCTCCTGATGGAAAACAAGCATCTCGGCGCACTGCCATGCGCCTTCATAATAGCTTTCGTTCAGGTTGTACCATGCCATCGTCCGGCGTTTTGCAACAATCGCTTTCAGTTCATCGGGCAAAAGCGATTTATCTTTCACCTCTTTGAAGGCTTGTAACAGGATGCAGTCATCAATGCAGGGCAAACTTTCTGTCCGCAAGAGATCGTTAATCGGAATCTCCGCAATACGGTTCCGGAGATGAAGCTCATTCTCAATTTGGCAGATGATTTTGTGTATCTGCTCTTTTCCTTCGTTTTTATGCAGCCATTCGGACAGGATATCGTAGCAGATTCCCTGATATTGTTTGTGGGGTGAATAATGGTCTTCCAGGCCAAGCAGATGCTCTTTGGGTAAGGTCTGTGCCGTTGCTGTCAGGATGAGATAACGGGCAAAGTCGTGTAGGTTCGGATTTTCGGCATGGAATCCGGTTTCAGCCATGCGCTCCCAGAAGAATTCGACCATGGAGTAATTCTGAATCTTTTGGAAGAATTCGTTCTTATCCTGATCGATCCCGCCCAGAATAACGGCCTTCAAAATGTCACTGGAAGCAATGCTGTTGATTCCGCAAAGCACGGCGAGAATAGCGCGACAAACCTTGCCGGGATCATCCAGCTGCTTGTGCAGGGCCACGATCTTGTCTCTGCGGTCTTTTGCGTTGAAGAACTTCCGGTTTGTTTTGATTGTTTCATAGATGGGCGGCGCACTCGACAGCTTCATTTCGTGAATCCACATCGTAACGAGATCGGAACGGAATTCCTCGCTCAATAGACGCAGATTCAGCAGCCAGTCATCTTCTTTCTTATCGTAACGAAGCGGATCGTAGACCACGTAATTGCTGTCCACATCGTCATGTTCCAAAAGCTTTTTGACTTCAAAATTGTTATTCCCCTTCAGCTGGACGAATTTTGCCGGAAGAATCAACTGAAGTTCAAAAAGCTGATCAAGAAACTCCTGATCCTCGTCACGCCAGAAAATCACGTGACGTTTGTGAAACTCCGGCAAAGGTGCCGCAAGTCGACGATTCAATTCCTGTACGATGACATCTGTTTCCATACCTAAATCACTTCTTTGTTCTTTTTGTTTCTCTTTTGGAGTTGGATTTCATTTTTCCGAGAAAGGATCTTAAAGGCATCAAATCATCAGGTCTCCATGCGATATTTCCATTAACACTACGCCCCGTTACGAATTGTCCGGCCGTACTAGGAGATGTGAATGTGATATCCTGAAGAGTGACACCTTTTTTGTCGACCAATCTTCTGTTGTGCCTTGCTGTAAAAACATCTGATGCCATTTTGGGAAAGGAGTCTTTTAAATTAATTCTGCTTCCTTTTAGTATGGTTATAACTCCATCTTTGTAATTTGCTTCGGCGTAATGAAGATTATTACGACTTTTCAAAATAAGCTTCATGTATCTCTCCATTTTAATTGCATTTTGCCAAGACATCTC
>Ga0310690_10012640_pt1 | contig 10345 bp, 10 predicted proteins | sample AusTroGonzalo_MG_2_FD_207661 | JGI IMG/M metagenome (GOLD analysis project Ga0310690, IMG submission 207661) | Bovine rumen microbial communities from tropical cattle in Woodstock, Queensland, Australia - Gonzalo_04 (v2) (version 2) | ecosystem: Host-associated > Mammals > Digestive system >...
AATCCTTTGCCTCCCCTGATAATCTATCAATAAGCAAATTATATCCGCTTAAAGTAAGAATTTTTCTGGCATAAAAAGTATTGGGATTACGTTCAAAAATTACCCCTTCCGGCAAAGCATCACCGAATTTAATGCCAAGATATTCTATACCGCTTCCCCTTTCCGCTTTCAAGATTTTTTTAAGCAAATCTATATCTTCTTGCGTAAAAGTAAGGGTTTCAGGGGCAACGATATTTCTTTCTTTTAAGGTTTCTAATTTTTCTTGCTCTGTAAGGGAGTCCGGCTCCAAACGAATAAGATATTTGCGGGCCGGCAAATTAGCAAAATCAATATCCAATGCTTTTTTATAATTTTCTATGGCAAGTTCCTTTTTATCTGTCTTTTCTAATGTAAGACCGTAACCTACTAAAACGTTCACATTTTCCGGTTGATATTTTAAGGCAGTTTTATAATATTGCATCGCTTGCGGCACTTGCCTGCCTTTCATGGCGATATCGCCCAAATTAGAATAGACATAAGCATAATACGGAGATTGAGGTGTCATCATTTTAAGGGCATTATTAAAATATTTATTTGCCTCCGCGTACTTTGCAAGCAAAATTTTTATGCCGCCCATACTTATTTGATAATTTAAGCGTTGTTTTTCCTTGGCAGGACATTTTTCCAAAGCATGTTCTGCCGCGACATAATCTTTACTATCAAACAATTTGCGCCCTTCTGTTATGCAATTTTGCGCAAATGTTACGCAGGTAAAAGAAATAAAAAATAAAGCCAATAAACACTTCTTCATTTAACCGCCCTCCATGTCTTTAACAAAATAAATAATTTGCTGAACTTACTTAACTTTATCTTATTTTCCGCAGGTAAGCAAGCCCTCTTTTTTAATTCTAACAAAATTCCCTCATAAATTGCGCCCATAGCCCGCGCGGCAAGAAGGGTTTTGAAATCTTCTTCCGGCAGAATTTGGCGTGCTTTTTCATATAATTTTTGGGCTTTATCTATTTCAAAAGCAAATAACTTACGCATATTTTCGCTTTGCTTAAAAGACAAAAAATCTTCTTCCTTTATTTGAAAACTTTGCAAATCTTCCAAAGGAAAATAAAGACGGTTTATTTTGGCATCCTCGCAGACATCCCTTAAAATATTAGTCATTTGCACCGCATAGCCCAAAGTTACGGCATATTCCCGCGTAAGCGGGTTTTTATAACCAAAAATTTCAATACACATTAAGCCGACAATGCTTGCAACCCTGTACATGTACCAATTTAATTCTTCCTGGGTTTTGATTCTAACCGGGGTTTCCAAATCCCTTTCTACTCCTTCTATTAAACCTAAAAAATATTCCTTCGGTATAGGGAATCGGTGCAAAACTTTGCGCAAATTACGCCCCATTTCCGTTTTGGGAGCACCTTTGAAAATGAGTTCAACTTCCTCCCTTAACTCCTTTAATTGTTCAGGGGCTGTTGTTGGGGTGTCATCTACTATATCATCTGCCAAACGGCAAAAAGAATATACAATACCAAGTGCCTCTTTTTGCTCTTTAGACAAAAAGAAAAATGCCGCGCCGAAATTAGATTTTTTATAACTATTGTTCATTTACCTTAACCGCCCACAAAAATTCAATATTTCCATGCATGCCTACTGTTTTTGATTCTACAAGCCCTATACTTTTTGCTTTATATTTTTTGGCAATCGTTTCAAAAAAATCCTGTACCGTTTTTATTGCTTTTTGACGGTTCTCCGCTGTTTGAACTATACCGTGCGGTACTTCTTTCGGGCTTAATTCAAATTGCGGTTTTATTAAAAACACAACGGCGGAATTTGGTGCCATACACTTAAAAAGCGGCTCCATAATTTTTGTTAAAGAGATAAAAGAAACATCCACCGCCGCCAAATCAAACTTGCAAGGGAAGATATCCGCTTCCATAAACCTTGCATTTGTATTTGGGCAAAAATGATAATTTGTAAAATTAAGAACCTCACTTGCAAGTTGGCCGCGTCCTACGTCCACCCCATAAACCTCTTTAGCGTCCTCAAGTAAAAAACAATGGGAAAACCCGCCTGTTGCCACCCCTATATCAAGGCAAAATTTACCCTTTACCGAAATATTAAAATCCGTCAATGCCTGCTTTAACTTTAACCCGCCACGCGACACATAAGGGCAAGGGTTTTGCTTTAAGGAAATTATATCTTCATCTTTGACGGTTCTGTCTGCCCTTGTGTCAATTTCACCGTTAACTAAAACCACACCGGCCATAATCAAGGCCTGCGCTTTATTGCGGCTTGCGGCAAGGTTTTGTTGCACAAGCGCATTATCAAGGCGTAATTTATTTTGTTTCATCTGTTTTTGCGTCAAAAGGTTCTAGCACTAAAGCACCGGCTTTTGTTTTTAATTCTTCCACCTTAAATTTTACTTCTTTAAGTTTAGAGGATAATTCTTTTGTTAATGCTGCTCCTTCTTCAAAAAGTTTTGATGCCTCATCTAAATTCAAAGCAGGGCTTTCCAAAGAAGAAACAATTTCTTCCAAACGGTTTAATTTTTCTTCAAAAGATTTTTCTTTTTTCATAGTGTTTCCACCTCAAAATCAGTAATTTCTGTTTTAACTTTTAAGCGCTCGCCACGGACGGCGGTTTTTACAATTTGCCCGTCGCTTAAACGCCTGACTATTGCATAGCCGCGTTTTAATACACCTTGCGGGCTTAAAGCATTAAGTTTATTACTTAAAAGTTGTAAAGATTGTTCTTTTTTATTAAGTAAATTATTGAAATTATTAAATAATTTTTCCTGTAAAGAATCCAATTCTTGCTCTTTAGGCAAGAAAATTAAAGCAGGTTCTTTGAAAATTTTATTTTTTATAACCGCTTGTAAACGGGTTTGCAGATTATTTACCTTTGCCTCTAAACCCATAAAAAGCATACGCTGGGAATTTTCCAAATGTTTAAGCATATCAAGTGCGTTTTGTACCACAAGTTCCGCCGCGGCAGAAGGAGTAGGAGCGCGCAAACTTGCTGCAAAATCAGTTAAAGTAAAATCTGTTTCATGTCCTACGCAAGAAATCACGGGGATTTTACTTTTTACCACAGCACGCACTACTTCTTCTTCATTAAAGCACCACAAATCCTCAATACTGCCGCCGCCGCGCCCGAGTAAAATAACATCCGGTTTAGGGGTAATTTTATTTAAGTTTTTGAGGGCTTTAACAATTTCTTCTTTTGCGCCGGCACCTTGCACTAAAGACGGTGCCAAAATAACCTGGACGTGTTTTGCACGGCGGCTTAAAACGGATAGAATATCTCGTATCGCCGCACCTGTCGGCGAAGTTATAACACCGATAATAGAAGGGAATTTCGGTAAAGGCAATTTATTTTCCTGCTCAAATAAACCTTCCTCTTTTAATTTTGCTTTAAGGGCTTCAAAGCGGGCATACAAATCACCAATACTTTGCACCTCTACCGAACGGGCAAGTATTTGGTATCTGCCTGATTTTATATAGCAGGAAATATCACCCCGAACACGTACCTTTTCCCCTTCTTTAAGTTTTATACCGCGTGCATATCCGCGAAAAAGAACAACGCTTATTAATGCTTCTTCGTCTTTCAAATCAAAATAAATATGGCCGCTTGAAGCGGTTTTTAAGTTTGAAATTTCGCCTTCCACGCAAATATTTGCAAGCACGCCCTCAAGCATTTCCTTGATTATGCCGGAAATTTCGTAAACGGAAAATATTTTGTTTTCGTCAAAAATAATACTCATTTCTTTTTAAGCGCGGCTTGGCGTTCCTTGATAATTTTTTCTTTGCCCATTTCAGTCGGTTTATAAAACTTTTTAGGGTTTGGCAGATATTCTTGCTTTACATAGTGATTAGGGAAATCGTGTGCATATTTATAACCTTCGTTTTTCATACCGCTTTGTAAATGTTTAGGCACGTCGCGGCGCGGACCGTTTTTTACTTCTTCCAAAGCGCTGTCTATGGCAAGGTAAGAGGCATTTGATTTCGGCGCGCAGGCAACGTATATGGCGGCCTCGGCCAAAGGTATACGGACCTCGGGCATACCTAAGACCTCTGCACTCTTAAAGGCGGCCTCGGCTACTACTAAAGCGGTCGGCTCTGCAAGGCCGACATCCTCTGCCGCACAAATCAAAATACGGCGCGCGATAAAGCGCGGGTCCTCCCCGCTTTCAAGCATACGGGCAAGCCAATATACTGCGGCATCCGGATCTGAGCCGCGCATTGATTTAATAAAAGCGGAAATGATATCGTAATGGGCATCGCCTTTTTTATCATAATTTAAGTGGCGTAACTGTATACACTCTTTTGCAATTTCAAGTGTAATTTCTTTTTTACCGCCGTTATATGGGGTTGTAATTAAAGCAAGTTCCACTGCATTTAAGAAACGCCTTGCATCCCCGTTGGCTTGGGTTATTAAATAATCGGCGGCATCTGCGGTGGTAACAAAATCAAGTAAAGTTTCTGCATTTTTAAGTATTTTACTTAAATTTTCTTTTGAAAGCGGCTTAAATTCAAACACGGAAAAGCGGGAAAGTAAAGCATTATTTATATAAAAATAAGGGTTTTCGGTAGTCAGCCCGATTAATATAATTTGCCCGCTTTCCACAGACGGCAAAAGTACATCTTGTTGGGTTTTATTAAAATGGTGGATTTCATCCAAAATAAGCAAAGTGCGGGCAGAGATTTTATTTTCTTGCCTAAATTTTGCTTCTGTTAAAACCTGCTTTAATTCCGCCACGCCTACGGCGGCAGCATTTAACTCAAAAACTTTTGCTTTAGTTTGTTTGGCAATAAATCTGGCAAGCCCTGTCTTACCGACACCCGGCGGACCGAAAAACACCGCAGAGGTTACTTTATCTGCCTCAATTAAACGCCTAAGCATTTTGCCTTCGCCCAAAATTTCCTCTTGCCCGGCAAAATCTTCTAATTTTTGCGGGGCCATTTTAGCGGCGAGGGGCATAGTTTGCGCTTTATATTCTTCTTGTTCTTTATCAAAAAAATCGTCCATAAATTATTTCTTTTTCAAAAAATCTTCAAGGCGTGTGATAGTTTCATCCAAACGTTTTTCTTCTGCTTTGCTTTTTATTTTATCAATATGTTTCTCTTTATACAAATCTATGGCATAAGATAATGCTACATAAGCAAACAAATCCGCGGTGGACATAAGATTTTTGTCATAGGCAACTATTTCCAAATCTTCTTCCAACTTATTAATGACAGTTTGCATTTCCACATCGGTTAAATCTTTAATATCAATGTTTGTTATTTTAACTCTTCTTACTATATAATTACGTTTTTCTGTTTTATTCATTTGTCAATTTTAGGTGTTGCTACTTGGGATTCTATACGCATAATTTCCTTATCAATTTTCAGATACAACCTTTTTAAGAGAACTGTTGTAATTTCCTTCCAATCTGCCAATGCTTTAACGGTTTCTTGCGTGCTTTCATGAATCCGCAGGGAGGATTCTAGCATCTTAATTTTATTGGCAAGAACCTCATTTTCCGCCTCTTTTTCATCAAGGCGGGTCATCATTTGGTTTACCAATAGTTCAAGTTTTTTATATTTATCTTTTGTTTCCATTTTATCTTAAACTTGCGCCAAAGGAATTTTGCAAAATCTTAAAAATACCGTCAATATAAGCGGTAACCTCTTTATCGGTTAAAGTTTTCTCTGTTGCAAAAAACTCAAAGCGCAAAGTTAAACTTTTTTTGCCTTGCGGCAAATTTTGGCCTGCATATAAATCAATTAAACTGATTTTTGCGGGCGTATCTTTTAAGGCCTCAAGGATTTGGGCATATTGGGTATTTTCATCAACGATAAAAGATAAATCGCGCCATGCACTAGGCAAAGCGGAAACATCTTTTGCCTTCTTAAATTCCGCGGCGGAAAATTGTTTTTCCAAATTCTTAACATTAAATTCAAAAGCGTAAACCGTTTGTTTTACGTCGTATTGCTTTAAGGTTAAGGGGTGCAACTCGCCAAGGTAGCCGATAACTTTTTTGTCAACAATTATTTCCATACAAATTTTTGGATGCATATATTTGGGCGCTTGTTTTGCTGGTTGCAAAGTATATGCGAAATCACCCAATAAATTTGTAACTACGCCTTTTAAGCCGTAAAAACCAACTTGGCATTGCGGGGTTAAAAAGAATTTCTCACGCGGGGTTTTACCTGTCATTACACCGGCAAGGGTAAAAACTTCCGTTGGGTAACCTTTTTGTAAGGAAAAAGTTTTATCATATTCAAACAAGCACAAATCATTATTTGAAAATCTTTGATTATATTCCAAATTTTTCAGCAAACTTGCAAGCAAAGACGGGCGCAAAAATTCCAGCCCTTCGGCAAGCGGGTTTGCAATTTCCGGCACTTGCGCGGTGGTAAAACCAAAATTTTCCACATCCTGCTTTGAGGTAAGTGCAATATTTTTACACTCAAAGAAGCCAAGGCCAACTAATTTTTGTGCAAATATGTCGCCGATATCTATTGTTTTTGGATGTTCGGCAAAATATAAAGTTGCGTGAGTAGAGGTTATATTCGGGGCAAGGTTTTCAAGCCCATAATAACGGGCAAGTTCCTCGGCTATATCCCAGCGGTGTTTAAGGTCGCGCCTATAAGAATTGGCTTTGAATACCCATTTTTCGCCAATAATTAAACTGCCCAAACTACGTAAAATCTGCTCTGCCTTTTCCTGTGGGATTTGCATACCCAAAATATCATCAATTTGTTTTAAGGTAAAAGTTACCTCAGGCGTTTCAATTTTTTGCGGGTAAACGTCATTTATTTCACTTGCTTTACCGCCGCAAATTTCAAGTATCAAAGCGCTTGCCGCCTGCATTGCAAGGGCAGGGCCGTTGATATCAAGCCCGCGCTCAAAACGTTGGGAGGATTCCGAACTCAAAGCCAATTTCTTTGATGTCTTATTTATGCAAACGGCATTGAAATTTGCCGCTTCAAGGAAAATATCTTTTGTGGTATCTAAAATACTGTCCTCTTTACCGCCCAAAATACCGGCAAGGCACAAAGGTTTTTTCTCGTCGCAAATAACTAAAGTTTGAGGGGTTAAAGTGCGTTTGACATCGTCAAGGCCTAAAAATTCCTCGCCTTCACTTGCAAAGCGGACATTTATTTGACCGCCCTCAATTCTGCTCAAATCAAAAGCGTGTAAAGGTTGGCCAAGTTCAAACATAACATAGTTTGTGATATCAACTAAAGCATTTTTCGGGTTTACACCGAGTGCAAGCAACCTATCTTGCAACCATTTGGGGGAAGGAACATTTTTTACATTCCTGATAATGCGGCCCATATATCTTTGGCAGCCGTCTGCGCCGCAAGGTAAATTAATTTGCAAGGATTTCCCCTCGCCTTTTACTTCAGCATAAGTTTTGTTTTTAAGAGGTAAATTAAGCAAAGTTGCAAGTTCGCGTGCAATACCCAAAACACTCATTAAATCGGGGCGGTTGGGGGTAAGTTCAAGGTCAAAGATATAATCCGCTTCGCCGCCGTAAAGGGCTTTAATGTCCGCACCGACTTTGACAGAAGAATCCAAAATCAAAATACCTTTTTGGCGTGTGCTTGCAAGGCCAAGTTCGTCGGCAGAGCAAAGCATACCTTCAGAAGTTACACCGCGAATAACTGCCGGTTTTAACACAATTTGACCAAGCCGCGCACCCACTTTAGCAAGCGGAACAATTTGGCCGACCGCTATATTCTGCGCGCCGCAAACAACGCGCTGCGGACCGTCTTTGGTAGTCAAATCAACTAAATGCAAGTGGTCGGAATTAGGGTGGTTTTCAATATGTTCAATTTTGGCGGCATAAACGCCATCAAAATCGGCACCGGTTTTTTTAAGTTCTGCCACTTCCATACCCAAAGAGGTAAAATGTTTTGTTAACTCCTCAGGTGTTAAATTTAAGTCAATAAAATCTTTAAGCCAAGAATATAAAAGTTTCATTAAAATTGCTCCAAAATCCTAATATCGTTTTCATAAAAAGCGCGAATATCTTTGATATTCAAACTGAACATTGCCAACCTTTCTACGCCCATACCGAAGGCATAACCACTGTAAATTTCCGGGTCAATGCCGCAGTTTTTTAGCACATTTGGGTGCACAACGCCGGCACCGAGCATTTCCTTCCAACCGCTGCCGCGGCAGACGGGGCAATTAGCATCTTTGCCTTCACAAAACACACATTTTACATCTACCTCAACACTTGGCTCGGTAAACGGGAAAAAGGACGAGCGGAAACGCACTTCCGCTTTTTGCCCGAAAAGCCCGCGCATAAAGACGGTCAAATCGCGTTTTAAGTCGGCAAGAGAAACATTTTTATCTACATACAAACCCTCAATTTGATTGAATACGGGGTAATGGGTTGCGTCAATGGCGTCTTTCCTAAACACTCTGCCGGGCGCCATAATACGGATTGGCGGTTTTTGTTTTTGCATAGTGCGGATTTGCACACCTGAAGTATGCGTTCTTAAAACGAAATCTTTGCGGGTTGTATTTTTGATAAAAAATGTATCTTGCATATCGCGTGCCGGGTGATTTTTGGGAATATTTAAGGCATCAAAATTATGCAATTCATCTTCTATGAGAGGGCCTTCTGCCCATACAAAGCCAAGACGTGATAAAATGTCCGTCATCCTTTTTTGCGCTATGGCAAGCGGGTGCCTTTTGCCTTTATTAAACGGGAAGGCGGGCAAAGTTAAATCCATTTTAGTTTGGTTTAATTTATCGTTAATTTCTTTTAAGGAAAGTTCGGCAAGTTTCGCTTCAAAAGCGGCAGTTAAATTCTGCTTTAAGGCATTACTTTTGGGGCCGAATAACTTTTTTTCTTCTAAAGAAAGGTCTTTTAAGTTTTTTAGAAGTTCGGTTAAAGCGCCCTTTCTGCCGAGCGCGGAAATTTGCAAATCTTGCAACTCTTTTGTATTTTGGCAAGTTTGCAATTTCGTTGTATAAGACGTTTCAATTTCTGAAAGTTTTTGTAAGAGGTCATTTATTGTCATACTTACATTATACAACATTACGCGCGTATAGGGGAATTATATAAGGAAATTTGCAATTTTAGTTCTTTGCCGGCAAATTCTTTTTGGCAAATTTTGATTTTTCTTTTCCTAGAGTACCGATATGTCGCTTCGCTCCAAGTTCTTCTGGGTACTCGTCGTCAAAGAGAAAACCAAAATTTTCTTAAAAATACTTGCCGGATGAGCATAATCAGTTTGATTTTATGAAATTTGCTGCGTCGCACAAAATGCACCTGTGCGATGCGCCTACATACTCGCGCGCTGATTTTCAAAAAACCAAAATTTCCTCAAAAATACTTGCCGAGATAGCGCGCACGGTTTGGCTTTTGCTAAAATTTATAACTAGCATTATCCCATTGAGTACTCGTGCTGGTAGGTTGCTCTCTTTGAGTTAATTCTTTACATAATTTATGTCCAATCTCAAAAGATAAAGGAGAAACTATACAAATTCTATTTTCCCAACCAGATGAAAATCCATACGATAGCATATTTCCACCACTTAATTGTACCCGACACTCCCCACATAATTTACCTTGATAATTAGCACAAGTCATTTGGCAATAACCCCAATTATAGGAATAATAATTATCATCAGTTTTTCGTTTAGGCTTTGGAATATCAATATCTAACTCTGTAAAGCCATCAGCATATCTGCTGTTAGCAAGAAAATATCTTTGCTGTGCAAATGCTATTGAGTTCATCAAATCCATAATTGTATGATATTTAGATTTTACAACTGTATATTTATACTGCGGCAAGGCAATAGTGGCCAAAATGCCAATGATCAAAACAACGACAAGAAGTTCTATTAATGTAAAACCCTTGGGGGGGATACTTGCTTAATTTTAACATAACATATACCTCATTTTAGATAGATTAAAACGTACTATAAACACGTTTGTTTACTTATGTTAAAATTTTATCAAAAAAAAAAAACAAGTCAAATGTCCGTCGGGAAACGGCAAAAAATAGGTATTGATTTTTAACATTTTACCTTTCTTGCGAAAAGAACGGGAAATATAAGAAATTAACTTTAATAAAATAGAAAAATCCCCCGGCAAAGCCGAGGGATTGAGAAACAATTTAATTATCTATCATTAACAATATGCCAGATTCTCGTTGTAGAAATACTTTGACATTTCTTGCTGACTTCTTGTTGCAATCTTCTCAAAGTATAAGAAGGATTTTCTTGTGCAATTCCTTAACGAAAGAAATTGTTTCCGGGCGTATTAAATAACGCCGAGCAAGAGGATGGGTATCAGACGGACTCGCTGCTTTTATACGGGCTCTCCAATATACAAGCGTAGAAA
>Ga0310690_10012642_pt1 | contig 10344 bp, 8 predicted proteins | sample AusTroGonzalo_MG_2_FD_207661 | JGI IMG/M metagenome (GOLD analysis project Ga0310690, IMG submission 207661) | Bovine rumen microbial communities from tropical cattle in Woodstock, Queensland, Australia - Gonzalo_04 (v2) (version 2) | ecosystem: Host-associated > Mammals > Digestive system >...
CCGGACTCGAACCGGCAACATCCAGAATCACAATCTGGGACTCTAACCAATTGAGCTACATCCACCATGTAGCGAGACCAAATATAAAAAAGCCATCCCAAATTTCAAGGGATGGCGATAACTTTTTTCTAAAAAATTTGGATTTAAGGGTTCAACCTTACTTTTTCTGCATAATTCGGAGGAAGTTGGCACGCTTGAAGTCGTTTCTGTGTTCCATGCAGAAGCGCGGGTAAACGTACTGCTTCGGGAAAATGCGGATCGTGAAGGTCTTGTCACAGCCGTCGAGGCAGCACTTGAATTCAAGGTCCATGGCTTCCGTGTAGTTGTGACGGAAGATGATGTTCTTGGATTCGATGTTCTCGATGTCCTTCTTTTGCTTCTGGCGCTGCTTGATGTCTCGGTGCAGTTCGCAATACTTCGCAATCGGGTGTCCCCAGAATTCACGGCCGCAACCGGGTTCCTGACAGACTTTGAGCTTGATGCGTTTCTTCTTTTTGTACTTAGGTAATTGCATAGTGACCTCAATTAGTAGTAAAGATAATAAAAAAATGGTCCAATCTTGCCCGAAAAGCGTGTTTTATAAGTAGAAACCGTTAAAAAAGGGGAATGCTTATGAAATTATGGGGCCTGTTCGTTGCGATTTTTGCCTGTCTGTGCGGCTGCATGTATGCGCCCGATGCTCCGGAGGGGGAATCTCCGGTGGAACTCACGGCGCTCGACGTGGGACAGGGGCTTGCGGTGCTTTTAAAATGGAACGGACGTTACGCGCTGTACGATTTCGGGCCGGATTCGGTCGGGGTGGTGGACTCGCTCGTGGCGCGCGGGGTGGATACGCTCGAATGGGTGGTGCTGAGCCATTTTCATCGGGACCATATCGGCGGTTTTATGGAACTGCCTGGGCGGGGCATTTTTGTGCGGCATCTTTACGTGGGGACGGACATGGCGTCTAGCTTTTTCCACGATAGCGTTTTGCGGGTGGCGTCCCGGTTGGAAATCCCGGTCGATACGATTTGGCGGGGCGAGTCGGCCGAGCTTGCGGCGGGGTTGTCGGGAGGTTCTTGTACGGAGTGTCCGCAGTTCGATGTGCTTTGGCCGACGAGTTATGCGCATGTCGAAGGGAATGCGTCGAGTGTGGTGCTGTTTGTGCGCTATGGAACTGCTAGGGCTCTTTTGACGGGGGATTTGGATTCGACGGGGGAACGTCGCGTGCTCGAGATGAACCCGACGCTTTCGGCGGAACTTTTGCAGGTGGGCCACCACGGCTCGGCGGGGAGCAATACGCTTGCGTTCTTGTCGCAGGTTTCGCCGAAGTACGCGTTTGTGAGCGTAGGAGAGGGGAACGGCTATGGGCACCCGGCACCATCTGTTGTTCGTAAGCTGAACATTGTGCTAGAAGACTCGACGAAGCTTTTTCGGACGGATCTGCAAGGGAGTATTCTGTTTGAAATGTATCCCTCCATGGGGGTGATTGCGGCTTCGCCGTAGTAGGTGGTAGTTAGACGAGAGAACGCTGCTCCGCAGCTACAGACGAGTGACGAGCGAAGTTTTTTTTGCACGAAGTGCCATTATTTCTTCTCTCGTCTTTGCACAAGTGCCAAATGCTCGGCTCGGATATAGGCTTGCAAGCAATTCTGCATCTCTCGCCTTACGCATTTGTAGTTTAAAGGACCATAGGTCCGTTCTTTAATCTAAATTTGCACTCGGAGTTTCGAGAGGTTTATGGTTCACAAAATTCACATACCGGTCATGGGGATTTGCTACACGGCGGATACCCCGATTCGTGTGGCGCACTTTGGCATCACTTCCGTGATTTCGCTTGTGGACGACGGCCTCCTCGAAGAATACCGCATGGCTTATGCAGAAAGGCTCGGGCTTGACTTGGGCTCTCCGCAGACGACTCGCATTGGGCGTATCCGTTCGTACCTGGATTTTGTGGCGGACGAAGTGGATCGCAAGTTCACGAGGCTTTGCGCTGAACGTTTTGACGGTGGTAGCGACAAGGACCGTTACTTTTTGATGCTCCCGCTGGATTCCAGGCTCCGTGTGGAATACGACGGTGTTTTTGCGAAGACGGGGCTTTCGCGAATTGCGGCCGAGGCGGCTCTTACCGAAAAGATGCAACCGGGCGAAATCCAGGCGAACATCATGGTGGGCCTCAATCACGACGAGGCGGCGTTCGATGCGGTGCGCGGTTTTGCGGCTTCTAAGGTCAAGGGATCGCTTGTGCTGAGTGCAGGCGTGAATCTTGCCGTCTTTGAAGAAATTGCAAAATGCAAGGACTTTTACAGGACTCGCGACAAGGCTCCGACGAAGAAGATTATTCTGAAGGTTTCGGATTACCGCTCGGCGCTTGTGCAGGGGCGGTACTTGGCGAAGAAGGGGCTGGAAGTTTACGAGTATCGCATTGAGTCGGGCGTGAACTGCGGTGGCCATGCGTTCTTTGAATCCAAGAAGTTGCTCTTGGATGTCGTGCAGGAGTTTGTTGAAAAACGCAAGGAACTTTATGAGACGACAAGAGCGATGATTGAAAAAATGGGGAACGTCCCGCCGAGTGCGCCGGCGCGGATTACCGCGCAGGGTGGCCTTTGTACTCCCGAAGATATCGAAAAAGTCATGTCGCTTGGAATCGATGGCGTGGGCGTCGGAACGCCGTTCTTGCTTGTGCCTCAAGCGACCAGCATGGACAAAGCCACCCGCCGCATGCTTGCGGCTGCGGCGCCCGAAGACGTCTACATCAGCCATGCGTCTCCGCTCGGGATTCCGTTTGTGAATTTAAGGACTTCGACGGCGGCGGAACTTTGCCGCAAAAAAGTCGAAGAGTTTTTTGCGCCCGAAGGCGAAAAGTCCGGGGCTCCGGAATTGAAGCCGGGATTCCCGTGTCGCCAGCATTACCTTTGTCAAAAGATAGCGCGTTTTGACCACCCCGTGTGCAGGGCCTCCCGCGAGTACGTGATGCAGCATTTGGCAGAAATCGACCGGATGGAAGCTGATGAAATTGCGGAGGTCCGCGATGCGACCGATAGAATCCAAGGTAAAAATGCAATGAATGCCATGGAAAATTCACTGGATCCTTCACGCGTCGCGTTCAGGATGATGGAGGGCGAAATTCGTGAGAAATATAATGCGCTCCGTCGTGAAACGTTAGAACGCGAGTGCATCTGCCGATTCCTCGGAAATGCTGGCCGCGAAGAAATCCATGAGAAGAGCCCCTCGCTCCATTATCAGCCGGAATGCGTTGCTGTCGCTCGAGGTTCACAGCCGGCCCGCGTCTGCGAGCCGGTCACGATCTGCCCGAATCCCGACATCGGCTATTTCGACCGTGAATACACGTTGTTCGAGATGATGCGCCACCTGTACGGCACAGGACCGTGCCTGACGCCCAAAGACAAGCCAAGCGCATTTGAAATAGAAGAACGACTTTTGTCGCGAAACGTGTAAAGAGATCCTTCGACTTCGCTCAGGATGACAAAGTATTTCGAGAAATAATGGATCCTATCGCCGTTGGTTCCAGAATGACTTTCTCTCGTCTTTCGTCTATAGCCGCGTAGCGGCGTTCTTTCGTCTAATCTGCGAAGCCGATGCGCGCCTGGAAATGGCATTGCGTCATGTCGTCGGCATTCATCCCGAAGAAGTAGGCGTGGTGGTTCGTGTTCTTGAACCTCACGATGTTCACTTTTCCGCCCAGCGGAATCTGCGTAATGTAATTTATCTGTATTGAACGGATTCGGCGAGTCTTGATTTCTTGCGGATCCAAAGCGTCCATGACCCATTCCACATAGCGGCAATGGTTCACGTGCCTATTCATATCAAGATCACTATACTTAGCGGTTTCCTGCGCGATGACCTTCGGTTCTAATTGCGGGTCCAGAATGTCCATCATCTCGGGGAGTGCGTTTTTCCCAGGAATGAGCGGAATCGGGTACGGCGAGTTGGCCGGGTTTTCGGCCTTGCCGGTTTTCATGTTCACGAGCAACCACGAAGACGTTGCCTGCGCGATGGAGTGCCCCTGCGCGTCGAGAATGGAATAGTCCTTGAGGCAGACTTTGTCCTTGATAATGTCCTTTGCCCACGTCGAAATCGAAAGCTTCTCGCCCCAGACGGGGTGGTGGAGTAAGCGGATCTTCAGTCGCGTAATGACCGTGGTGTAGCCCGCCTTCATCATCTTCCAGATGCCAAAGCCGTTCTGCTCGGCGTCTGCGATGGCCGTTTCTTCCATGAAGAGGAATAAGTTCGAAAGTTTGAGTCGGCTGTGGTGGTCGCAGTCCGAGAAACGAACTTCAAAGTTTTTGGTCGTGACTTCCGGTTCCATGGTTTCCTCGCGTGGTTGTTTGATTTTCGCTCTGCTTTCGGGCTTCCCGAAAAAACAGCGTTTGATAAAAATGTATAATTTTTCTTGTATGAACGATTTTCAATTTCGCCCTAGTTTTATTCAGCTTCCCGCTTATCATTCTTTCGAGGGGTCTTTGTGCTTGCCAGGCTCAAAGAGTATCACCAATCGAGTTTTTTTGATTTCTGCACTTGCCGAAGGGACAACGACGCTCAAGAACCTGCTCAAGAGCGACGATACCCGTTACATGGGCGAGGCTTTGAAGCAGCTGGGTGTCAAGATTGATTTTTCGGATGATTATACCAACGCTGTCGTCGAAGGTCATGGCAAGCCGTTTGATGGTCCGAGTCCTGCAATCGAACTGTTCCTTGGAAATGCGGGCACGGCAATGCGCTCCCTGACGGCGGCTCTTACGCTGGGCTGGGGCAAGTTCATTTTGCGTGGCGAAGAACGCATGAGCGAACGTCCGATCCGCGACCTCGTGGATGCGCTCCGCACGCTCGGTGCCGACATCAAGTATCTGGAATCCGATGGATACCCGCCGGTCCGCATCAAGGCCGATGGACTGGAAGGCGGCGACGTCAGCGTTCGCGGTAACATTTCGAGCCAGTACCTCACGGCGCTCTTGATTTGCGCTCCGTACTGCAAGGCTCCGCTCCACATCCACGTGGAAGGTGAACTGATTTCTGCGCCGTACATTGAACTCACGCTCGATGTGATGAAGCGCTTTGGCATCGATGTGCGTCATGACGGCCTTACGGACTTCTATGTGTCGCAGGGCTGCTACAAGTCCCCCGGAACGTTCTTTGTCGAAGGCGACGCCAGTTCGGCAAGCTATCCGCTTGCTGCCGCTGCGATTGGCAAGGGCAAGGTGCGCGTGGTCGGCGTCGGTAGCGAAAGCCACCAGGGTGACGTCGGTTTTGCGAAGGTCCTCGAAAAGATGGGGGCAAAGATTACGATCGGTCCGGACTGGATGGAATGCGACGGCCGCGGCTGCGAACTCAAGGGACTCGACATGAACTTGAATGACATCCCGGATGCAGCGATGACGGTCTCCGTGCTTGCGCTTTTTGCAAAGGGCAGGACCACAATCCGTGGCATTGGCAGCTGGCGTGTCAAGGAAACCGACCGCATTGCCGCTATTTCGGCGGAACTCCAGAAGGTGGGCGCCCGCGTGGTGGCCGACATGGATTCGATTACGATTGATCCGCCCGAACAGTTGCAGCCGGCAACGATTGAAACGTATAACGACCACCGCATGGCCATGTGCTTTAGCCTTGTGTCGCTCGGTGGCGTCCCGATGAAGATTCTCGATCCTGCGTGTGTGAACAAGACTTATCCCCATTTCTTTGAAGACTTCGGAAGACTTGCCCAATGATAAAATCCCTGAAAAAAATTGCGTGTCTTATTGGCCTCACTCTAGGCTTTGCCGCTACACAGTCCGTGGCGACGGACTCGCTTTCTATTTGGGTAATGGATAATGGTCTTGGTTCAAAGATTGCGGTAAACCGCCTAGCGAAAAAGTTCTACCGCGAAACGGGTACGCCGGTGAAGGTCACGTCGTTAACGTGGAACGAAGCGTTCGACAGGATTTCCCGCATATTCGCCGATTCGAATGCGCATGCGCCTGACGTGATCCAGCTGGGTTCGACCTGGGTCCCGCATTTTGCGGCGGCGGGTTGTGTTCGACCGATTGACTACTTGATGGAAGAAATTGACTCGGCTCGTTTTTTGGGCGAAGGCCTCCGCAGTGCGCATATCTCGGGGCATCCGGAGTTTTATGCGGTGCCGTGGTTCATCGATGTCCGCGGATTCTTTGTCAACGAGCGCTTGTGGCAAAAACTTGGATTTGAAGATTCTGACGTCGAGTCGTATCCGCAGTTCCTAGGCGTGATGAAGACGATTGCACGTGCCGACCTCGTGACGGCAAAAGGTGTCAAAGTCACTCCGTTTGCGCTCCCGGGCAAGGACGACTGGTCTGGGCAACAGTACATGGCCCCGTTTATCTGGAGCCATGGCGGCGATTTTATTGTACCGTCGGATAGCGGATACCGCAGTGCGCTTTTGGATTCGAACACGCTTGTCGGTCTTTCGCTCTACGCAAAAATCATGGGCGACCCGCACATGGCGCCTTATAGCTTGTCCGAGAACTCTTCGGATAATGCCAATGGTTTTGTCCGCTCGGAACGCGTGTTCCACTACGGAACTTCTGAACTGATCAAGCAGCTGGATTATCCTGAAAAGTCGGGTGGCCTTGCCAATTCCTCGATTGCAAGGGATGGCATCAAGGTTTTGAGTTTGCCTGCGGGCCCGAACGGTAAGTCTTCATTTATGGGCGGTAGCCATTTGGCCTTGGGCAACAAGAAGGATTCGTCCAAGTATGCGCTTGCGGAACGTTTGCTGATCTACATGCTCCGTGCCGACAACATCGATGCGTATTCCCGCCAGGTCGGATTCTTGCCTGCCGACAGGAGCATCTTGAACATTTGGAATCGCGATGCTCGTTATTCTAAGATTGTGGGCTCTTTGGAACATTGCCGCAGTTTCCCGAACATCCCGGAATGGGGCGAAGTCGAAAAGGTTCTGGTCAGCTTGTCGAACGGGATGGGGGATCTTTTCTCCAAGACGGGGCACCAGAAAAAGCGTAGTGCGCTTTTGGCCAAGATGGTGTATGACGCTCATGTCAAGGTCAATGCGGTTCTTGGGTATTCTGAATCGCTCAATGAACCGGAAATGTTGCACCGAATCCAACATTTCTTCTTGCAGGAACATAAGGAAGTTTATCCGAAAAATTCGACAGACTTCATTAGCCGTGAAGAAGTGGCGACCGTCGATGAATTTGCCTATCGAGTGATTTCGCTCAAATTTTTGGGTATTGTTGTTGCTGGGATTTTGGTGGTTTGTGTTGTTATCGTTATTTGCTATCGGAAAAGAAAGAAAAATTAAATCCCGCTCATGAATAGTTTGTTTAAAACCGTATCGCGCCTAGTGCCGTTCGTTGTTGCTCCGTTGTTTGCTCACGTCAATGTGGCTTCGTTCAAGAGCTACGTTGATTCGATTGTCCCTGGGGCGAATTTTGGAATGGCTCTCCGTTCCCTCAAGATGGGTAAAGAAATCGGGAACGTGAATGGCGATGAGTATTTTACCCCGGCAAGTACGCTCAAGACTTTGACGACGGCAACGGCGATTCATTATTTGCCGCTTGATTATGAACCGAAAACCGAAGTGACGGTGTTTGGCGACATCAAGAGAAAAACGCTCACGGGTTCGCTTAAGATTCGTGGTGAAGGTGACCCGAATATTTCTGCACGCTATTATGACGATCCGTTCCATGTGCTGAACGCAATGGTGGATTCTATCCGTGCGCTGGGTATCGATACGATTGTCGGCAATATTGAGCTGGATACGAGTTACTATAAGGGCCCGTGGAAGCCGGAAAACTGGCGCTCGAACTATTACGATTCTTGGTACGGTGCTGAAATTGCCCCGCTCGGTTTTAATGACAACTGCGTGACGGTCCGTTTTTGGCCCGGTTATTTCCATGGCGATACGGCGGTAGTTTCTGTTGTGCCGGATGTGGGTTACGTTAAGGTCGTGAACCACTTGAAAACGGTGGCCGGGAAAAAGAAAAAATGGGTTTATTCCATTGATCCCAACAAGTCCGTGATTACGCTTGGCGGCACTATCGGCGAATATGTCGATTCTGCAAGCATGGTGCTTCCGATTCGCAATCCGATTGGTTACTTTAAGGCGGCATTCTTGTATGCGCTAAAGAATCGCGGCATCGTCTTTAAAGAAGGTAAGCCGGGTCAGTCCAAGACGGAATTGAAAAAGTTTGCCGTCTCTGCAGCGCCTCTCCTCAGTATCCTCGACGAGATCAATCAGCGTAGCCAGAATTTCCATGCCGAAACACTGTTGCGCAATCTCGGTGCAAAAGTGAAAGGCGATGGCAGCGTCGATGGCGGTAGAGTTGTCGAAAGCATGTTCCTTGCGGACATGGGCCTTGATCCGGATGATTTTGAAGTGTTCGATGGCAGCGGACTTTCTCCGGACAATAAGGTGAAGCCGTCTTCGGTCGCGAAGCTGCTTGCTAAAATGGCTCGCCACCCTAAGGGTGAATTCTACATCAACAGTCTCGCAAGTCCTGGTGTGGGCTCCGGTGCAAAGCGCATGCAGAATCTTGATGCTACGTGGCTGACTCGATTCAAGACGGGCTACATTGCTGGCGTTCACGGCTTGGTCGGTTACATCAATACGATGGACGGCGATACGCTTGTCGCGACGATGTACCTCAACGGAAACTGCGATGCTGCCGATTTGCGTGGCCGCGACATTCTCGATACGCTTTGGCTGCGCCTCATCAACTACACGAACAACAATTACAAGTCTTTGTTGCAGATGAAGTCGCTGTGGCTTGACGCTCAGAACGTTTCGGGATTGAACAAGCGCCTGGACCATTTTTCGAAGGCTTTGATCGGTACTCCTTATAAGCTTGGCCCGATGGGCGAAGGCCATTTGGATGCCGTCGAAGATAAACCGTTAGTTTATTTAGATTCTGTGGATTGCGTGACGTACCTGGAGCACGTTACGGCCCTTGCGATGGCCAAGAGTGAAAAGTCTTTGTACAAGCAACTCCAGCGCCTCCGCTACAAGGGCGGCAAGGTCAGTTTTTTGACCCGCAAGCATTACCTGTTGAACGACTGGATTGGCGAAGGAAAATACGCAAAAATCGTTCCGATGGAAGGCGAAGTCTCGGTAACGCGTACGATGCCCAAGACCGAATTCTTCAAGAATCATCATGTGAAGTACACAGGGAAGGATACTCCGCTCAAGATCAGTTATGTGCCGTTGGACAAGGCGATTGCGGATGCGAAAAAAGTGTATAAGGGTACCATGAAGGTGCTTGGTTTAGGCATTGTCGGAAGTTCCGATAACATTGACTTTACGCATACGGGTTTCGTGATTTATACGCCGGGCCAAAAGCCCGTTCTGCGCCATGCCTCCTCGCAAAAGAAGCAAGTTGTAGAAGTCCCGCTAGCCGATTACCTCGCCACCCGCAAAGTCCCTGGCGTTGCCTTCTTCAAGTTTATACAGCACTAATTAGACGAGAGAAGAGAGACGAAAGATGAGAGATGCAACGGAGTTGATATATGAAATTCGGCTCTTTAGAATCATAGTTGAATTAGGTTCGTAGAAACAGAATCTAGTAAAAAATGAATTGACGGCTTTGCCGTCCCTCTCGTCACTCGTCTATAGCCACGAAGTGGCGTTCTTTCGTCTATAATAACGAATTCAGCGCAACGATGGCGGTAAGGCTATGCTCGCTCCCGTCCGACTCAAAGACGGTCCAGGCGTCCGGCGCCCAGCCGTAGGCGTTCATCGTGAGTTCGTTGCCCATCGCGATTTCGGCGGCCTCGATTTCTTCCCACTTGATGTAGCCTGCGGGTGCCTTGTAGTAGCGCAACATGCCGATGCTCTCCATCATTTCGGGGTAGTTGTCCACGAGTTCGTAAACGCAGTCCTTGTAGCTCTTGCCGTTCACGCGGACGACCTGGTACGTTCGGTTGTCCTGAAGAAACTTCGAAAGGTCACCGTGGTGCATCTCGATCTTCGCATCCTTGCTAAAGAACGTCGTGAGTTCGCGAAAAACGTCCGAATCTTCTTCGATAAGCGGGGAAAGTTTCTTGATGAGCGACTTGATATCTTCAAGCATGCTAAAAAAATAAGAAAAGTCCAAGTTGTCACTCCTCTCTCGTCTTTCGTCTGTAGCCGCGTAGCGGCGTTCTTTCGTCTAGCCTGCGGCTCCGCCCCTAATTTCCCTTATTTTTCTATTTCCTGACCCCTAACCCCTACCCCCTTTTTATATCTTTATGGCGAAAAAGGGCTCCAAGGAAGTACCTTGGGGCAACCGTTTCGATTGTCAAAGAATTAAAACGAAGGAATTATGGCAAATCGTGTTGTTATCGGCTCCCAGTGGGGCGACGAAGGAAAAGCCAAGGTTGTTGATTTCTTAACGC
>Ga0310690_10012643_pt1 | contig 10344 bp, 6 predicted proteins | sample AusTroGonzalo_MG_2_FD_207661 | JGI IMG/M metagenome (GOLD analysis project Ga0310690, IMG submission 207661) | Bovine rumen microbial communities from tropical cattle in Woodstock, Queensland, Australia - Gonzalo_04 (v2) (version 2) | ecosystem: Host-associated > Mammals > Digestive system >...
CATTTTCCTCCGGCTGATATTTTGCAATGCCAATTTGAAAATTTTTTATTATATTATCCGCTGTTCCTGATTTACTGTAAGCAATGCGGAGAATCTTTATTCAATCATTCTTCAGGCATGCAGATATGATGCTTGCATTTGCAAATTATTTCATGTCCTTCTATGCTAAATATCAGCTCATGAATATTTTTATGTGAACTGTATTATTTTGAGTGTCTGTTTTCATGTCATGTTGCGTATATAAACAGAGCCGCTTGGCATGAAGTCAATATCATTATGTCTGAAAAAACATAGTTGGCTTTAACATATTATTTAGCATATTAATAATATGCAAAAAAAGATTTATCATTGCAAGAAAAAGGAGATTTGCCGGCTAATGAAAGATATGTTAATTAGTTTAATAAATCTATTAACCGGATTTAGCACATTTTATATAATATAACTATAGAGAACATGTTTCTTCTTTGTTATTCTTTATAATTGAGAAGAGTAATGGCTTTTTGCAGAGGCAATATGGCTTAGCGTTTTCTCAATATGGTTGCAATATATATTATGTATTGCCTCAGTTATTTTGCGCAGCCAGGCCGCGGTTTGGAGAAAAGCAAAATTTCTTTTTGAGATAAACCTGGCTAAATCATGCTTAACAGCCGTGATATATTGCTTTGAAAATCTGCTTCATGCCTTGAAAGCTTCTGCTTTCATAGCCGTTTATAAGCGAAAGCTTTATGCTTTGATTGCGGCATAAAGCAGTCACATTGTTTCTTGCAGTTTTTTAATTTGTCTATTGCATTAGTATTTTGTATGTATCTTAAAGCATTGGAAATTTACGGCTTCAAGTCTTTTGCAAATAAGGTGAAAATGCCTCTTAAGCCAGGCATTACATGTATTGTCGGCCCTAATGGCTGCGGTAAATCCAATGTGGCAGATTCCTTGAGGTGGTGCATTGGGGAAATGTCGTGGAAATCCCTGCGCATGCCTTCAATGCTGGATGTGATTTTTTCAGGCACTACGCGACGCAAGCCGCTGAGCATGGCGGAAGTTTCAATGACTTTTGATAATTCTGAACGCAAGCTTCCTCTTGATTTCAGCGAAGTGACAGTAACTAGAAAAATTTACCGTTCAGAAGAATCTGAATATTTTATAAACAAAGTGCAGTGCCGCTTGAAAGACATAAGGGAAATGTTCCTTGACACCGGCATAGGCACGGATGGATATGCCATTATAGACCAGGGACAGGTGGAGAGGCTATTGAGCGCATCCCCTGCCCAGCGCAGGGAAATGTTTGAGGAAGCTGCCGGAGTGTCTAAGTATAAAGCTAAAAGAGACGAGGCTTCCCGCCGCCTTGAAAAGGTAGAGGCAGATCTGAACCGCCTTTCAGATTCTATGGTTATTCTGCATGAGCAGATAAAAAAACTGGAAGCCGAAGCTAGAAAAGCTAAGCTGCAGCAAAAGTACAGAGATGAACTGCGCGGTGCTGAAATATCCTTGTTGCTGCGGGAGCATAAATCATTTGTTAAACAGGCGGATGAATTGAGAACAAAGCTTGTTCCGCTTTCAGATGAGCTTAACATCTTGAGCATTTCAATAAGCAAGCTGGAAGGTGAATGTTCCGCTCTTAATCTGACTTTAGCCCAAAAAGGTGGAGAGCTCAGAAAAATCAGGGAGGCTGCTCATTCCATTAAACTGGAAAAGAACAGTCTGGAATCTCTGCTTCAGCATAATGAGCAGACTTTGCAGGATATTTCCGGTTCAAAAGCTTCCCTTGAAACATCAAAGAAAGCAAATGCTGATAAAATAGCTAGAATAGAGCCCTATATTAATAGCCTTAAAGCTAAGATATCTTCAGAGCAGTCCTCTCTGCCAGTTATTAAAGAAAAAGCAGGTAAGGCACAGGAGAGGCTTGCAAATACTCAGAAAGCAATTAGAATGGCAGAAGATGAGGCAGCTGCTCTTGCCAGCAAAATAAATGCTGCTTTTTCCAGAGAGGTAAGCCTTTCTCAGTATCTGGCTAGGGTAAATGCGGATTCTTCCCATTTGAAGGAAAGTCTTGCCTCTATTGAAAATGACCGCATGTTTTTAGAGGAGAATGACAAAAAACTTAAACAGTCGGCAGAAGTCTTTGCCAAAGAATTATCTGAACTGAAGGAAGCATTGTCTGCAGAAAAAACAAAAGCCGGGGAAGCAGAAAAATCATCGCGAGAGCTAAGCTCTGAAATACAGAAAGCTGATACGCGTTTAAATGAAATAAGAGAAGAAACAGCTGCCTGTCGCGCAAAACTGGAAGCGCTTCTTGTACAGGCGAAAAAAGATTCTTACTGGGTAGGCTTAAACATAGTTCTCAGAGCCAAGATACCAGGCATTATAGGCTCAATGAGAAAACTTGTTAAATTCAGCAAAGCAGATGCGCTTGCGGCAGAAGATTCTCTTGGCCGTCACTTGGATTCTGTAGTATGTGAGAATATGGAAGCTGCGGAAGCTGCCATTAAAATTCTTAAGTCAGAAGGACGCGGCAGATGCCGTTTTCTTCTGCTTGACAGGGCAGAGGCAGCAAAGGAACGCTTGGAGAAATTAGCTAAATGCAGCTTTGCCCGTTCTGATTCTTTTTCTGTTGTTAATAAGATTTCATGCGATGAAAAGATAAAGCCGCTGCTTCAGGCATTGCTCTCTGGAGCTTATGTTGCGGATGGAAGCGTAAGGGGAATGTTTTGGATTTCAGGCGGTGCGGAAAAAATCATCTCAAATGAGCCTTATTGGGGTGAAGAAACCAGGCTCCAGGATTCTCTTGCAGCTCTCGCAGATGAAAGTAAAGCTATTGTGAATCAAAAAGATATGCTTCAGCCTAAGCTTGCGGCCTTTCACAAGGCAGCCGAACTTGCAAATTCTGCTGCTTTAAAGATCAGCCTGGAGATAAAAGACAAGGAAAATCAGGCTGAAAATGCTGGAGAGAACTTGCGGCTTAATAAGGAGCGTATACAGCTTTTAGCTAAGAATAAAGAACGCTATGAGTCAGAACTGCGCAAGGCATCTGAATCAGCAGCGCAGTTTGAAAAAGCATTGTCAGAGTTAAAAAAAGAATCTGAATCTTTGCGAAATAAAAAGGCAGGTTTGGATTCTCAGAAAGAACAGCTTCATTCAGACTTTGCTTTGCAGAAAGAAGCTTTTGCAATAAGCCGCACCGAATTGGAAAATTTTAATAAAAATTTAGAGGGCCTTAATGCAGAGCTTATGCGCAATGAAGCTGATTTCCGTTCCATGGAGGGGGAAAGCGCGCATTTTGATTCACGCAGCAGGGAGCTTGAGCTGAAAGAAAAAAAAGTAAGGGAAAGCTCTGATTCCGCAAACATAAAGCTGGAAACTTTAAGGGATGATTTGGCTAAAAAGGAAATATTGCTTGCGCAGCTGGATGAAGAGATAAATGCTCTGCGTCTGGATTATTCACGGTTAGAGCTTAATTTAAAAGACAGCCGTGCTCTTTTTGCGGAAACTGAAAGAATTAAAATAAAACTGGAAACAGAAATGACATCGCATCAGGCCAGAGGCGAGGAAACAAAGCAGCGGCTTGCTGATGCATGGGAAATTTCTGTTGAAGAAGCCGAAAAGAATTATTCCGGGCAGGAAGCGGATCATGAGCGAATTATTTTCCTGCGCCGCAGAGCAGAGGCCATGGGGCCTGTGAACATGACTGCTCCCGAAGAGCATGAGGCTCTTTCCCAGCGTTATGATTTCATAAATTCCCAGGCAGAAGATCTCAATAAGGCTAAGTCAGATTTGCATTCTGCCATTGCTAAAATAAATGACGCAACCAGGGAAAGTTTTAGAATTACTTTTGATAAAGTTCGCTCTTATTTTAAGGAGATTTATTCCCTTCTTTTCAATGGAGGGGAATCAGATCTTGTTCTTACAGACCCGGATAATCTGCTGGAGACAGGCATTGAAATAATAGCCCGCCCTCCCGGGAAAAGGCCGGTTAGCATAACGCAGCTTTCTGGAGGGGAGAAAGCTCTTACGGCGCTTTCGCTTCTGTTTAGTTTTTTTAGGGTAAGCCCCTCCCCGTTTTGCGTAATGGATGAAACAGATGCTCCGCTTGATGAGGCAAATGTGGAGCGTTTCGTAAAGCTTATACGGGAATTTGCCCCAGCTACTCAGTTTTTGGTAATAACACATAATAAGAGGACTATGGAAGCGGCTGAAACTCTTTATGGCGTAACAATGGAAGAGCTTGGAGTTTCTAAGCTCGTATCCGTTGATCTTAAGCATGCTGAGGATTTGGCAGGGCAGAAAGCGGTTTCCAAGGCATCATGACTGCTAGGATGGTTTTATTATGAGATATGGAATTTTTTCTGATGTGCATGGCAACTTGGAGGCCTTTAAGGCAGTAATGGACTTTTATAGCCGCCATGGCATAAAAAAATTATTCTGCTGCGGCGACCTTGTCGGATACGGCCCTAATTCGCTTGAATGCGTTAAATTCGCAGCCTCCATTAAAGGCCTTTACCTGGTGCTTGGCAATCATGATGCGGCTGTCATAGGCAAAATGAAGGTAAAATGGTTTAATGACGCTGCAGCCTCAGCCATTGAGTATACCCGCTCCAAGCTTACCGGCGAGGCAATGGAATTTCTTAAGCATATCCCATTGCGCATAGAAACTCCTGACTTTACAATGGTGCATGGCTCACCGGCAAAGCCTTTGGTGGAATACCTTATCAGCGAAATGCAGTTTCTTGACAATATGAAACTGTGGAAGGTCTCCCCGTGTTTCGTGGGCCATACGCATATACCATGCAGCTTTACTTGCGACAAAAACGGTTTTCCTCACATGGAACTTCTGAAAGCTGGTAATAGAGTTAAGGTTGATGTTGACAGCGTTCTAATAAATCCGGGAGCGGTGGGACAACCGCGCGATGGCGATCCAAGGGCATCTTGCGGCATATATGACAGCTTTATGAAGGTATTTGAGCTTCACCGCGTTAATTATGACATCAAGATAACTCAGCAGAAAATGCGCATGAACCATATGCCGGAACTTCTGATTGAGCGCCTTGGCATGGGGCTGTGATGAGCTATTCCCTGCTGATTGCAAGCGGAGCGGCAGAAGAAGCCTTAATGCTGGCCAAGCTGATAAATTTAGCCTGTCCGGGCTTGGACATATCTATTGTTCATAGCGGCTTGGAAGCTTTTTCTTTTCTTCGGGAGCATACTCCTTCAGCCATAATGCTGGACTTTATTCTTCCAGACATAAGCGGAACCGATTTTTTAGGAATAGTTAGACAGTCTAAGCGTTTATCCGGCATGCCTTTATTAGTAATGTCAGGCACATATACTGAGCCTTCAGATAGGGCAGACGTGCTGCTGCATGGAGCAACTGGGTTTGTGCAGAAGCCTTATGCAAGCCTAAATTCGGAAAAATGGGGTATAGCTTTTTGCAATGAGCTGGCATATCAGCTAAAAACATCAGTAGAGGATTTAAAAAAGCATTCTGGACATGCGTCAGAGAAGCTTATTCTTAAAACTGATGCTGGCAACAGCAGAAAAAAAATTGCGGATAAAAAAAAATTATCAGCCAATATCACAAAGAGCGGAAAAGATTCCTCATATAAGATTTCTAAGAGTGTAAAGCCTAATAGAAAAAGGAAAAAAATATGAAAGCGCAACTTATAACTGATGCTGAGTTTGACTCTAAAGTCCTGTCCGGAAATGTTCCGGCAGTTGTTGATTTTTTCGCAGACTGGTGCGGCCCATGCAAAAGAATGTCCCCGATTGTGGAAGAGCTTGCGGCAGAATTTGAGGGAAAGGCTAATATTTTCAAAATGAATGTGGATGATAATCCTGACACGCCTGCTAAATTTGCTATAAGCAGCATACCTGCAATACTGTTTTTTAAAGACGGCAAGGAAGCAGGCCGTTTCATAGGCGTGAATAAGAAAGAAACTTTTAAGCAACTTTTGGAAAAGCTGATATCCTGATTTTTTTCCTTTAGCGGTTTGCTTTTTTGCATACTGTCAAGCTATTAGCTTTTCTGCCATGCTGTCTGTGTCGGCCTTGTCGGCTGGCACATTATCAGTTAAAAGATATTATGCCTAAATGATTTAAAAACTGATGATTAATAACACTATATACCTTATTGATGCTCATGCTTTTCTGCACCGCAGTTTCCATGCTTTGCCTAGCCTTACTTCTGCGGAAGGAGAAGAAGTTGGGGCATTATATGGTTTTGTAAAGCTGCTCGCAAGCCTGCTGCAGAAACAGCAGCCGGAATTTATTGCAGTATGTTTTGACTCAAAAGGCGGAAGCGCATACAGAAATGGCTTGTATCCTCTATATAAGGCTAACAGGCCTCCGGTAGCCGCAGAACTTGTGCCGCAGCTTGAAAAAGCAAGGGATGCTGTTTTAGCGCTTGGATTGGAAGCTGTATTTCTTCAGGGTTGGGAAGCTGATGATCTGATGGCTACGCTAGCGCGCAAAGCTTCCGCCCAGGGCATTAAAACAGTCATTGTGTCTGGCGATAAAGATGTCTGCCAGCTTATCAGTCCTGATATACGAGCATGGGACGGCTCCTCTTCCTCATTGCGCGACGAGACATATGTTAATAACAGATATGGCATATCTCCATCTTGCTTCGCGGATTATCTGGCGCTTTTGGGCGATGCTTCAGACAATGTTCCCGGAGTAGCAGGCATAGGCGAAAAAAGCGCAGCTAAGCTTTTGCAAAAATACGGCTCTTTGGCAAAAATACTCGCAGCCGCAGAAGATCCTGTGCTGCTTTCTGCTGATAAGCTGTTGCAGAAAGTTGCAAAAGATGCGGAAAATGCAAGGCTTTCGCGCAAGCTGGTTTCCCTTGAGCAGGATGCGCCTCTGGAAACAGATTTTGATAAGTTCCGTCCAAGAGGCTGCGACACGCCTGAATTCAAGGCTTTTTCTTCCAAGTATAAATTCAAGATTTTAAATGAACTGTCATCGTCAGGTTCAGGCGCGTGCATTAAGATAAAGCTTCTTAATGAAAAAAACTTATGCGAAATGTCTGCCGCAATCTCTGATGTGGCAGAATCTGCCGGCGGAAATATTTCAATGGCTGCTGAAAATGGCAAATTGTTTATAGCTTTCGGAGATTCTTATGCTTCAGCAGCGTCAGTTTCAGACGAAGAAAGAAAAAATCTATTGTCTGTCTTAGCTAAAAAAGGCTTAAGAAAATTTCTTTTTTCATTGAAGAATATATTGTATTTCCTTTCTGCTCCTGCCGGTTTCCAGGTTAATGATTTTTTTGACGCTGAAGCAGCTGACCGGCTTCTTCATTTTGCTTCCGGCAGAAAAATGCTGGAGGAAACGGCTGCCAGTGCCTTTTTACGCAGCCATGAAAACCATAATGCTTCAGCAGCCGGGGCATTTGGCATTTCGTCTTTGAGCAGCCTTTGTGAAAAACTATCTGCGGAAGCGGCGGAAACAAAACAATCATCTATACTTAAAAATATAGAATTCCCTTTGCTTTCCATAGTTTATGCCATGGAAAAAAACGGCATTGCTGTTGACCGCGCAAAGCTTCAGTCTCTTTCAAAAAAATATTCTGTCCGTCTAGGCGAGCTTCAATCTATGGCAAATGAATTGACGGGGGGAGAACTTAACATTCTTTCCCCAAAACAGCTTTCATTTGTGCTTTATGAAAAATTCAATCCTGAATTGGGCAGCGCATGGATACGCCAGTTTAAGACTAAGGACGGATATTCCACTTCCGAGGAAGCCCTATTGCCTTTAAAAGATTTCCATCCTCTTGTGCCGATAGTGCTTGAATACAGGGAGCTGGCAAAACTGAAATCTTCATTTGCCGACCCATTATATGAAGCCTCTGCTGCCGATGGAAGAGTCCATACGGTTTTTGACCAGCTCGGCACTGCCACTGGGCGTTTTTCCAGCTCAAAGCCTAATCTGCAGAACATCCCGGCACGTTCTGAAAGAGGGCAGGAAATAAGAGAATGCTTTGTTGCGCCGGAAGGCTATGTTTTGCTTAGCGCTGACTATTCTCAGATTGATTTGCGCGTTCTGGCGCATCTTTCAGGCGACAGAAATTTTACGGAAGCTTTCCGCAACGGAGAAGACATTCACCTTCGCACTGCCGGGGAAATATTCAATTTTGCGCCCGAGATGGTTACTCCTGAAATGCGCCGTTCTGCGAAAGCCATAAATTTTGGAATAGTTTATGGCCAGACGGCTCAAGGGCTTTCGCAAGAGCTTGGAATAACTAGAACGGAAGCGGCTAAATATATAAAACATTATTTTGAGGCTTGCCCGGGAATAAAAGCTTGGACTGAAAAGACAATAGAACAGGCGAAGTCTGATGGCTATGTCATGACATTTTTAGGACGTCGCAGAATGCTGCCTGAACTTTTTTCTCCTAACCGAAGAATCAGAATGTTCGGTGAACGGGCCGCAGGCAATATGCCTGTTCAGGGAGGCTCAGCTGAAATCATAAAGGAAGCTATGCTTGCCATATCTGAGCTTTTGCAAGGCAGTGATGATGCTAGGATTCTTCTCCAGGTGCATGACGAGCTTATACTTGAAGTAAAAGAAGAGAGACTGTATGAGATAGCCAGGCTTGTTCGCGAAAAAATGGAAAATGCTTTCCAGCTTTCAGTACCGCTTACAGTTGAGCTTAAGAGCGGAAGGAACTGGCGGGACATGAAGAAGCTGCAGCTATGATTTTTATGCTTTGTGTTTTGGCAATATCAGAATATTATAATGGAAAAAAGCAAGTCTTGTGATTTTGATTTCAGCAGCATTCCAGACAAAACCGTAATAGGCCTTACAGGCCCCATAGCTGGCGGAAAGAGTTTTGTTCTTTCATGTTTTGAAAAATTTGGCGCTGGAATAGTTTCTGCTGATAAGCTTAATTCTGAGATTTTAAACAGTAGTGAGATTTTTGCTATAATATCAGCGAGGTATAGCGGAACTCCGGTCATTAAGGACGGAAAAATAGATAAGGCCGCTTTAGCTGAGCAGGTTTTTTCAAGTATCTCTGAAAAAAAATGGCTTGAAGATCTTCTTCACCCGAAGATACTGAGAAAAGCATTTGATGTTGTAAAAAATTCCAAAAAAGAACTAATAGCAGTTGAAATGCCGCTTCTTTTTGAGGCGGGGCTGAAAGAAAAATTTGATTTCACTTTATGTATAAGCGCAGATGAAGATAAATTATACGAAAGGGCTGCTTCAAGAGGCTGGTCCAGGGAACATTATAAGCTAAGATGCTTGGGCCAGTTTACCTTGAAGCAAAAATGCTCTTTAGCGGATTTAATTATTCAGAATAACGGAACACTAAGCGATATTGAAAATAAGATAAGGAAAATTTGTTTTTCATTTTTTAAGCATTGCAAATTAAAAAATCAGTAAATATACAAGCTATATATGATTTGTTTTTGAGCCGGATTATATAAGGCTCTATTATATATCGCAGTTTTATATAAAAATAGTGGTGGAATATTGATTGCCATCAAAAGTTTGGAGTAACAGATAAATGATTAACATTGATGAAAATGAAGGTTCAGGCCAGCAGGATAATGCGGTCCCTCCGCTTCCTGCTTCCGCAGCCCCGGCAGTGCCGGTAAAACGCAAGAGAGGCAGACCGCCAAAGATTCGTCCTGCAGAAGAGCGTACGCAGTCTGATGCAAAAAGCATGGAGATTATGGGCATAACGCAGATGCCTGCAAAACGCCCTTATCACCGCCGCAGCCGTGCTGAAGAGGAGAAGCCTTTTCAGCCAAGAATGATAAAAAGCCCTCTTTCATACCTTTCCACTGATAAGCCTTCAGAAATTAATGCTACTGAAACAGAGCAGCCTGCCGTAAGGGCGGACGGAAATGAGTCAAAATCTTATATTCCGGATACTCCTTCTTATAATAGAAACTATAAGGCAGCGTCCTCTCAGGGAAATGGAACTTCATCAGGCTTGGAAGAAAGAGTTTTCAGGCAGACTGTTCCTTCTCAGCTGCCTTCTGCTTCGGAATCTGTTGTGCCGGCTGAAGGTTCTCCTGCGCAAATTCATTCCGAGCAGAATCAGAATGAGGAAAGAGTGTTTAATAATGCCAGCCAGCATTATTCGCGCCGCTATGTCCGCTATAGCGGAAGAGGCCGCACAATTCGTCAGTATCAGTCTCATGGCAGCGCAGCGCAGCATTCTTCATCGCATGCCGCACATCCTGTGCAGCCGCGCCAGGAGGCTCCAGCTAAGCCGGCATATCAGGTAATAGACATAGCAGCTTTAGAGGCTATGCCTGAAAATGATTTGCTTAAGCTGGGAAGCGATTTAGGCATTGAAAATGCTTTTGGAATTCAGAAAAAAGATTTAATTCTTAAAATAAA
>Ga0310690_10012645_pt1 | contig 10344 bp, 15 predicted proteins | sample AusTroGonzalo_MG_2_FD_207661 | JGI IMG/M metagenome (GOLD analysis project Ga0310690, IMG submission 207661) | Bovine rumen microbial communities from tropical cattle in Woodstock, Queensland, Australia - Gonzalo_04 (v2) (version 2) | ecosystem: Host-associated > Mammals > Digestive system >...
CACAGATCCCAATGCACCTCGTCCCAGTCCTGGTCTGTCGCAATAGCGATGGCCCTGACTACGCAGTCCGGTTCTTCCTGTCTGCACGGATTCGGGTTAGCGTATATCCACATTCACGCGCACTCCGGAGAGATTCCGCAGTCCTCCAGGATCATGTCGGTAACCTCTTCATCTTCCGGATGCAAATCCATCAGCGTTGCGGTCAGCAGCATCATCGCGTAGGCAGTCTCCACGCTCACGCCGATGGTGTTCACCAGCCTGTTGATGTTCCGTCTGCACGCCTTTGGATAGATGATCGTCTTGTCCATTGGAAGCACCTCCTTTTGATGCTTAAATTGTCCAATAAAAAAAGGCCTCTGACGATGTCAGAAGCCTGTATCTTTATGGGCGTTTTTACGGCATTATACGTAAAAAAAATCCCGGCTTGTTCAGCCGGGTAGGTGGCGGAATACTTCTCGCTCACCCTTTCTCAACCGTCTCCAGACGGTTTTGTCATCCAGTTTGACTTTTCCGGCGATCTCACCGATGGTGTCATTGTCCACCAGCCGCAGGCAGAGCATGTACCGGTCTGTCTTGTCGTGGATATGATCCATAATTATGGCCTTTATCTGAGCATTGGTATACTCAGGGCGCTGGGATGCCTTTGGCACGGGCCAACTCCACAATCGCGGCATTCATTTCTCTGATCAGGTCTACGAACGTGTTCATTCTGATCGTGTACGCAATCACAAACGTCAGCGCAAACAGAAGTGCAAATACGCAAACAATAACGGTTGTCCTGTTTGCCCTTTCATTGTCCGCGTCCGCGTGCATCATGGCGTTCTCATGGGCCAGAAAACTGATGCATCCGTGTTTCTTTGAACAGCTTTCGCAGGATTTGTCAGGTTCGATGACTTGATTTGTTTCACTCATGCCTGTACCTCCTGCTCAGCCTGCACCGCTTTCGGCCCGCCCTGCTCAATCCGCAGTTCGCGTACCGTCGCTTCAATCAGTGCATCTACGGAAGTGACATCAACCGCATAACCATTCTCCTGCAACAGATCCACCACATACTGCTTCTTCTCCTTCCATTGTTCAGAAGTGAAAAGCTGTTCCGCTGCGAACACGCCGACGCGGACAAGTGCGGCAAGGGTGTCATACTGGTGGTCGGTTAGCTTGTTTTTAATCCAGGGGATCAGATATCTTGTGATGATTGCACCGATCAGGGTAATGATTGCCAGGATGATTTGAGTTAGGTCAATGGTCATTCTGCTTTCTCCTCTCTGTATACCCCGTCTATAAGGTAATTCTTCATCGCGTTGTATGCCGCGACGTGCTTCTCGTCTTTCTCCAGCAGGGCCAGCATACCGTGGCACAACGCGTTCGTGTCACCTTCCAGCTTGCCGACTCTGCTTTCATGTGCGTTCAGCTGGGTTGTGTGCAGGTCTAATGTCGCCTTGTCGGCGGCGAGTTTGTCGTTGATGTCTTTGAACTTCTTGTCAAACTTCGCTTCAAAATCTGTAAACTTCTGGTCGATCTTCGGACCGATCTGCTCAACGACTTTGTCCGCAACGTCCTTGGTAATGTCTGTCTTTCCCAACGCTTGCTTCTCCTGGCGTTCCTTGATCCATTTTTTAATCTGGTCAATAAACTTTGCAATGACCAGGAACGCACCGATAAGGGCAAAACCGATGCAGATGAATGTCCATACGGAGTCAAGCGTTAGTCCTTCGATTGTCATCGTTTTCACCCCACAATCAGAAATTTTGTCATCATATACCAGCCTTTTCGACCGGCATAGTTTATTTTTGTCCATTCATAACCGAACTCAACGATTGTGACCGTCGCGCCGATTGGTACTTCTTCATACAATCGGCACTTTGTACTCGGTTCCTTACGCATTTTCACGTACCGTCCGGTCTCCGCATACACCGTTGCCGTGTCTTTGGTCGGTTCCGGCTGCGGTTCCGGTTCCGGGGCAGGTTGCGGACTGTCGGAAATATACCGTGCTTTAAGGCTTGCAGCTTTCTTCCACTTGCCGATGCTGGTGTCCGTCTTTGCGGTAGGACTCGTCATGTGAATGATCCGCAATGGTGATACAGACTTCACAACACCAATATGGCAGTAATCGTTGAGGTCTCCGTTAAATGCCGATCCTCCGGGCCGGTACTTGCTCGGCAGGTTATATCCGGTGTCTGTCGGTGTTTTCATCTTGAACACAACATCGCCAAACCGCAGGTCAGACGCAGACTTGATGGTCCGTGTATCATCGCATTGGTTTCGGAACGTCCAGTTCGTGCCGGATGTAGTGAACTCAACACCGTTCTTGTGTAAACCGTACTTCACCATTCCGATGCAGTCACACTCTTTCGTGCCGGAACACCCAAGTTTATAGGTCGGTTTTGCATCAACAATAACCATGCACTTTTCTACAAACTTTTCCCTTGTCGTACTCACCCGTTACTCACCTCACTTTCATAAGCATCGCCATCCTTTTCAAGTTCATCTTTTAGAATCTGCTCAAGTTTAGATATGTAATCCTCGTTGTACAGTGTTTCGTAAAGAGTTATGCCACGCTTGTTACAGTAATCTTTCTTAACTTTGTCCGTTACTTCTCGCTGATGTTTACCAAACTCTGGGCGGCGTTTGCTTTCAAAAAAATGTTGCGCACCTTGATGCTCAATAAGGAAGAAAGATCCGTCTGTACGGAACACCTTGAAATCAAACTTATACTTCCTGTTTGTTGTTTCGCTACGGAGATCATCAAACGAAACCTCAGATTCATATTTAATGTTGTGTTCTTTTAATAATTTATTGATTTCATATTCCGCAGTGCTGTTCCCAATGTGTCCACAACTTTTCGTAAGTCCTCTTTTTACATTTTGAGTAAGTGCAACAACTTCTTTTCCGCAAGAGCATTTGAACAACCACTTGCTTAATAAGTGACCGCTCGAATCATAAGTGTCTTCCACTTTTTTTATCGCAGTGAGTTCTCCAAATGTTTTTCCAGTAATATCTTTTGTTTTTCTTTCTTTGTGGAATTCTTTTCTATAGCATCCGCATGACTTTGTCATTCCACGAATCAAATCACTTGCTATTGCAGTATGCGTATTGCCACAATCGCATTTGCATATATATCTGTACCTGTGTTGATTAAGATAATCTTTTTCATAATCGACAACTGTTAGCCTGCCAAATCGTTTTCCCATGACCTTTGCAATGTTTCTTTGAGTTATCAGTTCTTTTTCAAGGCATCCGCAAGACATGGTATTTCCAGAAAGCAAATTGCTTACTCTTGCGATAATCACATTCCCGCAATCACACTGACAGAGAACCTCGCGAATATCTTTTTTCTTCCGGTTTTCTGCGGGAATTTCCATTAGTATTGTCAACCTGCCGTATCGTTCACCTGGAACACCTTTTGTATAATTTCTTTTAATGTTATACATCCCACGGTTTTTACCCATTACTTTCCACCTCACCTTCCGGTTCGGTTTCTTCTTCATTATCTCCGAGTGATATCTTTGCCGGTCCGAATTTTACTTCTATCTTTGCCCTGTCGAGCATTCCGAAGATTCGTTTCTCTGTTATCGAATTTGCACTGTACGAAATCACATTGATCATCATGACAACACTTACAACAATCGACATATAGAAGCAGTACAATGCGACTTGCGGCTGAAGGAGCATCAGCACGGACAACCACAGCATATAGACAAACCAAAAGATAGCAGTCCATCTTGCCAGCCTTTTGCTGAACTGCTTTTTTGGATCAATCCTGTAATTACCCATACTGTCCTCCACAAAGTAAAAGCACCCATCGGTACTCACCGACAGGTGCCTAAACAAAATGTTCACTTACGGTTATATTTTATCACGAACGGGTTTTGGATTGCAAGGGGGTGATAATTGGAAAATTAATTCATTCATCATTATAATTGCGCCCATGTTTTCCAATTGTTATTATCGACAGAACGGAAATACAAATGTTTTGTATTTGTAGTGCAAAACAACTGGAACGCATAATTACCGTATCCACCAAACACTATAAGATAACCTGTTGCAGCTTCCGGTATATTGCTTCCTGTGCTACCAAACAGATAGACACCCGGAATAACAGTATTTGCATCAGATACACCTGTTTTGAACATTACTGTGTTACTGCTAACATTGTTTATAGTAAATGTTCCTGCACTTACATTGTATCTTGATGAACCAGATGCATTTCCACCTGCAACTGTCCAACTACAATCAATGTCATTGTTTGATATTTTTGTGATATATCCAGTTCCGGTGTTTGTTACACCTGCCATACTCGTCATTAAAGACGATGCGCCAACAAAATGCTTCACATCACTCAATCCCATTTGTGAAACCAACGTTTGAAACGCGGAAAGATTTGTTAATTCAGCAGTTGTTATTTTACTATTAAGTGCAAGTTCATTCCATGCCCAAGTTCCATCAGAAACAGTTCCAATAATAAACTCGTCAGCGTTCCAACTGTATGTTTGCATCTTGAAAATGAACCTTGCAAGTCCTGCTTTTGTTGCCGTTCCATAATATGTTAACGCTTGAAACGGGCCAGATGCGGTTGTCAATGTGAAATTGATAGGTTTCGTATCATTAAGTGCCATTGCTTGACAGAAAGTGATAAGCGAACTTTGAATATCTGTGAGTGTTCCACCAGAAATAGTGTTGCTTATGCTTTTTTCGTTCAGTGCTTTCCCCTGTGCCGCGCTTAATGCACTTGTCGTACTTGTGCTGTCCAGTCCGTCATAGACAGCAGGGATATTCGCTTGCACATCATTCAATCCCCCGTTGTCCACAACCGTCAGATTCCCACCCGAACCTGTTGAAAGCGTATCGTTCACAGCAATCGCACTGGAAGCCTTGCACAGCACACCCTTCCAGATGACATACTTCCCGGAAGCAATAGCGTGTGTTGCGGTGTCCGTGTCCTCGACAATGCCGATTGCGCCTTTCAGTTTCTTGATAATCCACGGGATAACCGATACTTTTGGCATGGTTGGTCTCCTTTCTTTGGTTGGTTAAATTCAATCTTTACTTATAATAAACCTTAATAATCGAACTGTTTGTATTGTCAGTTAACGTAAGTGTATTGCTGCTTCTTGATATAACAGCATGACCAGCCTCAGAATAGATTGCAAAAGCAGATGGCATAGATGAATTTGGAACGCACAAAGATGAAAATATAGTGCCACCACCAGAATTATATTGAACAAACAATATCTCTTTCGCATCTGATGGAAATTGTAAACTGTTATTTACGGTCTGTAATTGATTGATATATGTCCATTGTGTCGCAAGTTCATCCCAACTCGACCATGTGCTATTTTCATATTTTCGCATGAACAACGCATCACCGGATGCCATTCCATATTGAATACCTGTTGCAGATGAACTAAAATAACTTAAAATAACACCGGACGCTTTTGTTGTTTTACTCTCATTGTATGGTGAGTGTAATGTTGTGGCATCCCACCGAATAACAAACATTTTTCCTGCTGTTGTTACTGTATTGCAATCACTGACAACATTTGTTCCGTCTAAATTTGCAAAGTTGCCATTCAACGCTTTCCCCTGTGCCGCACTCAGCGCACTTGTCGTACTATCTGAGTTCAGTACGTTCAGAACTTCCGTCACAGTATCCGTAAACACCGCATCGCTCGGCACGGACACACCAAGCGTAAACCCACTGTCAGCAAGGTTTCCGTTGCTGTCCAGTTTCGCAATGTTTCCGCTTGTCGCGCCACTAACCTTATCTGCTTTTCCGTTGACCAACGCGCCAAGCACACCCTGTACCGTGGTCTGGCCTGTCACCGCGTCCGTGCTGACTTCGCTTGCAGTCAGCGGAGCGACACCCGTTGATTCCATATTCTCAACATGGATAATCACAGGCAAACTCTGTGCAGGAAGCACGTCTGCCGTAATCGTCACGCTGTTTGTTCCTTTTGCATAGTCAAGCAACCGCACGTCGCAGTTCTCCGCACCATTAGCGAAGTACACTTCCACAGAGCATCCGTCCGTGATCCGCGCATCCGTGTAGGTATAAGTATACGGAGAAGTGACACTCCACGCATTTGCGGCAATCGTCACAGGAATATCAATGTCGTAGGATTCCATTTCCACGACTTCAACAATCTGGATATGCAGCGGCAGGTTTCCTGTCGGCAGTTCATCAGTCGTAAACTGCACTCCACCAGTCACCTTGTCATAGGTAAAGTCCTCAATCCCGGCAGATTCAGCACCGTCGTTCAGAAGCACCACAATCTTGCTGTTCGCGCCGACTGCATTGTTGTACCATGTATAGGTATAAGGAGACGTATTGCTCCAATCCGTTGAAGCAATCGTAACGTCCGCTTCCACGCATACGTTGGTGATTTCCTCAACGTCTGCGCGGTCTGCTTTCTGTTCGTCAATGCTCGTTTCCGTCCAGTGACTTTCCGTCCATTCCTCCGGTGTGCTGATTGGAGTCGTGCATTGCCAAATTCGGCTGTTGATTACAACCACGTCATTTAGATCATAAGTCGATGACGCACTGTATTCCTCATACGCGGCAATCTGGTCAAGTTTGCCCGTGCCGCCGGAACCCGTACCGATAGACCTCGCACCACTGGCCTTATAAAACACCTTGCCGGTCTCAACGTCACCTTCAACCGCTGTGGTGTCCGTAATGTCCATGATGGTTGTTCCGTCCGCTTTGTCAACCTTGTTCACATACGGATTGTTTGCCATGTCCGTGTCCTCCTGTTATGCGTTAGGATCGACTTGCCCTATGGTAACCGTGCGTCCACCAGCCGCGTTATCACTCTCCACAATCGTAATCTCGCTGATAATAACCTCGCTGATGTAGTCATATCCAGTCGGTGGTTGAATCGTCTGGCTCGTCAGATACGGCACCGCGCTGACTGCCGCTGCTGTTGCCGTGGAACCGGCATAACTACCTTCCACACCGAGGATGGTAATGCCGCTTTTGATGTTGCTGGAAATGATCTTTGCCTGTTCCGTCGGGTCAATCTGTACCGTACCAAGGCCGTTATGGAAACCGCCCGGAATCGCGTATGTGCCGGATACGGATGCCAGTACCGCGCTCACCGCGCCTTGATTCGCCATTTCGCCGGTGATCTTGTTTTTGTTCACGTATGCCGTGCGCCCGGAAAGAATCTCGCTTGCCAGTGCGTTAGCATCCGTTGTGTCACTGTCCTTTGTGGATGAACCCTGTACCCGTTCACCTGTCGCAAGGTGGAAGTATTTGCCGCTTTGTACGTCTGCCGCAACAGCAGTATCGGAAGTAAGGTCAATCAGTACCGTACCGTCCGCAAGGCCAACTTGATTTACATAGGTGTTCTCTGCCATGTTCGTTCACTCTCCTTCTTACCCGATTACGACGGTCTTTCCACCGTACGGGTTTGTCGTTGTGATAATCGGAATCTCCTTCACCGTCACGTCATGCTTCATGAGTTTGTCATGCGTCCGCAGTCCTTGTTCGTCATACAGGATCGGGGTCACGACATACGGTCCGTCATACTCTGTGTAGTGCTGTGCATACGGTACATCATCTGCCAGTACCGCATCATCTTCTTCATCTTCAAGCGACAGTTCTATATCTTCGTCAAGGACAAGGATCAGATCGTCATTTGCCATCTACCTCACCCCTTGTCAGTCCTCGTTATAGTAGTGAGTGACTTCCTTCGCCAGCTTGAACTTCCCGTAGAACGTCCGCTTGTACCCTTCGCGCTTGAACTCGATATCGCAGTCATAATCCCCAAAGGACAAATCGTTTGTGTCCTCCGGGTCAATGAACATCGTATAATGCCCCTGTCCGTCATAGACAATGCCACCGTTGCTCATGCGTTTCTGTAACACAAAGTCATGGTCCGTATGGTATTTCTTCACCGTGAAAAACACGTCATCAAAAACGTCCGTGCTGGGTTGACCACCTTGCTTGAGGATGAATCCCTTCTCAAGCGTGTCACCCCTTGCCATTTCAATCTGAATCATCTTTTGTGCCATCTTGCTCACCTCGCTTTCCTGTAAACGTCAACGACTCCTGCAACCCATTTTGCAATCGTCTCAAAATCGTCCGGGATAATCTCGTCCGGTTCAATCAGTTCCATCCGGGATATCTGTCTGATTTCTTTCAGCGTTTCGTCTCCGACCTTGCCGAACACGTCAATCCGTTCCTCAATCCACGGTGTAAACTCGTCCATGATTCTCCGGCGCATCTGCATACTGTTCCGCTTGCCGAAAACCATGTAATAAGTGTCATACACAGTCCGCGTTACCATGCCGTTGAACCTCGGATCGCTCCGGGCATATTCGTCCGTTACGATAAGGTTTCTTCGGAAGTGTCCGTAACTTGCTTCATCCTCACGTCCGCTGTTCGTGACGCTTCCACCGCGCCGAATCCATACATAAATTGGTACGGTGCTTTTAATCTCACCAATCCGCGTGTGCGGAATGTGCGCGATGATCTCTGCGTTAAAGCAACTGTCCTCGTTAAAAACAAGTTCTTCCCGGAAACGGATGCCGCTTTCCTTGAGGAACGCTGTTCGGTATACCTTCCCGTGGCAGAACACAAACCGCTGTTTCTCTGGCACAAAGTACAATAGCTGTCTGACATCTACATAATCTTCCGCACAAATCCTGCACCAAAGCATATCGTATTCGTCCGTGTCCAACACGTTCATGATCTCGCGCATACTGTAAATGCTTGCGAAACTATCATCGAAGTCACAGAACATGGCCCATTGTGCCTTGCAGTTCTCAATCCCTGCGTTCCGGGCGGCGGACACACCACCATGCGGAATCGGAAGTTGCTCAACTTGATACGGATAGTCCTTGAAATTCTCTTCCGGGAACGGGTCTGTTCCGTCATGGACGATCACCACGCGAATCTGCTCAAAGTCGATGCACCTTTGCATGGCAATCATGTCAAAGAGTTTTTTGCCGACCTCATACGGTTCCTTGTAGTGCGTCACAATAATATCAAGCATCTTCCTGTACCTCTGCCTGTTCGCTTTCCTCGTCCTTCTTCTGCTCGTCCTTCTGCTCCTGTTCGGTAATGGCATTGGCAATCATTTTCAGATTGTTGATTTCCCGTGCAATCTGCTTGCCGATGGTTTCAATCTCCTTCATGGGAACGCAGATTTCACCGAGGTTGGTTGCAACCATTTCGATTGCTTCTTTCAAGGTCACTTCTTTGTTTTCCATTCTGTTTGTCCTCCGTTTATTTATTTTATTTAATACCAGTAAAGTTGCACGGTCTGTCCGTTTTTATTGATCCCGGACGGAACGCTTGAACCGGCAGGGTATGTAACACTTGCCGTTACGGTTTTTGAACCACCAGAGTTTTGGGTAACGGTAATATAGAATCCGGTGTGACTGGACGGACCGGAACTGCCACCTGTAAACGTGACTTTATCAGTCCACACTTCGACACCGTTGATCCAGACTTCGGGCCACACGTCAAGGGAACCGGACACGCTGTATGTGCCTGTTATCTTTGTGCCAGATGCAGTATAAATACCAAGTCCGCTTGTGTTTGAAACCCGTGAAACAACATTGCCGTTTGCCCGTAATGTAATGTACGCATAATCCTTATCAACAGTCAGATCGTATACAGCAGTATCTTGATTGTAATGGACGTTGCTTGGGAAACTGAATGACATATAACTATTGTAAGAAGTATTGAACGGGATACTCATTTTCCCGTATGCGGCATCCCATCCATTGCCGTATGCAGAATTTGACACACGTGCAACCACATTGGAAGTAGAGTGTACTTTGATATATGCGTAACTGTTATCAACAGACAGATCGTACTGCACACTGTCTTGATTGTAATGCGTATTACTTGGGAATTTAACGACTATATTGCTTCCGTAAGTCGTACCTAACGGAACGACCATTTTCCCGTAAGCAGCATCCCATCCGTTGCCATACGCAGTATTGGACACCCGTGCAACCACATTGGAGGTAGAATGTACTTTAATGTATGCGTAACTGTTATCAACCGACAGGTCGTATTGCACACTGTCTTGATTGTAATGCGTATTGCTGGGGAACTTAACGACAATATTGCTTCCGTATGTTGTACCTAACGGAACAACCATTTTTCCGTAAGCAGCATCCCATCCGTTGCCATACGCAGTATTTGACACCCGTGCAACCACATTGGAGGTAGAATGTACTTTAATGTATGCGTAACTGTTATCAACAGACAGATCATACTGTACGCTGTCTTGATTGTAATGCGTATTGCTGGGGAACTTAACGACAATATTGCTTCCGTATGTTGTACCTAACGGAACAACCATTTTTCCGTAAGCAGCATCCCATCCT
>Ga0310690_10012646_pt1 | contig 10343 bp, 27 predicted proteins | sample AusTroGonzalo_MG_2_FD_207661 | JGI IMG/M metagenome (GOLD analysis project Ga0310690, IMG submission 207661) | Bovine rumen microbial communities from tropical cattle in Woodstock, Queensland, Australia - Gonzalo_04 (v2) (version 2) | ecosystem: Host-associated > Mammals > Digestive system >...
ACCCCCCCACCCCCCCCACCCCCCCGCCGCGGCGAAGTGGACAGCAGAGGAAAGAAAGCCGGAAAAGGTGCGCTGATTCAAACTAACATTTCCGCAACACTAGGAACAAGCCAGGATCAGACACTTTTTGCGCCAAAAAGAAAGGACAAGCATGATTGAGGTTTTAGCCTGTTTTGAGGGAAACGGATGCAGACCGTCACACAGGGGTAGCGGTTTGAGAGTGGGTGGGGCTGGAATGTTCACCTTAAACAGCACAGAGGTTCACGGAGTGATCATTAAAAAAGTAAAAGACAGGAAAAGCAAAAATGAGTTGCCTAAACAAACATGATGTTCAAAGCAGACACATAATGACAACGGATGGAGTGGCAGAGTGCCTATACGCCGGATGCGGAAATAGGGGGGGCAACAGTACGTTATGGTAAAGAGAAAGGAAACGAATGTGGAAAGAATGGAAAAACAGAGAATCAATGAACGCATTGACTTGCAGAAACGCGGGGGGGCGCAACGTATGCCGGATAAAGACAACTTTGAAGCAGTAGTAAATGATGAAGAATATGAGGTGCGCAGACTAACGCCAACAGAGTGTGCAAGGTTGCAAGGGTTTCCACCCGACTGGTGTGCAGACGTTCCGCATAGCGATAGTGCAGAATACAAACTCTGGGGAAATGGAATAGCACTTCCTAGCATCCTGCCTATGATGCAGAACGCAGTAAATCTTGTAGAGGAAATGAAAGGGGAAAAGTAAGTGAAAAAAATAATTATAGGGGTTTTGATCGTGTTGATGTTTGCGATCCCGGTCAATGCCGGAACGCTGACGAAGAAGGGCGGTGTCAACTACTACCACGGACAGAAGGAAACATATTACAACCTGCCTATGGATAAGGTCTACGAAAAAGCAGACAAAAATCTCGGATCATGGCACAAGAAGTGGACGAGAAGCGATGGCGTAAAAATGTATGCCTGCTATGTAGTCCTTGCAGTTCCGTTTGATGTTTACCCATACGGAACAACGGACATCCCGACCTCGTTGGGACTTGGAATAGCGTTGGACACGGGCGATTTCGCAAATGAAAACAAAAATCAGGTTGATATTGCCGTGAATTGGTAGGCGCTTATGAAGTTGTATAACGAAGACTGCATGAATGTACTAAAAAACATAGCTGATGAAAGCATTGACCTAGTTGTAACGGACTGCCCTTATCACATAGTTTCCGGCGGCTGCTCGAATGACAAAGTAAAGATCGGGAGATATACGGGTGGCATATTGCAGAAAAGATATGGAAAAGGCATGAGTGATGATTCCATAGCAAATACAAGAAAGGGAAAACTTTTCGATCATAATGACATAGAGTTTTCCGAATGGCTACCAGAAGTTTATAGGGTATTAAAGCAAGACACGCATTGTTACATAATGATTAACCCTAGAAACCTAAAGGATCTTCAAACGGAAGCAGAGAAAGCAGGGTTTACGTTCCAAAATATTCTTATTTGGGACAAGGGAAATGCAACGCCAAATAAGTGGTATATGAACGCCTACGAAATAATACTCATGTTGAGAAAAGGCAAGGCTAGAAACATAAACAATATGGGTACAAGTAACATTATTCGGGTGAAGAATATTGTCAGGACAAAACTGCATCCAACAGAAAAACCGCCGGAGCTTATGCAAGTAATGATCGACAATAGCACAAATGCAGGCGATACAGTCCTAGATCCGTTTATGGGTGTGGGTGGGACAGGCATAGCTTGTCAGAAGTCAAAAAGAGAGTTTATCGGAATAGAGATAGACGAGAAGTATTACAAGATAGCAGAAGAACGTATTTTAGGCACGAAAGAGCCGGAGCAAATGACGATTTTTGATTTTATTTGAAAGGAGAAGAAGAATGAAGGACTTTATGCTGAAAGAGATCGTGGAGATCGTGAGAAACTGCGAGGAAATCCAGAAGTCAGAAGCAAGCAGATTAAGCAAGGAGCAGGCGAAACTTGCAGCTTATGCAGACATTGTGAAACTGCTGGATATGAAAGAGGGGGATGAAGATGGTAATTAAGTATGGACTAATGAAACCGCATAACTACAACGGGGGTTTACCCGATCCACCAGAGCCGCCGGAGTGTGACGGTGAGTTTCGTTATGACGTATGCGAGGGATGCAGTGAGTATGACGAGTGCAAAAGAATAGCCGAGGATGAAATATTTGACGGAAAGGATATGGTTGGTGAGTAAACAAATGAGTTCGTGGCTACGGCAAACCGCATTTAACAAAAAAGACGAATACTACACGCCTAGTATTTTGGTAATGCCGATAATTAAATACTTAAAGCCAAACAGCACAATATGGTGTCCGTTTGATACCGAGAATAGCGAGTTCGTTATTTGCTTTAGGGAACACGGGTTTAAGGTTATAAATAGTCATATATGGAATGGTCAAGATTTTTTTGAGTATGAGCCACAGGAAACTTATGATTATATAATCAGCAACCCGCCGTTTTCAAAAAAATTAAAGGTGCTGGATAGGCTTTATAACTTAAATAAACCCTTTGCTATGGTTATGGGATTGCCGATCTTGAATTATCAAGAAGTAGGCGAGTTTTTTCTAGATCATCCTTTACAATTACTGATAGTAGATAAAAAAGTGTCTTTTGACGGGAACACGGCCAGTTTTAACAACAGTTATTTTTGTAACGGAATATTGCCAAAATCTATTATCTTCTGCGATATAGATAACAATAATGCAAATACATATTATACCCCGTCAAGAATGTATAAAGACATACCGGCGGAGTACAAGGAAAATCCGAGAAAGGAGCAGAATGACAACACTTGAGAAGATAAGGGCAGATGCGAAAGGAGAGCCGAATAATGCTATACAAGAAAGATAAAAGAGTTATAGGCATAGGCAATTTGCCAACCTGCAAACGAAAATGTCTGTATGTAGGAAATGAATATTGCGTTGAAAAGGTTGCGTCATTTTCTAATGATGAACAGGCATATGTTTTTGAGCAATGTCTTGAATACTTTTTAGGGTTGCAGAAAGGAGAGCCGAATGACAACACTTGAGAAGATAAGAGCAGAGATAGAGAAAATAGAGCCACTTGATTATCCATGCGACAAAAGAACGCCCGAACGCATAAGGGATATGGCACTTGATATTATCGACAAATACGCATATCAAGAGCCAAAACAACCAGATATATGCCCGATATATGACGGAATGTGTGGCTATCCGATAGAGTTTTGCTATGAATGCCCTAGACACCCAAAGCAAGAGCCATGCGAAGATGCCATAAGCCGAGAAGAATTATTAAAGGCTATAAATACATGGGATAAGTTCGGATATACCGAAACGGGTTGCTTTGTGAGAGAGCCTAAAGGTGATTATGTACCATACATCCATTATGACGATGTTGTTAAGGCTATTAAGGGTATGCCGAGCGTTCAGCCAAAGCCTATTGAGTGCGAAGATGCCGTAAGCCGAGAAGCGGTGCTTGAGATAGCAAAACAACATACACTCACGAATGATTATTTGGCTATACAGAGTTTACCGCCCGTCAGACCGCAAGAGCCAAAGACAGGGCATTGGATAACAACAAGAACGCTTATGCACGATGGTGAATATTATTGCGATAAATGTAACTGTGATTCACCTCACAACGAAAAATGGGATTATTGCCCTAATTGCGGTGCAAGAATGGTTGAGCCACAGGAAAGTGAGGAAGCATGAGAATTGACCTCATAGACGCAGGGAAGGCACTTCTAACCGGGATAGCATGGATCGGCTCTATAATCGGCTTAACTGAGTTGCTTTCCCGGATGGAAGACAAATGGACTAAAAAGCATGGTTGCATACAGATTTTACGGACTAGACGGAAGATTATACGAAGCAAGGATAAACAAGATCGAAACGGCACTTCCGGCTATTGAAAAACGGATAGAGTGCCAGATAAGGAGAATGAATGGTAAAGAGTATGTTCGATCCCTACGAGGATCAAATCAAGGAATGGTGCGATCAGGGACTAACGATAACGCAGATGGTCGAGGAATTAGGCGGTTATTACGTCCCTGCCAGTCTTTACAACTTCATCAGGTCAAGGAAGTTAAGGACTAAACCGACGGTTGAATACCGCAACAAGTGTGATGAATGCGAATATTGCAAAATAGTAAAAGACGTAAGAGGACAGTACGCAACTGCCTGCCGACTTTGCATGAAGTCTTGGCGAATGATTAACCCAAGTGTCGTGCATTGTCCCAGATGGTGCGAGAAGGGGGCAAAATGACGATTTCAGACGATTTTAATATCTATTTACAGTTCGACAAAGTAACGGCTGATTTGAAGCGTATAGCAAGCGAGAAGGGCATAGACCTTTCCAGAATCAGGATCAGCGACAATGCGGAACTGATGCGTAAGGAAAAATTCAAACGCATGAAGCAGGAAAGATGGAACTATAACTAGGGGGCAGCATGATAACACCGAGACACTTTGAGGAAAAAATGATCGAGATAACAACTGAATACAAGGAAGATCCAGAGACAATGAAAAAGCTGATTATGAAACTCATGGCAGATACGTTAGATACATGGGGGTATGAAGCAGGGACAAAGGTATATCGGGATGCAGTTTGAAGTTCCGAAGATCGTCAAAAAGACAATAGCGATAGACTTTGACGGCACAATAGTTGAAAATGCTTATCCGGGCATAGGCAGACCGATACCAGAAGTAGTTAGTTTTATTAAAAGGCATAGACGGAAGTATGTCTGGATATTGTGGACTTGCAGGACTGGAAGCAAACTGGAAGATGCAGTTGAATACCTGCGGAGCATAGGAATTACAATGGACTATGTTAATGAGAACACAAAAGAGCATACAGATCTGTTTGGAGAAGATAGCCGGAAAGTCTATGCAGACTACTACATAGACGATAAGAACGCTTGTTTGGGTTCGATAAAGGTTCAATATCTGGAACGCTAGTCCCATGTATAGAACTTCTTTTCGTGAGATCGGCATGGTACGATTAAGTCACGAAAGGGGGTAAGCCTATGGATTTCGATTTAACTCAAGCAGCTCTGGAAAACGTATTAGAAAACATCAAAAAAGAAGTGAAGGAAATAGCGTGGGTATATGATAGCCGGGATCTATTCGGCATAGCCTACGGAAGATTTGCGGAAAAGATAATAGACATAATAGACGAATACAAGTAACAAGTTGGGGCGTGGCTGAATAATCAGTACCACGCCCCTTAAAGGTTTCTACTATGACCGAATTATTATAGCATATCGGGATGATTAGTCAATATCAGGAATAACAAAGTTCATATAGTTCCCGTCTCCATATCTGACCTCAAAACCGGGAATGTTGTCACTTAAAACCTCGATAACCTTATCCCACTTCGGATCGTTTACGTCTTCCGCTTCAAAGATTAAAATGTTGTCTTCGTTCATGTTTTGCTCCTTCCTAGTGATTCAGTTTTTCGATCCTGGCTTCAATGTCAGCGAGTTCGTCGAGCAGCTCTCTAACATCATCTTCGTTAAGTTCGGTCATTCCGTCCTCGTAATTGCTCAAGATTTCTCTGATGTGTTCGCATTTCCACTCAAGTTTATCAATTTCTATTCTCATGCCTGCTCCTTCCTAGTATGCTTCCTGACCTTCATAGAGAAGATCCTGCATAAACTCGTTGTAACTGTCTAAAATCTGCTGCATAGTCGTTTCGATAATTCTGGTTTTGAAGTCCGGCTCTTTCGCCCACTTGTCAACCTCTGCCTGATCGTGATACATTACTGCGTTTTCTCCCATTGTCTTTTTCCCCTTTCTTATTCGTTCGCTGCTTCAATAACTGCTCCTAAATCGTCGTCGCCTTCTCCTTCCGGCTGATTACAGATTTCAATTTCCTGCTTTTCTGTATCAATGTTTAGGTAAATGCCATAATCAATGCCGCCTGCGTTTATAAAAAGTCTCCAGTCGTATTCAAAGTCCGGGATTTCCTTTTGCAGCTTGTCAAGGCAATATGCCAATGCTACCGGGTTATACTTGTCTACTTCTACCGAAAATCTCATTGTTTACTTCCTTTCTCCCCGTATTGCCGATAGGTCAGCAGATTTTGTTTAGTCGGATAAATAGCTCCATGATTTGACTTTTGACAGTCCGTAACGCTTTAAGTAGGTATTAAGTCGTTTGATAAATGCCTTTTTGACTTCTTCATAGCCTGCAATTAGTGCTTGCCGTTCCTGATCGGTCATTTTCTTTACTTCCGGCATAGTCCACGCCCACGGATCGTATTCTGGATTATGCCACATTTCAACGATACGGAAGGATCTGCGGCGCGTTTCGGCTCTTTGCCCGTTATAGCCTACAAACTTGTAAATCTCTAAACTTTCATCCTGCAGGCTCTTAATGCTTTCTTCCAGTCCTTTCAGATTTTCGCTTATAAAGTAGTCCTGATCGTTTCGTGCCTTTTCTGCCATAGCAGCAGCTCCCTTCCAGTCGTCTTCCGTACTCATTCCGCAATATCCATATCCGAAACAAAAGTGTGTTTCGATTTCCGGGCGGTCAATGATCGTGTAGTTGCCGTCTTCCAGTTCGACAATGTATGCCGCCTTCTTCATGCAGTAGTCGATCATTTTCTGGTTCTGCCAGTATTCAGTTGCTTCCTGCTTGTAAATCTCTTTTAATGCCTTCTGATCTAACATAATTTTTACCTTCCTTTCTGGTTTAATTCCTTTAAGTGTTTGTCTGCCGTCTTTTCCGAAAATGCCTTTCCATACAGATAATCCAGACTGTATGTATAGTTTCCGTTCCTGCAGCTTTTGACATATACATAAGTTACTTTTCCGTGCTGCTTCCTGATCTTGTACCCGTTCCACGTTTTGATCTTTTCCCACATATTAGCGTCCTGCCTTTCTCTTTGCTGCTCTATCTAGTAAAAACCTGATCGCTGCTTTCCTTGCCTTTTCCTGCATTAGTCCATATCATCATTGAGCATCCTGATAAGTTCTTGAATTACGAAATAGGGATCTTTTTCCAGATCGTCTATTGCCTGCTCTATGCTATAATCTGCATCCCAATATCCGTATGTGTCGTAGCCTTTCATAAAATCATCAAGCATTTTTGCGGTTTCGATTAAATCAGTTGGCTCTTTTGTCGTGTATTCTTTCATTGTTCATCCTTTCTGCCGCCTATTATCTGCCGGACGGCGCGGCGTGATCTGTTTATACCATGCAATACTCTTTTACTGCCTGCAGAAAACCAGTGTATGTTTTGTCGCTTCCCCTGAAAGCCTGCACAAGATCCCGTGTAGTGATGTATCGGGGGACTGCATACAATTCCGGCGCATAGTCAATTCTAATCGCCTTAAACATCCCTGTTTTATAATCAAAATCCTGTTCGTTTCTGAAAAGATCGTAATCAACCTTTACGGCGTATTCATCAGGTGAAAACTTCACCAGATTTGCCTTCATATAGCATCCGCTTATTTCCCTAATCGCCTTTAACATTGTGTTTGTAACTTTAACCTTCATTTTGTTTGTCCTTTCCGGGCGGCATGATCGCCGCCCTATGTTTTTATGCCTGAATTAAAATAACGTCGTTTGCAAAGTCTGCTTCCGGGTAGTTGAAGGAAAAGTTTTTGCCGGATATTGTATAATATCGTGTCCCGTTTCCCGTCGTCTTTTCCTGAAGTGTCGCGGCGTCAATGCGTCTTCTAAAATCTGCTAGTGTCGCCTTGTCGGCTTTTGCCCTTTCGATCGTGTCCCGGCAGATGTTTTTTGTTGTCCCGACTGCTTCAATTATCGCCCTGATTACATTGTCCGTTTTCTTTTGTGCAGCAGATACAAGGAAATATTCTTTATTGCCTGCCGTAAATATAAACCCTTGTTTCATGTTTTCCTTCCTTTCTGCCGGTGATCCCGGCCCCTTATGCTTATCCTTATGCCGTTCTTCCTAGTTGAGCCCGGCGCCTTTTGCGATCCCGTACCACAGATATTCAACGCGTCCGCACTTAACAGTGGTGATATATGTATATCTGTTGATCCCGGTGATCCTTGCAAACTCACGGATAATGTAATTCGGTTCGTTTTTGTCTACATTGATCGTTTTCTGACGTTTGATCCCCGTCTCATAATCCTCAAACTTGATAATTGCCTTCATGTTGTCCTTCCTTTCCGGCAGCGGCGGCAGATCGCCGCCGCCCTGCCTATGCCTTGTTTTTAGTAGTTGCCTGATCTGAATTTTTCGATCAGTTCTTTTCTGTTTTCTGCCGTGATATTTGCGTGCCACACGCCGTCAAATAATACCCTGCCCGATACATAGGGCGGCAGATCAAAACCCGGACTTTCTAAAAATTCATAATCAAGTATTAGTGCTGCAAATGCTTTTGTGTCGATACATTCATTGATAGGTGACATTCTTTTCCCTTCCTTCCTGCCGGGGCAGATCGCCCCGGCTCTTCCTGCTTTTCTATGCGTTTTCTATGATGTAATCCATATAACGCGCTACAAGATCGACGGCAGCGGTATATCTTTCTGTTACCGTAAAGCGATACCCGAAATCCTTATAATACTGATCGCTTGCGGCAGTCGCTACAATGTAAAGCGCATCCGCTGCTTTTTCCTGATCGAATACGCCCTTTTTGTAATACCTGATCAGGTTGTGCAGGACTGGAAGCGTCAAGCGGCGGTATAAATCGCCGTCGTTGGCTGCCGTCAAGTAAAGCTCTTCACTTTCTGCAGTCGGTTTGTAAATCATGCTTTTTGTGTGCTTCATTTTTTCGCCCTTCCTTTTCTGGTTTTTTTGTCTAGATCCTTTTTGCCTGCTCTGCATTTTCCCCGGCTTGCAACGGGCGGTGGCTGCATTAGACGGGCGGCAGAAGCCGCCGTATATTTGCTATCTGCTTTCGATCGTGTAAACGGCTTTCACGTCGTTTGAATAGTAAACTGTGATATTTTCGAAACCGTTATATAATTGATCTCTTTTAATACTTCTGATGTATGTTGCATTGTTGATCTTTTTTGCGATTAAGTCCTCTGCTAAACTCTTGTAAACTTCTGCCGGGTTTGTTTCGATCATTCCCTGCGTGTACTTTCTGCCTTTCTTTACTAAAATGCTTCTTTGAATTGTCATAGCTGCCTTCCTTCCTTTCTTTTGTGTGCTTGTTTGTAGTTGCGTCCGGCTGTCTTCCTTCTTACCTGATAAACTGTTTTCAGTTCGTCGGGAATGCGTCGGGGGTGTTGCCTGATACAATGTGCTATTGTTCCTGACAACTGCATTATACAATGTGCTATTGTATAAAGTCAAGCATTTTTTTTATTTTTTTTTCAAGCCGTAAAAATGCAGTATTTTTCAGGCTTTGCAGGCGATCAGGAAAAAGAAAACAAAAAAGAATTGAAATATTTTTTTATCGTATCGCCTGCAGGAATTGAACAAAACAATATGATATTGTATAATCAGATCATGGAAGCCAAACAGAACAAAAATTCTGCCGCAAAGATAAAGGCGAATAATAAATATACAAAAGATCACTATAAACGATACGCTGTTTATGTTCCTATTGATGAAGCGGAACGGATGGAAGCCGCAAAAGGCGGCGGCAGCGCAAACAGTTTTATTCTGGAAGCGATCAGGGAAAAGATAAATGATATAGAGAATAGAAAAGATAATTGATATATATTATATAGTAATGCAGGCGGCGCGATCAGTCCGAAAAGATCACGCCGCTATTTTTTTACCATAAAGGAAGGGCAGCAGATGGAAAAGGAAAAGACGGAAGTCAAGAGCAGGTACAAACAAATCATTGACGGCGACGCGACGCCGGAAGGAAAAGAAAAAGGATATATAAATTTAGTGGAAGGGCAAACGCTGCACAACTTCCGAAACAAAACGCCGGAAGAATTGCAAGCAATAAGCAGGAAGGGCGCGGAAGCCGTAAACCGTCTGCACGGAAAGCAAAAGACAGCAAAGGAAGCCTTGCAAGGTATTCTAACATTGAAAGCCACGCCGGAAATAATGGAAGCATCCGACGCGCCGCCGGAAGTGATCGAAAGGCTAAAACGTGATAACCCGGATGCTACTATATATGATTTATTGCAAGCCGTCGCCGTGGGACGCGCCGCGCGCGGCAATATCGCCGCTATGCAGTATGTTAGAGACACGGCAGGCGATAAACCGCAAGATAAACTTGAAATATCGGCAGATATAATGACCGATCAAGACAGGCAGCTCATGCAGACGATAAGCGACAGGCTACAACAGGCAGAATTGACAGTAGTAAAAGATCAGGAATGATATACACTCAATGTGTAACTATTCGTTAAATATCTCTTTATCGACTAGATAGAAAAGCCTGCAAAGCCGCATA
>Ga0310690_10012647_pt1 | contig 10341 bp, 9 predicted proteins | sample AusTroGonzalo_MG_2_FD_207661 | JGI IMG/M metagenome (GOLD analysis project Ga0310690, IMG submission 207661) | Bovine rumen microbial communities from tropical cattle in Woodstock, Queensland, Australia - Gonzalo_04 (v2) (version 2) | ecosystem: Host-associated > Mammals > Digestive system >...
CAGCCGTGCAATGAGATCGGATATGCCTGGCAACGACTCCTCCCACGTGCGGTATTCCGTCTTGTCGGCGTCCCACCGCTTTGACGCGACCCCGCGCCACCTGACCCACGCGCACTTCTCGCCGTATATCCATACAGTGTCCTCCGCGCAGGCAACCGCCTGGCGCAGGTTCTGCGCGAAGTGCCCGAGGCGCGATCCGTCCACAGGCCCCATGTACCAGTGGCTGTTCGTCGGGTTGATGTAGTTGTCCAGGTAATGCCCCGACCCGGAGCAGACGTTCAGGCGGTACAGGTCCCTGTTCCGTTCGTCGATGACCTGGAGCATTCCATGCTTCTGCTCCCAGGCCGCCACGTAGAAGTCGCGGCGCGACGCCTCGTAGCGGTAGGCATGCTCGTTTCCGTCTACCAGCCTCATGGTCTTGGGCAGGCGATCCAGCATCCCGTTCACGAAAGCAGGCCAAAGGTCGCCCTTCGCCTTCAGCGCGAGCTGCGAGTCCGCCACAGACGAGAAGTCCTGGCAGGAGAGCGAGAGGAGCCAGAAGAAAAGCAGCTTCGCGTTGGGATAGACCGACGCGACGGCTTCGATGAACTCCCTGCCACGCCGCCGCGCGAGCCCGCTGACAGTATCGAAGTCGCCGTCATCCGACCGCAGCTGAAACTGTTTCGAGCCGGAATAGTCCTCGGGGTCGATCAGCAGTCCTTCTACCTGTCCCTCGTGCGCGATCTGGGCGAGCGTCCTCATGTTGCCGATCGCGCGCGCCCATGCCGCGTCGTCGTTCCACGCGAGCCGCCGCGCCGGAGTCCAGAAGGCGGACAGGTAGCAATGCGAAAGCCCCGGCTTGCCCTTGAGCTTCCGCATGTCGGCGATCTCGTTGGTGAACGCCTCTCTGGGCCAGACGGGATCGGTCAGGATCGACGAGAATGAGAGCCGCTGCCCATCGGAGAGCGTCTTGCGCAGCGAGATAGAGATGCCGTCTAGTCCTGTCTTCGCGAACTCGTCGGAATGGCGGACTACTTCTGCAGGCGAGACGGCGAGCAGGTCCCATCCGTGGCCGACCAGCTGCTTTCGCGGAGCGCTCCCAGCGCAAAGTGACACTGCGGAAAGCACCGCGACGGAAAGGAAGAAAATACGTGTTGCTTTCATGCGGCAAGTATAGCACACCATTCCCGCACGAGCAACGACACGAGGCCGATTTTCCGCCTTGCGGCGCGGGGTAGAGCTGTGCTATAATGCCGTCCGCAAGAACAGGAGATGATATGGCTACTGAAATCACGATGAACGATCTGCTGCAGGCGACGATCGACGAGGGCGCGTCCGACCTGCACGTGCGCGCGTACATGCCCCCAAAGCTCCGCATCCACGGCGAGCTGGTTGCGATCGCCGACGAGGCATTTGACGAGGACGACACGTTCAAGCTCTGCCACGAGATCATGACGGCCGAACAGTCCGCCGAGGTGGAGAAGAACGGCGGCGCGGACTTCGCCCTCTCGCACGAGGACGGCACCCGCTTCCGTGTGTCCGTCTTCAAGGAGCGCAAGCGCTGGGGCTGCGTGCTCCGCATGATTCCGTCCACGCTCCTGACGCTCGAGCAGATCGGCCTGCCGGACACCGTGAAGGAACTCCTCTTCAAGCCGCGCGGACTCATCCTCGTGACAGGCCCGACCGGATCCGGCAAGTCCACCACGCTCGCGTCCATGCTCAACGTCATCAACCGCGAGCGCGGCGTGCACATCATCACCATCGAGGACCCGATCGAATTCTACCACACCTCGCAGAAGTCGCTCGTCACGCAGCGCGAAGTCGGCGACGACGTGCCCTCCTTCGCCGAGGCCATCCGCCGCGCGCTCCGCCAGGACCCGGATGTGATCCTCGTGGGCGAAATGCGAGACCTCGAGACGATCGGCGCCGCCATCACCGCCGCCGAAACAGGCCACCTCGTGTTCGGCACGCTCCACACGACAGGCGCAGCCGAAACGGTCGACCGTATCGTCGACGCCTTCCCGACAAACCAGCAGGCGCAGATCCGCACGCAGCTCGCCGCCGGCCTCCAGGCCGTCATCTCGCAGATACTCCTGCCGAAGCTCGGCCCGGACGGCGAGGTCCACGGCCGTATCGCCGCGTTCGAGATCATGATCTCCACCGACGCAATCCGCAGCCGCATCCGCGACAACAAGACGAACATGATCAAGAGCGACCTCCAGACCGGCGCGAAGTACGGCATGGTCACGCTCGACGCCTGCCTCACCGAGCACTACAAGAACGGGTTCATCTCCTACGACGAGCTCATCACGAAGTCGCAGGATCCCGACACTGTGGTGTCCAAGCTCAAGGAAGAGATGGGACGGCGCTAAATGTCAGAGCAATTCGATCCACTTATCGACCTCCTCGTCCAGAACGGCGTCCTGGACGACGAGCAGGTCGCAACGATCCGCGAAGAGCAGAAGAACGACGGCGGCAAGCCGATCCGCCAGCTCGTAATCGACGGCGGCTACGCCACCGAGGACGACCTGCTCGCAATGATGGCCGCGTACCAAGGCTGCGAGGTGATCGACCTCGCGGCGATGACGCTCGACACCGACACCGTCAACGCCATTCCTGCCTCCATCGCGCGCATGTACAACGTGCTCTGCGTCGGCGTCGAGGACAGCGCCGTGACGCTCGCCACCGCGAACCTCGTAGACCCGCGCGTCTCCGACGAGGTGGCGTTCGCCCTCTCGAAGGAGGTGCGCTTCGTCATGGCCCGCGAGCAGGACGTCAACGACCGCATCTCGCAGTACTACGGCGACGCGTCCGACTCCGTGGCCGACATGCTCAAGTCCCTCGGCGAGGGCCTTGACGGCGACGAGTCCCTCAAGAGCGACCCGAACGACGTTGCCGCCCTCGAGGGCGCGGCGAACAACAACGCCATCGTCAAGTTCGTGAACATGATCCTCTACCAGGGCGTTGTGGATCGCGCGGCCGATATCCACATCGAGCCGTTCGAGAAGGAGTTCAAGATCCGCTACCGCGTGGACGGCGCGCTGTACGAGGTGAAGGCGCCGGACGTCTCGATGGCCCCTGCCATCATCTCCCGCGTCAAGATCATGGCGAACCTCAACATCGCCGAACGCCGCATTCCGCAGGACGGACGCATCGCGATCACCGTCGCGGGCCGCCCCGTCGACCTCCGCGTATCCTGCCTCCCGACGTCCCACGGCGAATCGGTGGTAATGCGTATCCTCGACCAGAGCGCTACGTCCCTCGACCTTGAAAACGTGGGCCTCGCCGAAGATGTGTACGAGCAGCTGACGATGGACATCGAGAAGCCGAACGGCATCATCGTCGTGACCGGCCCTACCGGCTCCGGCAAGACGACCACGCTCTACTCCGTCCTACGCCGCATCAACTCCATCGACTCCAAGCTCCTCACGGCCGAGGAGCCTGTCGAATACGACGTGGACGGTATCGTGCAGGTGCCTATCAACCACGAAGTCGGCAACACCTTCCCGAAGGTGCTGCGCGCCTTCCTGCGTCAAGACCCCGACATCATGCTCATCGGCGAGATCCGCGACCTCGAGACGGCCGAGGTGGCCATCCAGGCCGCCCTCACCGGACACCTCGTGTTCTCCACCCTGCACACCAACGACGCCGCCGGCGCCGTGATGCGTTTCGTGGACATGAACGTGGCGCCATACATGGTGGCGTCCACCCTCGAGGCGGTGCTCGGCCAGCGTCTTCTCCGTACCTGCTGCAAGGAGTGCAAGACCTCCTACGAGCCGGACGACGAGACGCTCGACCGCATCAACCTCACGCGCGACCAGATCGGCGGACGTCCCTTCTACTTCGGCAAGGGCTGCAAGACCTGCAACGGCACCGGGTACAAGGGCCGCAAGGCCATCTTCGAGTACCTGCGCGTCACCAACCCGATCCGCGAGCTGATCAACGACCGCGCCCCCACGCTCATCATCCGCGAGAAGGCCCGCGAACTGGGCATGCGCACGATGCGCGAGGACGGCGTCCGCTCGATCCTCGACGGCTACACCACGGTCGACGAGGTCCTGCGCTACACCTAATCCCTTTGGGATGTAGTTCTTTGACATACCGGCGGGCATCCAGCCGCCGGACCGGTTGCCACATCGGTAGGGACGTGCTTTGTTGCGTTCACGACGGGAGGGTCGTAGTTTACTGCGACCGCCAGCCGACCTCCGATGGAGTGCGACAGAACTCTGCCGCGCGCACGGGTGTGTGCCAACGGCAGGACGTACGCAACCAGCGTATAGTAGCTTCGTAGAAAAGACCGCTAATCTTAAGATGGAGTGAAATACGGTGGTGCGTCGCGTGGCCACACGCGGCGTACTTTCCTATTCTTGTTCCATCAAAGGCTCTTAGCGGCGCCTTCTACGAGACACGAATCTCGAGAGTGCGCCGCTCTATTTTTGCCGCCGTCGCATATCTCGGAAACAACAAACAACGAAGGAGGCGTGGCAATGAATGACGAATCAAAGTTGGATCGGATGAATGAAAGTCTAATGAGTACGGTAACAAATGTCGTACTACTTGGTTGTTTTATAGGGTTTCTTGCCTTAGGAGGGGGATGTTCTCGTTACGACAAAGAAGATGCAGCGCTTAAATATTTAATCGAGCAAAATAAGCGCGCACAGGACGAGAAGATATCGCAAATGTCTGATCGCATAAGGGAACTGAACGAAAGCCTTGGAAATCTTTCACGCGAACTCAAAACCGTATCAAGACAAGTCACAGACATAGAGACAACCCGGAGACAGAACACAGAAGGGACGACTCGCCAAAATGAGAGGTTGGAAGAGAAATATACGTCTCTGTTGGAACGGTTCGAGTCGCTGTCTCGACAGGTGGCAGAGAATTCCAGTTCCGCACGTCAACTTGAACAGAGCAATCCGAGCGTACAATTCCCGATACAACCGCAAGTAGTTGCGCAAGACGAACCTGCGGTTCCAGACGATTCGCCGAAAGAATCTTCTGACGATCTACAACAGAAGCTCAAAAACAATCTGGCAGAAATCAAGGAACTCGTGAAGAAAAATCCAGCTTGCTATATCAACCCCAAAACCTCGTCAATCATCAATCGGGAGAATAAGATTGCAACTATGAAAGACAGGCGATACTGTGCGTGCGTCAATGTGACTTTTGTTCGAGACGCATTTTATTGTTCTGGTTGTAAGCACGTAACCTCATACAGGAAGGACAGTGATGATTACGACGGATATGGATACTGTAAAGTATGTCGTCAGATGAGTTTCTACAGATGGCTGGAAGCAAGGAAAAAGGTGGATGAGACTGCAACAATCAACGCGCGGATTGACGAGTTGTACGCCGAGAATGAATCGCTTGAGAAACAGATCCGTTCAATGAAGAAATCTCGTCAGAGGAAATAGGACGTTTCTGGAGTGACTCGAACGATTACGTTGCGGGGACAAACCCACGAACACGACAGATTTCCTACGAGCCGTAATCTCATTCACTAACGGTGTACCGTTCGTCACCTGGTCGCCCAATCTTAACACCAACGACGAGGTGCGCGTATATACTGTAATGGGCAAAGAAAAACTGACGGATGCGGTGTGGCAATCGCCAACCAACTCCGCCCACAGGTTCTTCAAGTTGAAGGTGGAGTTGCCGTAGAGGGGACAGGATGCATACGCGGACGCAATAAATTGCGTCCCTCCCGCGCCGCCGAGACGGCGGCACTCCATATGTGTTGCCGGAACGGCTTCACAGAATCGCAGCGGCGTGCTGCGGGGTGAATCGAGGAATCAGCTTCTTGATTCGTCCCCATGTGCCCGATTCTGCCACTCCAAGATCGTAGTTGCTTTGCAGGTTGAGCCAGAACTGCGGCTCCATCTTGAAGTAGGCGCCAAGCCTCAACGCCGTGTCGGCGGAAATGGCGCGCTTGCCGCGTACAATGGCGCTTATGCGCGGCGCAGGCACACGGATGTCTATCGCCAGCTGGTTCTGGCTGATTCCAAGGGGTACAAGGAATTCTTCTTTCAAGATTTCGCCAGGATGTATCAAGTTCTTCGTGCGCATTTTCGTCTCCTCAATGATAGTCCACAATCTCCACATCGTCGGCATTACCGCCGCTCCACCTGAAGCATATCCGCCATTGGTTATTGATGCGGATGCTCCATTGCCCATTCCTGTCGCCGCTCAAGGCTTCAAGGCGATTACCTGGCGGCACTCTCAAGGTCTCGACATGCGTTGCGGCGGCAATCATGTCGAGCTTCCGCAGCGCAATTCGCGTAATCGAATTGAAACGGCGACTGGCACCGTTCTCATACAATTCTCGCGTGTCCTTGTCCTTGAAAGAGGAAATCATGACGCGGATTATATTACGCGATGCGGAATATGTCAAGCGTAATCGGTGATGTTGAAAGTAGAGTTGCAGCAAGCGTCACGCTCCGTGAGCGCACCCTACCAGTTGGAGGTCTCTTTATCTGGTATTCACGACTTCACCTTCTTCGAAGATGGTCTCCGGGTCAATGTCCACGCATTTACGATCATTGCGTCCGCCGGCTATGTCAAAGGCTAGCGTTCCGTTCATCACGGTCATCGTTCGGAGGAACGTCTTACGGTTTCTGAGTGGCTGGAAAACAGGACCGCAATCAGGCCTTAGAAGCGGTGCCATGTCAAATCGCCTCACATGACCTGTCGTAAAGTAGCAGTCTACCTTTCTCCCGTGCGCTGGCTTCACCATACAGATGTCGTGGATCATCGCTATCTCCTTTCAGTCAATCGTCCAGTCAATCCAAACCGGCCCGCAGTACTGAAAGCACGGCGTCGCCCATGGCGCGCGTGCCGATGGACGCATCGCCCGGTTTGGCGATGTCGGCCGTTCGTGCGCCGTTCGCGAGAACGGTCTCCACTGCTCTCTCGATTGCCGCCGCTTCGCGTTCCAGCCCGAAGGAATGCCTGAGCATCATCGCCGCAGACAGTATCGTGGCCAGCGGATTGGCGATGTCACGCCCTGCGATGTCCGGCGCAGATCCGTGGACAGGCTCGTACAGGCCGAACCCGTCCTCGCGCAGCGATGCCGACGGCAACATGCCGATCGAGCCCACGACCTGCGACGCCTCGTCCGACAGGATGTCGCCGAACATGTTCTCGGTGAGTAGCACATCGAAGCGCCTTGGATCGCGCACGAGCTGCATGGCGGCGTTGTCCACATACATGTGGTCCATGGAGACGTCCATGAATCTCTCCTCGCGGACACGTGTGACCGTCTCGCGCCACAGGCGCGACGTCTCGAGCACGTTCGCCTTGTCGACGCTCGTGACGCTGCCACGCCTGCTGCGCGCCGCAGAGAACGCCATACGCGCCACACGTTCTATCTCTTCAACTGAATATGCCATCACGTCGCGCGCGGAACGTCCGTCCCCTGACCGCTCGTGCGCGCCGAAGTATATGCCGCCTGTCAGCTCTCGCACCACAAGGATGTCGATGCCTCCGGCAACTGCTTCCGGCCGCAGAGGGCTTGCGTCCGCTAGCGCGTCCCATGCCTTCGCAGGGCGCAGGTTGCAGAATACGCCGAGCTCGGCACGAAGAGGCAGTAGCGCGGCGCGCTCAGGACGAAGATCGCCCGGCAGCGAATCCCACTTAGGTCCGCCCACCGCACCCAGCAGCACGGCATCAGCCGCCCGGCACGTCGCCAGCGTCTCTGGCGGCAACGCCACGCCCACGGCGTCTATCGCCGCACCGCCCACCAGGCATTCGCGCGTCTCGAAACTGTGCCCGAACTTCTCCGCCACTGCCGCGAGGACCTTCACCGCCTCGCCAGTCGTTTCCGGCCCAATGCCGTCGCCGGGCAACACCACGATCGTCTTGTTCATGGCTGGCCCTCCCCATTGTTCTGTCTATCACGAAGGTAATTCGCAAGGCCGCCGGCCGACACGAGATCGCGCATGAACGGCGGGAACGGCTCCACGGCGAAACGCTGCCCCGTCGTCTCATCCGTTATCTCTCCCGCCACGAAGTCCACCGTCACCGTATGCCCCGCCTCCACCGCCTCGGCGGCTGCGGGACATTCCAGGATCGGCAAACCGATGTTGAGAGCGTTGCGGTAGAATATGCGCGCGAACGAGGCCGCGACCACGCAACCCACTCCGCACGCCTTGATGGCGAGCGGCGCGTGCTCGCGGGAGGAGCCGCAGCCGAAGTTGCGGCCCGCGACAATGATGTCGCCGCTCTTGACGGTTCGCGCGAACTCCTGGTCGATGTCCTCCATGCAGTGCGTCGCCAGCTCGTTGGCGTCCGGCGTGTTTAAATAGCGCGCTGGGATGATCACGTCGGTATCGACGTTGTCGCCATACCTGAATGCCGTTCCTCTGGTCTTCATTTCATTTCCTCCGGTATTGCGATACGTCCTGCCAACGCGCTTGCGGCGGCGACTGCCGGCGAAGCGAGATACACTTCGGACTCCACGTGGCCCATGCGGCCGACGAAGTTCCGGTTCGTGGTTGCCACGCACCTCTCGCCCTTCGCGAGGATGCCCATGTATCCGCCCAGGCACGGTCCGCACGTCGGCGTGGATACGACGCATCCCGCCTCCGCGAACGTCTTGAGCAACCCCTCCTCCATCGCCTGCAACCAGACGCGCTGCGTGGCGGGGATGACGATGCACCGCACGCCCGACGCCACCTTCCTGCCGCGCATGATCTCGGCGGCGACGCGCATGTCTGATATCCTGCCGTTCGTGCACGAGCCTATCACTACCTGGTCGATCGGCACGTCGCCTGCCTCGTCCACGTTACGCACGTTGGAAGGCAGGTGCGGGAACGCCACCACGGGCTTCAGTTCCGCCAGGTCAATCTCCACCTCACGCTCGTACTCGGCATCGGCGTCGGCGGCAAATGCCCGCGGCGGCTTCGCTCCATGTTCCGAAAGGTACGCCCTACAGGCGCCATCCACAGGGAATATGCCGTTCTTCGCGCCGGCCTCTATGGCCATGTTGGCGATGGTGAAACGGTCGTCCATGCCTAGCGCAGCGACGCCGTCGCCCGTGAACTCCAGCGACTGGTATCGTGCGCCGTCCACGCCGATCATGCCGATCAGGCGGAGCACGACGTCCTTGCCGCAAACCCAGCCGCGCGGAGCGTTGCGCAGCACTACCTTGATCGCGGACGGCACCCGGAACCAGGCTTCGCCCGTCGCCATCCCCGCCGCCGCGTCCGTAGAGCCAACGCCAGTCGAGAACGCGCCAAGCGCGCCGTACGTGCATGTGTGCGAATCGGCGCCGATCACGCAGTCACCCGCTGTCACAAGCCCCTTCTCCGGCAACAGCGCGTGCTCCACGCCGCAGTCGTGTCCCACCTCGAAGTAGTTCTCTATGTCCTGCGCTCGGGCGAACGCCCTCATGCACGCGCACTGCGCGGCCGCCTTGATGTCCTTGTTCGGCGCGAAGTGGTCAGGCACCAGCGCCACCTTCATGCGGTCGAACACGCGCTCGCGCCCGAACTTCGGGAACTCGCCGATGGCAACCGGCGCCGTGATGTCGTTCGCCAGCACGAGGTCGAGCTTAGACATCACCAGCTCGCCCGCGCGTACTGTCGCCCCGTCGGCCACGTGCGCCGCGAGGATCTTCTGAGTCATAGTCATGCCCATGTCAACACTCTCCTTTCATGTCTCGGCCGTTAGGCGTTCAGCATCCTGTTGACAGCGTTCAGCAGCGCGAGGATGCTGCCCTTGATGATGTCCGTGGAGACGCCGCGCCCGCGGTACGAGCCTCGCTTGTCGGATATCTTCACGAACACTTCGCCTAGAGCGTCGCGACGCTCCGTGACGGCCTCGATTCGGTAGTCCTCCAGCGTGAACTTGTGCCGTATGATCATCTCCACGGCGCGGAACGCGGCGTAGATCGGACCTGAACCGAGCGCGGCCTCCTGGCGCTTCTTGCCGTTCCTTTCAAGCGTGACCTGCGCGGTGGCGCTCATGTGGTTGCCGCTGTTGACGACGAACGTGTCGAGCCGCCATTCGCGTTCCGGGCGGACGTGCGTCCCAGCCTTCGCCTCCACGAGCGCGACGAGGTCGCGGTCCAGGATCGTCTTCTTGCGGTCGGCCAGCGACTTGAAGTCCGCGAAGAGGTCCGCCTCCTGCTCCGCTTCCAGCTCGTAGCCGAGTGTCTTCAGGCGCTCCGCGAAGGCGTGCTGCCCGGAATGCTTGCCAAGCACCAGCTCCGTCTTCTTCACGCCGACGGACTCCGGCGTCATGATCTCGTATGTGCGCGCGTCGGCCATCACGCCGTGCTGGTGGATGCCGCTCTCGTGGGCGAAGGCGTTCGCGCCGACGATCGCCTTGTTCGGCGCGATCTTGACGCCTGTGATGCGCGAG
>Ga0310690_10012648_pt1 | contig 10341 bp, 12 predicted proteins | sample AusTroGonzalo_MG_2_FD_207661 | JGI IMG/M metagenome (GOLD analysis project Ga0310690, IMG submission 207661) | Bovine rumen microbial communities from tropical cattle in Woodstock, Queensland, Australia - Gonzalo_04 (v2) (version 2) | ecosystem: Host-associated > Mammals > Digestive system >...
CCTAATAAAATGAGCGGCGGGTCTGACCCGTCGCTCATGAACAATCTTTCGATGCCATTGAACCCGGCAGCGTGAGCCGCGAAGGTGAGGGGCGGGCAAGCCTCTGCTTCAAACAAATGGGATCTTATCACACAGCCACCCGGCTGTCAAGCACATATTTCCCGAAAACGCAATCTTCCAAATAATTCTGAATTCTTAATTCTGAATTCTGAATTATAAAGAATTTACCAGGTCAAACAGATTCCGGTTGAAGTTCTTCTGAACCTTCAGGGCCTTTTCGATGGGCATGTACATAACCTGCCCCTTCTGCATGCCGATCACCTGGTTGCTGATCCCGTCGCGCAGCAGCTTCACGGCCAGGTTACCTGCTTCGAAAGCGAAGGCGCTGTCACGGGCTGAAGGCTCCGCGCCGCGCTGCACATAGCCGATCACGTTGGCCCGGGCTTCCACGTTGTTGCACATCCGCTTCATGACGGAAGCAAAACGCACGGCGCTCATCGGCTCTTCCGGATAGCAGGGCTTGCCATGGGATGTCAGGAAGCCGTACAGGTCAAAGGGCGCCATGGATTCCCAGCATCCTTCGGCCACGACGATCGTGGCGCGGGTGTTCCCCCGGTCCAGCTGTTTGCGCAGCTGCAGGGCAACGCCTTCCACGGTCCACGGCACTTCGGGGCAGACCACGATCTCGCTGCCGGTGGATACAGCCGAGTTCAGGGCAATATCGCCGCAATGGCGGCCCATGACCTCGACCACCGCCGGCCGGTCATGGCTGCGGGAACAGGCGCGGATTTTCCGGATCGCCTCGACACAGACGTTCACCGCCGTATCGTAGCCCAGAGAAATTTCCGAATAAGGCAGATCGTTATCGATCGTTCCGGGAATGCCGATGCAGGGGAACCCCAGATTACACAGTGCCTGCGCTCCCCGGAAGCTTCCGTCGCCGCCGATGACCACCAGACCGTCAATCTGCATGTTTTTGAGGGTCTTGATGGCTTTCTCCTGGACCTTTTTCTCCTTGAACTCCAGGCAGCGGGCCGTGCGCAGATAGGTGCCCGGCTCGTCCGCGATATCCAGGACCAGCTCCATCGTCAGTTCCTGAAGATCGTCCTTGAGGTTGCTGCTCTTGCGAAGCAGGCCGTTGTAGCCGCGTTTCACACCGATCAGCGGAATGCCGTACAGCGCAGCGCTGCGCGCAACGGACATCACAGCCGCGTTCATGCCGGGGCTGTCTCCGCCGCTTGTAAGGACGCCGATTTTTCTCATGCTCATGGTTTTGTCTCCTTCCGGATCTCGCTCGCAACGAATAGAATCGGTAGACAGATAACTCTATTCAATATACCATATTTTGCGAAACAAAAAAAGAGGAATCGCTTAAATTTCGACACCAATATGTGTAACGTTCTCTTAATGCTTTCTTTACACTTTTGAATAAATTTGCTATCATAACCGGGAATGATTGTAATATGTACATCGTTCTGATGATTGGAACAATCCATTCAGGCGCTGATTCATTCAGAAGTCTTGACCGGGAGGAGGTCCGATGTTGAAACAAAGGTTTATCGCACTGCTTGCAGCCCTGCTGGTCTGTCTGGCTCCGCTTGCGTCTTCCCTGGCCTATGAATCAACAACGCTCAGCCACGGGATGGAGGGCGAAGAAGTCCGTCAGCTTCAGGAGGCGCTGATCACCCTGGGTTATCTGAAAGGATCCGCCGACGGCGTTTACGGCAACAAAACGGAAAACGCCGTGCGAAAGTTCCAGAAGAAGAATAAATTGAGCGCGGACGGACTTGCCGGGGTTAAAACAAAAGAGCTGATTTTCAGCAAGGCTTCCGGAAAATCCTCAGGTTCCTCTGCTGCAAGCGGCCCTTCACAAAGCAGCGGCAGCCCGACACAGAAAAATGAAAACGCTTCAAATAATAATAGCTCATCCGCCGGTACCCTCTTCGGCGGGAATTACGCCACCCTGAAAAGCGGAAACAAGAACGCCCGGGTCCGCACGCTGCAGACCGCGCTCATCGCCCTCAACTATCTCAGCGGCAGCGCTGACGGCAATTTCGGAAAGAAAACCAAGGCGGCGGTGATCGCGTTCCAGAAAGCGAACAACCTGAAAGCGGACGGCGCTGCGGGTAAAAAAACGCTGGTTGCCCTGGAAAAAGCATATCAGAGCGGAAATAAAGCGTCTTCACAGGCAGCAACGGAATCAACTCCGTCGGCGGAACCCGAACAGACGAAAGCAGAAACCGGTTCGATCAATGCGAAGATCTCCGGGCCGGGTTCCGGTTCAGTACAGCTCCTCAGCTGGTATGACGATGTCAAGCCGTCCATCAGCAACGGACAGCATCTCCTGATCTACGATCCGTCTTCCGGCCTTTCCTGGACAGTCAAAATCATCGCCCGCGGCAGGCACTGCGACGCGGAACCCCTGACCGCCCAGGATACGCGGACCATGATCCAGGCGTTCGGCGGCGCGAAAACCTGGAACCAGAAGGGCGTCTATGTCCAGCTGCCGGACGGCCGCTGGAGCGTCGGCTCCACCCACGATATGCCCCACGACAGCGGATCCATCAAGGATAACGATTTCAACGGGCATCTCTGCGTGCACTTCCTTCGCACCATGGAAGAAGCAAAAAAGAACGACCCGAATTACGGCGTAGCCAACCAGGAAACCATCCGCAAACTCTGGAAAAGCCTCACCGGCCAGGATGTCGCAGACTAAAGCATTCTTCTTCACAAGCCGGTACACCGGCCGCGATGCGCATGAGGTTCTACGCGACTGCAGCCACGAAATTCTCCTGATTGTCAGGGAAAAATCCTTGACAATCTTTTTCTTTGGTGTATAATGACCGGGTGTCAAGTCAAAGGGCTTGACACCTGGAGGGCTCATAATGGACCGGGAAGACCTGAAGCGCAAGGTGGATCTTGCTTTCCTCTCCGCTTTTTACGGCGGAATGCTGACGGAAAAGCAGCGCCGCATCCTTTCGCTTCACTGTGAAGAGGATCTTTCCCTCGGCGAGATCGCCGAGGAAGTCGGCATCTCCCGTCAGGCCGTCCATGAAACCCTTTCCCGCGCCGCTTCCCGGCTGAACGAGATGGAATCCGCCCTCGGGGTGGCCGCCCGCTTCCGCCGGATGGAAGACGGGCTGGAGTCGGCGCTGGACGCGCTGAAGCATAAAGAATATGACCGGGCGGAGCTGCTGCTGACGGAGCTGCGGGATCTGGATCAGGAGGAAAACAATGGCATTTGAAGGCTTGAGTGAAAAGCTGCAGGGCGCGCTGAAGAAGATGACCGGGCGCGGCAAGCTGAACGAGCAGGCCGTGAAGGAAGGCATGCGCGAAGTGCGCATGGCCCTTCTGGAGGCTGACGTCAACTATGCCGTCGCCAAGGATTTCATTAAAAAGGTCACGGAGCGCTGCGTCGGTCAGGAGGTTCTCACCTCCCTGACGCCGAGCCAGCATGTCATCAAAATCGTCAATGAGGAAATGACCGAGCTCATGGGCAGCACCAACGCCCGGCTCAACTGGTCCTCCTCCATCCCGTCGATCATCATGCTCTGCGGCCTGCAGGGCGCCGGTAAAACCACCATGTGCGGCAAGCTCGCCGGTTATCTGACCAAGCAGGGCAAAAAGCCTATGCTCGCCGCCTGCGATATCTACCGCCCCGCCGCCATCAAGCAGCTGCAGGTCGTCGGCGGCCAGGTCAACGTGCCCGTCTTTGAAAAGGGTACGCAGGACCCGGTGAAGACCGCGAAGGAAGCCATTGAGTACGCCCGGTATTATCAGAAGGACGTGCTGATCATCGATACGGCCGGCCGGCTGCATATTGATGAGGAATTGATGGACGAGCTGCTCCGCATCAAGGAAGCGGTTCACCCCTCCGAGATTCTTCTGACGGTTGACGCCATGACCGGTCAGGACGCGGTGAACGTCGCGAAAGCCTTCGATGAGAAGCTGGATGTGACCGGTGTGATCCTGACCAAGCTGGACGGCGATACCCGCGGCGGCGCGGCCCTGTCCATCAAGGCTGTCACCGGCAAGCCCATCAAGTTCAGCGGTACCGGTGAAAAGCTGTCCGATATCGAGCCCTTCTATCCCGACCGGATGGCTTCCCGTATCCTTGGCATGGGCGATGTGCTGACCCTGATTGACAAGGCCGCCGAAGCCTTTGATGAAAAGGATGCCGAGAAGTTTGCCCGCAAGGGCATGAGCAACAAGCTCACCCTTGAAGATTTCCTGGAGCAGATGCAGAGCATGAAGAAGATGGGCGGCATCAAGAGCATGCTCAACATGCTCCCCGGCATGGGGAACAAAGACATTGAAGTGGATGACGACGCGCTCAAAAAGCCCGAAGCCATCATCCGCTCCATGACCCCCAAGGAGCGCCGCGATCCTTCGATCCTGAACGCCAGCCGGCGTAAACGCATCGCCGCCGGTTCCGGCACCACCGTGCAGGACGTCAATGCCCTCATCCGCCAGTTCGAGCAGACCCAGCAGATGATGAAGCAGTTCATGGGCGCCCGCGGCAAGAAGGCCCTGAGGAACCTCAAATTCCCGGGAATGTAATGATTGGACTCATATACACGCTATATGATTTCCATATATAAACACTTATTTGCTTGAGGAGGAAATCCAAATGTCCGTCAAAATTCGTCTGAAGAGAATGGGTATGAAGAAAAAGCCTTTCTATCGCGTGGTTGTTGCTGATATCCGCAGCCCCCGTGACGGCCGCTTCATCGAAGAGATCGGGTATTACGATCCCATGACCAAGCCCGCTGAAATCAAGGTTGACAACGAGCGCGCCAAGTACTGGCTCGGCGTTGGCGCTCAGCCCACTGATACTGTCCGCATCCTGCTGAAAAAGACCGGAGCTATTGAAGAAAAGTAACTCGTTGACAGAAAGGATGTACCCATGCAAGAACTACTAACCTTTGTGGCACAGTCGCTCGTGGAGCATCCGGATCAGGTCAGTGTGACCAAGACAGAAGGGCCTGAAGCGATTATTCTTGAGCTCCATGTGGCTGAGGATGATATGGGAAAGGTCATCGGCAAGCAGGGCCGTATCGCCAAGGCGATCCGCGCCGTCATCAAAGCAGCAACGCTTAAAAACGACAAGCCTGTCTTTGTCGAGATCCAGTAATACAGCCATGTCGAAGCGGGATCCGCACCTCGGATCCCGCTGTGCTTTTGGAGGATACTATGACTGACTATCTGATGATCGGGACCGTCCTGAAACCGCAGGGCGTTCGGGGCGAATGCAAAATCCGCTCCTGGGCTGCCGATATCAGTCTTTTTGATACCTGGTCCAAACTGTATCTGAAGACGCCGGACGGTTTTCAGCCCGTGAGCCTTCAGATCAGCCGGATTCAGGACGACTTTGTTTTCGCGCACCTGAACAGTTCCGCGTCCGCCGACGACGCGGAAAAATTCCGCGGGGCTGATTTGTATGTCGATCGGGCGCATGCCGCTCCGGCAGAGGAAGGCTCAACCCTGATTGCCGACCTCGTCGGCTGCACTGCCCGGGATGAGGATGGAAACGAGATCGGCGTCCTGACGGAGGTCCTGCAGTACGGCACTGTGGATACCTGGGTCTTCAAAACGAAAGCCGGTTCCCTGATGGCCCCTGCTCTGCTGTCCGTCTTCCCTGCTGTGGATGTCGAAAACAGAACCATTCAGGTCGTTCGAGAAAAACTGGAGGAGGTCGTTGTCCGCTCATGAGCGAATCCCGTTGTACCCCTCTGCGGATCAATATTCTGACCATCTTTCCGGAAATGTTTGCCGGCGTATTTTCGTCGAGTATCCTCGGCCGCGCGCAGGAGCAGGGCCTGCTGGAAATCCGGCTGACCGATATCCGCCCCTATTCCGACAGCAAGCATCACAATACGGACGACTACCCTTTCGGCGGCGGCGCCGGCATGGTCATGATGGCCCAGCCGATCATCTCCGCCATGAGGGAAGCGTCCGTCCTGTATCCGGATGCCCGCAGGATTTATCTCGGTCCCCGTGGGAAAAAACTGAGTACGCCCCTGGCCCGGGAACTCGCGCGGGAAAAGGAACTGATTCTGCTCTGCGGGCATTATGAAGGGGTCGATCAGCGGGCGCTGGACACCTGTATCGACGAGGAAGTCAGCATCGGCGATTATATCCTCACCGGCGGTGAAACCGCCGCTATCGTACTCGTGGACTGCCTGTCCCGTTTCATTCCCGGAGTGCTCGGCAGCGCCGAAAGCCCGGAGGAGGAATCCTTTTCCGACGGTCTGCTTGAGTATCCGCAGTATACCCGTCCGCGGGATCTGGACGGCATGACCGTTCCGGAAGTGCTCCTGAACGGTGATCACGCGAAGATCCGGGAATGGCGCCGGCGGCAGAGCCTTGCCGTCACCGCCCGTCTCCGGCCGGATCTGCTGGAAACGGCAGTTCTCAGCGATACCGACCGTAAAATGCTGAAAGAGATCGAAAAGGAGAAAAACGATTCATGTTCCTCCGGAAACTGACCGTCATCCTTGTCCCGCTGGGCATGCTTCTGCTGCTCTGTCTGCTGCTTCCCCTGTTCAGCTCCCTGGGTTCTTTCTTTGCCAGCCTGATCCTGGGAATCGGCCTCGGTGTTCTGCTGGCGCTGCTGCTGCCCCTTGCCGGCGCGACGCGCCTTCGTGAACCTTTTGCCTGGCTGCTGATCTTCCCCGCCGTGCTGATCCTGCTGATCCTGCTCTATCAGTACCTGGCGATGAACGGAGTCGGGCATGACTGGCCGCTCCTGCGTCTCCTGGCCGTCAATGACGCGCGGGTGATCACGGTCGAGGCTGCCTTCGCCGCCTACATGCTGACCTTCTCCATCCGTACCGGCAGAGGAATCTGATGCTTCCTTTTCTGTTGAGATTATAGTAAAATAAACCAGTTGATCCATACATTGATACAGATCCAAACGCAGGAGGAAACAAAGCGATGAGAAAAGCAACATCATTCATTCTTCTGGCGGCATTGCTGGCAGCTTTCTGCCTGTCCTGCCCCGCGGCTGCGGAAACCGCTGACAGCGGCGAATCCAAAGCTCTCAAATACCTCGCTCACGAGCTGGAAGCTTCCTCCGATCATCTGATGAATACAGGCGAAGACGTGGATGATATCTATACGGAGCTGCACTGGACTTCCATCGCCGATACGTATCCCGCGCGCTTTGACCTGCGGGACCGCGGAACCGTTACGCCGGTCAGGTCCCAGAGCCCCTGGGGCACCTGCTGGAGCTTCGCGACGATTGCTGCAAGCGAAACCAGTATCCTAAATTCGCTCGGTCTGACCGCGGACACTTATCGGGAGATATACGGCGAGGATCTGGATCTGTCCGAGAAACACCTTGCCTGGTTCACAACGAAAGCCCTGCCGGCTCTGTCGGATTATCCCGAAGGGGAATATCCGTACAATCCCTCCCAGGCCGGCGAAGGTCTTCATTTCCTGGAAGGAAAAGACACGGAGCCGCTCAATACCGGCGGGAATTATTTCCTTTCCTCCGCGAGTCTTGCCTCCGGCGTCGGCATTCTCAAGGAAAAGTACGCGCCGTACACCAACGCCGCGGGAACCCTCGATAAAGGCGAAGACTGGAGCCTTCCGGAAGAAGGCCGTTACGCCGTTTCCTATGAGGTCAGGGATGTGAACATTCTTCCCTCTCCCGCCGTTCATGACGCTCAGGGCAATGAAATATATCGTCCCGCCGCCACGGAAGCTATTAAAGCAGAACTGCTCGCCGGGCGGGCTGTCGGCATCAGCTTCTGTGCGGATCAGTCCATGCCGGAGCTACCACCGGAAGAAAAACGGGCCGCCTTAAAAGAATCCCTGAAAGATGTAACCGTTTTGACGGAAGAAGAGAAGGATCGATATATCGATATCCGTGCCGGCCTGGTTGATCCGGCGGATGTTTCCGAGGAGGAACTGCGTACTTTGATTCTTCAGCGTCTTCGTATGAACGAGATGCTCGAAGACACCTATGACCTCACCGCCTTCAGCCATGATCAGCTGGCGGAAATTCTCTTATCCAGTTATTTCGGAGAAACCTATGAAGAGATAGTCAAAGCCGGTCAGAAAAATGTGTATATGTCCTTTATCGGATCCGATCCTGTGATCTATGCGCAGTATACCTACGAACCCATGGAAGCGAACCATGCCGTTACAGTCGTCGGCTGGGACGATACCTTCTCCGCCGAAAACTGGCCGGAAGATCGTCGTCCTCCGGCGGACGGAGCCTGGATCGTAAAGAACAGCTGGGGGACCGGCTGGGGAAACGAAGGCTACTTCATGCTCTCCTATTATGATAAATCCTTATGCGCCATCGGGTCCTTTGAGTATGTTGTTTCGGAAGAAAACCTGAAAATGGACTATCTGAACATACTCGATTATGATCACATGCCCGCGGAAATCATCAGCTCAACCCTGTTTGACACCCCGGTCTACGCCGCAAACATCTTTACAATTGATGAAGACAGCGTTCTCGAGTACGTTTCCGCCATGACCGGCGATCTGGACACGACCGTCACCGCCGCCGTTTACCTGATGAAGGAGGACGCTGCCGGCCCTGCGGACGCGATCCTGCTGGATACGGTTTCGGAAACCTTCCGCTTTGCGGGATATCATCGTCTGCCGCTCAATGACAATCTTCTGCTTCCGGAAGGGACCCGGATCGGAATTGTGATTCTGGAAACTGTTCCTGTCGAAAACGGGCATAAATATGCCCTGGTCAACACCAGCAGCCTGAATGAAAAAGGAGCCGAAGCCTTCAATACGCTGAATAAAGAAAAAGGCCGTTCCGTCAGCCGCTATGCCAAAGGTATTGTTAACCCGGGAGAAAGCTATGTCAGTTTTGAGTCCGGAAAGTGGATAGACTGGGCGGATGCGGTCGACCTGATCGGACAGACAGGCGCCAATGCCAACATGGCTTATGATAATCTCCCGATCAAGGCCTATGTATATCCCTGGTCTCAGGTTCAGCTCGTTCACGATCTGTCAAAACGGGTTCCCACGGTCGGCGGTGAAGCAGCCGTCTGTCCTGAAGACGGTTATACCCTGATAGATGTAATCAAATAATTCTGTCTGAATGAGGTGTGATTGTATGCAGACCATTATGCTCGACGGCTCTCTTTACCCCACTGCCCGGGACCTTCATCTGGCCCTGAAGCAGATGCTCTCCCTGCCGGACTATTACGGCATGAACGCGGACGCACTGAACGACTGCCTTTCCGGACGCGCTGAAAAAGTGAACCTCTGGATCGCCGATCCCGGCGCCGGTGAAACCGCCGACGCCCTCCGAGCCGTCTGCGCCGTGATTGAGGATAACGGAGGAGAAGTAAAACAAATATGAAACTGCATTTGCTCGGCGTCAACGGTCCCTTTCCGGAAAGCAGCGGCGCCACCTCCGGCTATCTGCTGGAAGCCGGCGAAGCCCTCTTCCAGTTTGATCTGGGCAGCGGCGTTCTCGGCCGGCTGACCGCGCTGACGGCGCCCGAATCTGTCACAGCGCTCTTTCTGTCCCACTGGCATTTTGACCACGCGGCGGATGTCCCCGTCCTGATGTATCGCCTGGAAGCCATGAAGCAGGTCCTGCCGGTCTATGCCCCTGAGGACGTGGATTCGTCCCTCTTCCGGCTGGTTTCTTCCGCCGCCTGCTTCGATCTGAAAATCCTGAAACCGGGCGATCGTCTGTCCCTCGGCAATGCGGAGATCACCGTGACCGCCGCGCGGCATCCGGTCCCGGCTATCGGTTACCGGGTTGCCTGTGAAGGAAAGACCTTCGGCTACACCGGCGATACCAATACGCTGCCCTCCCTTGCGAAAGACTACAGCGGCTGCGATCTGCTCCTGGCAGACGGGCTTTTTCCGGCTTCTGTCTGGACGGAAGAAAAGCCTCACCTTTCCGCCGGGCTGGCGGCCCGCCTCGCGGAAGAAGCCGGTGTCGCCCGGCTGGTGATCACCCATCTGAATCCCGTTTTCCCCGTGGATGTGCTTCTGAAGGAAGCACGTTCCGTTCATCGCGATACCCGGATCGCCCGTGCCGGGGAGATTCTGGAATGCTGACACTCAGGCAGCGCGGCTGGCTGCTTCCGCCTGCGGCGGTCGCCCTTCTTGCGGGCGTCTTCGTCGGAAGAGCCTCGTCGCAGCTGCTTTTTTCAGTTGCGGCCTGTATCCTCGCTTTTGCGGCAGTCCTGCTTCTGAAAGGGCGTCTGCGCTTCGTTGCCTGCATCGTGTTCGCTTTCGTCCTAGGCTCCCTGGCCGGTTATCTTGGTTTTCATCCTTCCCTGCCCGCGGAAGGCGATTACCGGGTCGGCGGCGTCATCTCGGGGGAGATTACCGACGGCAGCTTCGGCC
>Ga0310690_10012649_pt1 | contig 10341 bp, 9 predicted proteins | sample AusTroGonzalo_MG_2_FD_207661 | JGI IMG/M metagenome (GOLD analysis project Ga0310690, IMG submission 207661) | Bovine rumen microbial communities from tropical cattle in Woodstock, Queensland, Australia - Gonzalo_04 (v2) (version 2) | ecosystem: Host-associated > Mammals > Digestive system >...
CAAGGGAAACAACGTTGGCAAAAGAAAATGAAAATGTCGAGCCCTGTTTAGAGCCCGACACTATTCATTAAATCATTTCAGATTTTAGTCTTCCTGATTTTCTGGACGCAGTTTGCGTACAGTCTCACCCGCACGCCACATCTCTTGGTTGCGCATAGCCTCGAGTTCCTTCTCAAGACCTGCACGATAGTCTGGCTTAGAGTTCGCATCAATAGAAATCTGAGCTTCGTTACCAGTCTTCACGGAGTAGTACAGCCACTCCATTACGGGCTTCACGGCATCGTGGAAACGGGGAGCCCAGTCAAGGGCACCGCGCTGAGCAGTAGTAGAACAGTTAGCATACATCCAGTCCATTCCTTTCTGGCCGAACAACGGACCAAGGCTCTGAGTGAGCTCTTCAACAGTCTCATTGAAAGCTTCTGAAGGTGTGTGTCCATTCTCGCGGAGCACCTCGTACTGAGCCAACAGCAAGCCCTGGATAGCACCCATCAATGAACCACGCTCACCAGTCAGGTCTGAAGTTGCCTCGCGCTGGAAGGTTGTTTCAAACAGATAGCCTGCACCGATACCGATACCAAAAGCTATAGTCTTATCCTTTGCTTTACCAGAAGCATCCTGATATACAGCGTATGAACAGTTCAGACCGCGACCTTCACAGAACATTGTGCGAAGAGAAGTACCAGATCCCTTAGGAGCAACCATGATAACGTCAACATCCTTAGGAGGAACAACGCCAGTGCGGTCGCTCCAGTTGATAGCGAAGCCATGAGAGTAGTACAAAGTCTTACCGGGCTTCAGATATTGCTTAATAGTGGGCCATACCTGAATCTGACCAGCATCACTCAGAAGCATGCAAAGGATTGTACCCTTCTCGGCAGCCTCCTCAATAGAGAACAGAGTCTTGCCTGGTACCCAACCGTCGGCTACTGCCTTATCATAGGTCTTACCCTGACGTTGTCCTACGATAACATTGAATCCATTGTCGCGTAGGTTACATGCCTGACCAGGTCCCTGGATGCCGTAACCGATAACGGCGATAACTTCATCCTTCAATACTTCACGTGCTTTCTCGAGAGAGAACTCCTTGCTGGTGACAACAGTTTCGATAACGCCACCAAAATTCATTTGTGCCATAATTTGAAATGGTTTTAAAAGTTGAACTTATCCCTATGAACTATGCCAGTCCTACTCGAGAACCGGACGTTTGGTGCTCACCACCGTCTTCTTTTTAGTCCATTCCCACCTTGCTCGAAAGTGCGACAAGGGCTTTATATCACATAATTGGCTGCAAAGGTAACAAATTGTAAGCAAAAGTCCAAATTTTCTGTCAATTTTATTTTATAAATAGCTTTGTTTTTCTTTTGACTTAAATAAAAGTTGATAATCTAAAAAAAGTGGAGATAAAATTTGTTGATAACAAAAAAAATAAGTACCTTTGCATCCGCAAAAGAAAAATGTGGTTGCCGACATGGCTCAGTTGGTAGAGCAACGCATTCGTAATGCGTAGGTCCCCGGTTCGAGTCCGGGTGTCGGCTCATTAGGTTAAAAGGGAAATATCTGAATAGAGATTTTCCCTGTTTTCTTTTAAGTAAAAGGTTGTTGCGGAATTAGCTCAGTTGGTAGAGCATTGGCTTCCCAAGCCGAGGGTCGCGGGTTCGAGTCCCGTATTCCGCTCGAAAATGGCAACAGAGAATCTCTTTATTTCAAGTTTGCAAAATCAGAAAGTGAAGCAACTGGTGTTGCTTCAGCAAAAATCGTCGGAACGTAGAAAGTCCGACCTGTTTGTCGTTGAGGGATTGCGTGAGTTGCGCCATTGTGTGAGTAAGGGCTATGAAATTGAAAGTCTTTTCTTTTGTCGTTCACTTCTAGGCGAATCAATAGATGATTTGATAGTCAGCCAATCGTATGAAGTGACGCCTCAGGTATATGAAAAGATTGCTTATCGTGATAGTACAGAAGGCGTAGTGGCTGTAATGCGTATGAAACATATGCATCTGGAGAATTTGCCATTATCAGAACATCCGTTAATTGTTGTATTAGAGAGTGTCGAGAAACCTGGCAATCTTGGGGCTGTATTGCGTTCTGCTGATGCTGCAGGTGCAGATGCTGTGATAGTTTGCGACCCTTTGACAGACTTGTATAATCCGAATCTGATTCGTGCAAGTATTGGTGCATTGTTTACTGTTCCTACTGTCGCCGCTTCTTCAGAAGAATGTATACGTTATCTGAAAGCTCGCGGAATAAGAATTCTTACAGCTCAACTGCAGGATTCAAAATTGTATTATGATACAGATATGTGTTGCGGAACAGCTATAGTAATGGGTACAGAGGCTACGGGTTTGACAAATCAATGGCGTGAGGCGGCTGATGCTCATATACGTATTCCGATGCTTGGACAATTAGATTCATTGAATGTTTCGGTATCGGCAGCAATATTATTGTTTGAAGCAGTTAGACAAAGAATGGGAAGTCGTTAAACGACTTCCCATTCTTTGTTGTTATAACGCTTCATCTTCTGGCCTTTCAATTCTTCGACTAATCTTTGGAAGATGTTTTTTCTTTCTAAGATATTCGGCTTTACGTGCTTCGTAGTCTTGTTGTCGTTTCTCTAGATATCCATCGGCCATATTCCGTGATATTATCTCTTGAATTTAGCGTATACAATATTAATCTTTACTGCATCGTAGGGGTTGTTTGCTCCTCCGACAAGACGTGTACTAGTGAGTGACATGTCATGTTGCGCATTTGTCGAAGTACCACTTTCGTAGGAAATCGGGACGAGTAGTACCTTATTCCAGTTGGGATGCTTTTGTTCCCATTCAGCGTCCTTCTTAATGCCTTCTTGGTACTGGTTCCACATCTTTGAAATGAGTGAAGATATGTTGACAAAGTTGTAAGTGTTTGTCGCGCTGTATGTTGAACTGATGTAGTTGTAATTGGCATAGAATGAAGAGGTGAGGTCTGGCACATTGTTTCCCTCGAAGAAACTCTTAAGACTATCCTCTTGAACCATCAAAAGAGTATTAGGTATGCCGAACATACGACTATCGTTTGATTCATCGTTGATACGTTGGAACGAAATCTTTGCGGCAATGAGAGAGTCACTAATGTGATCTTTCTTAATATCTTTAATAGGTAAAGTAACTTCTGTGAATAGACCGGCAGGTGACTTGATATAAGTATGGGTGGTCTCTTCTGCGAGTTTCTTGATTGCCTGTTTGTTGTTGGTGATAAGTGTGCTCTGCTGAACCTCACGTGTTCCTGCCAGTGTAATTCCGCTATTGACTACAGAAGTGTCACCTTGTATTGTGTAATAGAGGCGCAGGCCGATGTTCGAGACTTTCGCGTGAAAGCCATAGCCATCGGTAATCTCAAAGAAGAAACCTGGGCATACATGATGACTGAAAGCATACGAGTTGTTGAAATATTCAGGGTGCTCATGATACTTTCTGATAATGTATGTTCCATAGTTGTTATACATCAAACCTTCCTTATCTGTATAAGGCTCGTTGAGCGAAATGCGGATATTATTAAGATAGCTTGATGTGCCGCGAAGACTATCTTTATCTAGGAGGTTTCTATATGTGAACATCTTGTTCTTGTTGAGTCCTTCTTGTCTAACCATGCCAAGTTTGATAGGATTGAAGTCTGAATAGTATTTTAATCCTGGCTCCAATGTCTGTTCCAGTTCGTGGACGGTCATTTTTACAGACGCCAATGTATCTTCTGCATTAAAAGGGTTGCTGACGTAAAGAATCAAATCGCAGGAATCTGCAATAGGTTTACCATCGGCTATACTGAGGAATTTCTTTGCCTCGGGAATCGTAGTGACATCAAGTATATGAAATTGTGTGGCAAATTCACTTTTGACGTCAGCCTGTGTTTCCGGATCACGAACCATTCCCAAATAGCAAGTTCCGCCTTGTGTAAAAACAGAGCCAAGATGCTCGTCACTGGTATTGTCAAATATTGTATCGGCAATCACGGTGCGTGTTTGAACATCAAATACTTCAGCAGTAACATCAAGTTGGTCCTCATCACTTGTCAGTGACTGTCCTATTGAGGCCGTATTCTCGTCACAAGAAGAAAAGGCCATTGCCGTTAATACGACACCGGCCATATAATAGTTGAGAATTTTCATATCTGTTGTCTTCTAACGGTTATTCGGGACTTATCTGGTCGTAAAATGCTTCGTATGCATCACCAAAATCCTCGCCTTGGAAACCTAATAAAGGTATATTCTTGTCTTTTGCATATTTCTGCAGAGCCTTATCGGAATCTTTGTCGGCAAGAATAACTCCATCGCTATAATCAATAGCAAGTTTCCAGAACTCGTCGAATGTAAATTGATCGCTATAGTCTGACAGCATATCGGCTTTCGCATCGCGGAACTCTACACACTGCTTGAAATTAGTGCCAAAGTCGCTTTTTGCATCCTTTGCGAAAAGTGAAGTAACTACTTTTGTGTTGGCAAATGAGGGCTCGTCTTTATAGGCAGTTTTTATATAAAAAGGAACAACGCCACTCATCCATCCTTGACAGTGGATAATATCAGGCACCCAACACTGCTTTTTTACCGTCTCTAACACACCACGTGCAAAGAAAATAGCGCGTTCTCCGTTGTCGGGATAATCTATGCCATTTTCATCGACGGTCATCTGACGATTAGAGAAATAGTCATCATTATCAATAAAATATACCTGTACACGAGATGTTGGGATAGATGCGACCTTGATGATAAGCGGGTGGTCCGTGTCATCAATAATGAGGTTCATACCAGAAAGGCGAATGACTTCGTGAAGCTGTCCGCGACGTTCATTGATAGTGCCCCATTTGGGCATGAATGTACGTATCTCATGATTTCTCTCTTGCATGGTGCGAGGTAACTCGCGTCCCATAACCGACATAGCGTTTTCTGGAACGTATGGGGATATTTCTTGGTTGATGAATAGAATCTTCTTCTTTGCCATCTTTTTGTAATTAATGCTTTGCAAAGGTACGAAATAATTTGGAAATAACGGCAAGAAATGTGTGATTTTAGGAAAAAGTGACATTTTATAGGCTTATTTTTAGTGTTTTTTTTCCATATTTGAGAAAATTGTTGTTATTTTGCACCGCCAAATTAATTGGTGTCTATTAAAAATGAAGGTTTTTAAAAAGATTGTTGACCTGCAAAATGCGCTTTTTGAAGAACGCAAACAGGGAAAGGAAATTGGTTTAGTACCTACGATGGGGGCTTTACATGAGGGTCACGCATCGTTGGTAAGACGTAGTGTGAGTGAAAATGGAGTGACTGTAGTGTCAGTCTTTGTAAATCCCACTCAGTTTAATGATAAGAATGATTTAAAAAACTATCCTCGTGACTTGGAGGCTGACTGCCGATTATTGGAAGAATGTGGCGCCGATTATGTGTTAGCTCCAGAGGTGGAAGAGATGTATCCAACTCCTGATACGCGTCATTTTGAATTTCCGCCAGTTTCTACGGTAATGGAGGGCGCTCATCGTCCAGGCCATTTTAATGGTGTTTGTCAGGTAGTGAGCCGTTTGTTTTATATCGTTCGACCAGATAAAGCTTATTTTGGTGAGAAAGACTGGCAGCAGATTGCTGTTGTGAAGGCTATGGTACGTCAATTAGGCATCGCGGTGCAGATAGTTGAATGTCCTATAGTTCGTGATGATGATGGGTTGGCACGTAGTAGTCGTAACAGTCTGTTGGCACCAGATGAAAGAGCTATTGCTCCTGCTATTTATAAAGCTTTGAAGGATAGTGTTGTCTATGCGAAGAAGCATACGCTGAAGGAGACTCATGATAAAGTTGTAGCTGATATTAATAAAGTGGATGGCCTTGATGTGGAATATTTCTCTATCGTTGATGGCAATACTTTGCAGGATTTGGCAGAATGGGAAGATTCTCCTTATGTCGTAGGATGTATAACTGTCTATTGTGGTAAAACACCCATTCGTTTGATTGACCATATAAAATATAAGGAATAAGCACCATGATGATAGAAGTGATGAAATCCAAGTTGCACTGTGTGCAGGTGACTGAAGCGAACTTGAATTATATGGGCAGTATCACCATTGATGAAGATTTGATGGATGCTGCTAATATGATTGCGGGTGAGAAGGTGCAGATTCTTGACAATAATAATGGTGAACGTTTCGAGACCTATATCATCAAGGGTGAACGCGGAAGTGGATGTATATGTTTGAATGGTGCAGCCGCCCGTAGGGTTCAGGTTGGTGATACGGTTATCATTATTTCGTATGCTCTGATGGACTTTGAAGAGGCTAAAAGTTTCAAACCTACGGTGGTATTCCCTCATGACAATCGTCTTGCCTAAGTTTGTAGGCAGACGTCACATTGACCACAGTCTTCTGATTTTGTTTCTCCGAAATATCTGAGTAGCATACGGCTACGGCAGATTTTTTCGCAATTGGCATATTCTAGCATTTTGTCTATGCGTTGTGAGAAGCGGGTCTTTAAGTCGTCATAGATGGCAGCTGGGAAGACTAAATGCTCAGACTCTTCGCGACGTTGGGTATAGCGGATAAAGGGAATGTGTTTCTGTGGTATGAAATCCAGGATGCGCTTTTGGGTTAGTGAACGCAGAATCATATAAACCTGTGGTTGTGTGTAGCCACATTGTTCTGCCAGTACACCTTCGTCAATATACTGATATCCTTGGAATAAACCTGAGTAGTTGCGTAGAAGGGCAACGATTATTGCGTCTTCTTGTGGTTCGTTGCCGCGTAGTTTGTAAAGGTCATCACGACCGATACAGAACATCAGTCGTGCCTGTGCATCTTCCTCTTCTTTAAAATCTATGTATCCGGCACGAGTCAGGATGTTAAGAGCAGATACGGTTGGGATAGGAAACCGCTTATAGGTTCGACAGAATCTTTCAATAGGAAATTCAAATGTAGCATTATAACCAGATCCGACAGCTATCTGATAGAAATATGCCAATTGGTCATATATTTGTCTGATATACTCCTTGTCTGGGAATGTGTCGGTGATGCGTCTTTGTAGTTTTGCTCTGTCACTATGGTCGTATAGTAATACTGCATACGCCTTTTTCCCGTCACGTCCTCCGCGACCAGCTTCTTGGAAATAGGCTTCTATACAATCAGGACAGTCAATATGGATAACGCAACGTACGTCAGGTTTGTCGATCCCCATTCCAAACGCATTGGTAGCTACCATTACGCGCACACTGTCTTCCTGCCATGCTTTCTGACGCTTATCTTTTTCTGTGTTCTCTAGTCCTGCGTGATAAAAAGTGGCACTGATACCTGTACTATTCAGCATGTCGGCATACTCTTTAGTTCTCAGCCGGCTTCTTACATAGACAATTGCCGAGCCGTTGATACTGTTCAGAATATGGGTGAGTTGTGCTGTTTTGTTTGATGTGTGCCTGACTACGTATGCGAGATTCTTTCGAACAAAACTCATCTTGAATACACGTTTCTCACGAAAGCCCAGACGTTCTTGTATGTCGTCTATGACTTCTGGAGTAGCTGTAGCTGTAAGCGCTAAGATGGGAACGTCGGGCAGTTCTTTTCTGATGTCAGAGATAGAGAGGTAAGAAGGCCGAAAGTCATATCCCCATTGGCTAATGCAGTGGGCTTCATCTACACAAATGAAGCTGACCTTCATGTGGCGCAGCTTTTCCTGAAACAGCGGTGCCGAGAGTCGTTCTGGCGACACATACAGAATCTTGACACCCCCGAAGACAGCGTTCTCTAAGATTGTCAGGATATTATCATGCGACAGGCCAGAATATATGGCAGATGCCTGTATTCCGCGCTTGCGCAGGTTGCTAACCTGGTCTTTCATCAGGGCAATGAGTGGTGTGATAACAATACATACGCCTTTTTGGGCAAGGGCGGGTACCTGAAAGGTGATGCTTTTTCCGCCTCCCGTAGGCATCAAACCAAGTGTGTCGTAACCAGCACCTATGGACTCAATGATTTCCTTTTGTATTCCTCGAAAATCATCGTAGCCCCAGTATTTCTTCAAGATTTTTTTGAAGTCATCCATAAACCTCAAATCTCCAACCTCAAATCTCTTCGGAGGGTTTGATATCTTCTATCTGTAGCTGTACCTCGCCCCGCTTGTAGATATTCTCTTCTATAGTATAGCAAATGTCAAATGAACGCTTTGATTTGATATAACGTGCAGCTTGACTTTGGCCAAAAGCGATGCCATTCATTACATTGCTGGAACGTGAATCGACTAGCTCTAACTTGATATGCTCTTGTTGCTTGCCTACTACCTTTGATGTGCCGTAGTCATATACACCACGTGTGCAGAATAGGGGCTTGGGGTTTTCGGGGCCATAAGGCGCGAACTTCTTCAGATCATTCTGTAATTTCTTCGTAATGTCTTTAAAGTCGATTTCTGCTTCTATGTCAAGTGAAGCTTCAGTCTGACGCGTATGAATATGCTCGCTAACATATTGTTGGAAGCGACGGCGGAATTCAGGAATATTTTCTACGCGAAGTGTGAGGCCTACGGCATAGGTATGGCCACCAAAGTTCTCAAGCAAATCACGGCAGTTCTTTATAGCGTCATATACGTCATAACCAGCTACGCTACGCGCAGAACCAGAGGCTATTCCGTTGTTGCATGAAAGTACTACTGTTGGACGGAAATACATATCTGTCATGCGAGAGGCAACAATACCTACAACGCCTTTTTTCCAACCTTCACCATATAGTACGATAGCAGACTGATGTTCCTGACTTTCTAGGCGCGCCACAATTTGGTTGGCCTCTTCTGTCATCTGCTTGTCTATGTCTCGACGCTGATCGTTATATTCGTTGATATGAATGGCTTCGGCCAGTGCTTTCTGCATATCTTTCTCTACTAGCAGATCTACAGTCTCTGTTCCGTTCTGCACGCGTCCACTGGCGTTAATGCGAGGTCCTATCTTGAAAATGATATCGCTCATAGTCAGTTCGCGTCCGGTCAAACCGCATATCTCGATGATAGCTTTCAGACCTACGGAAGGATTTTGATTTAATTGCTTCAGACCGTGAAAAGCCATTATGCGATTCTCACCGGTCACGGGTACGATGTCTGCAGCGATGCTGACGGCGCAGAAATCGAGTAGGGGAATCAGTTGCGAGAAAGGTATGCCATTGTTCTTGGCAAAAGCCTGCATGAACTTAAAGCCTACGCCACAGCCACAGAGATGCTTAAATGGGTATGTAGAATCTGCTCGCTTGGGATTCAGAATAGCTACTGCGCACGGCAACTCGTCGTCAGGTACGTGGTGGTCACAGATGATGAAGTCAATTCCAAGAGATTTGGCATATGCAATCTCGTCAATAGCCTTAATGCCGCAGTCAAGTACGATAATCAGTTTTACTCCTGTCTCTGCCGCATAATCCAACCCCTTACGGCTGATGCCGTAGCCTTCTTCATAACGATCGGGAATATAATACTCGATGTTAGAATAGAACTGCAACAGGAATTTATAGACCAGTGCTACAGCCGTACAGCCGTCCACATCATAGTCGCCATAAATCATGATGCGCTCTTTACGCCCCATCGCATCGTTCAGCCTGTCAACGGCTATATCCATATCGTTCATCAAGAATGGATCTATAAGCTCGTTGAGCATGGGCCTGAAGAATCGCTTTGCAGCACTTTCAGTCTTGATGCCTCTTTGGATGAGTAATTCTGCCAGAATAGGACTCATTCCTATTTTTTCGGCCAGTTCCTCAGCCAGTTGCTTGCGATCGGGTGTAGGCGGTTCGTAATTCCATTTAAAATTCATTATATTGTTTTCTTTTTGTTTTCGCTTTAGGGGCCAAAATCGCCTATTACGGCAAAATAGCATACAAAGTTAGTAATAAAAAATGAATTAGGTGTTCATCGGCCTATAGTTTTAACGAATATTTAAAAAGAAAGAAGCCTAGCTCTCTTTTAGAGCCAGGCTTCATTTGGTATGTTTTGCTGTGGTTAAGTGCGAATTACTCGCCCTTCTCCATCTGAGCTTTCAGATTAGCCAGAACATCGAGGTCACCAAGTGTGGTGCTAGCTGCAACGTTCTCAATCTTTACTGCGTCGTCCTTCTTCTTAGGAGCTGCGGTCTTGCGAGCTGCACGTTTCTCCTCACGCTGTGCATCTTCGAAGGTGCGGCTGTGGCTGAGGATAATGCGCTTGCTGTCCTTGTTGAACTCGATCACCTTGAATTCGAGCTCCTCGCCCTGCTGAGCCTGTGAGCCGTCCTCCTTAACGAGGTGCTTAGGAGTTGCGAAGCCCTCAACGTTCTCTTCGAGAGAAACAACGGCACCCTTCTCCAGAACCTCTGTGATCTTACCAGTGTG
>Ga0310690_10012650_pt1 | contig 10341 bp, 13 predicted proteins | sample AusTroGonzalo_MG_2_FD_207661 | JGI IMG/M metagenome (GOLD analysis project Ga0310690, IMG submission 207661) | Bovine rumen microbial communities from tropical cattle in Woodstock, Queensland, Australia - Gonzalo_04 (v2) (version 2) | ecosystem: Host-associated > Mammals > Digestive system >...
CCATGAAAAAGCATGAGCGTGCAATCTGGTTCGCTCTAGCCTTCACTGAGATCCTTGGTCTGACTGTCAATGGCGCTGCTATCTGGAAGATGCGTGCCAACCTGCTCAGGCCGATCCGCTGTGAGCTGAAGACCAAAGCCGGTCGGATTCTCACGATCAACGACCTGCAGCTCGTACCTGATATCGTGGTTAAGCGTTACATTGCGAACGCTCGTACTATCGGTATCGTGGATGAGAATGGTGAGATCATGCAGGATGGTCCCGCTACTGTCGAAAAGACGATGGCGGACGGCACTGTCATGTACACCGGTCGTGATGGTAAGCAGTTCCTTGGCGAACTGGAGCAGTGGGGTCAGTTCTGCTGTTACGGTGGCAAGGGCTGTGTCGCCGATGCAACAAGCTCCATCCTGAAGGCTTCTCAGCTGGAAGGAAAGCCGATCCCGGACAACATGAAACCGCTGATCGCTGGCGAGGGTGTCTGGAAGTTTGATAAGATCGGCATCCCGTTCGACGAGTTCGTTCAGAGAGTGAACGTCCTGTCGAAGGAGTACCCGGGCATAAACAAGTGTTATCTCCTGCGTGAGGGAGATGAGCTTGAGGATGATGTCAAGATTCGTCGTCTTACCCGCAGTCTGATCCAGCAGTGGATCCATCTGCCTGCTCAGGACATCCGTGATCTGACCCTTCGTTCCCGCAAACAGCTGAAGAAAATGAAGACCCTGAAGGGTGCCATCGACTTCATGGCTGAGAACAACAAGGGCAAAGAGCGGAGTCTGGTAGCGCAGGTGTTCAATCTCGCACCGTGGCTGGTTCTGAATCCGTGCATCCAGAAGCATCTGGAGAATCGGTATTACATGAAACAGCAGGAAGCCGCGAGTTGCAAGCTGCGCACTAAGGGCAGCTATCCGTACATCCAGGAAGATCTGGTCGCTGTGGCACAGATCTGGATCTTCGGAGCTGACCCGAACCGTCAGGATCTGGGCGTGCTGAAGGCAAACGAGATCTCCGTTGGAGATACGCCGAACGGACGCAAGGTTCTGGCTATCCGGTTCCCGGCGAACTATCAGACTGCAGCTGTGCGTATCAACCGTGCGCTGAAGGATGTGTTCGCGTCCTGCCCCGGCATCTGCATGATCTCCTTCTACGATGACATTCTGATTCGTCAGGATGGAGACGTCGACGGCGATGAAATGGCAATCATCCTGAACGATATTGCCATTCGTGCGACCGAACAGATGTACAAGGAGTTTGATCCTCCGGTTATCGTGTTCGCTCACGGCGCAAAGGCTCCCAAGACCGTTATCGGCACGAGGGGCAAGCTGATCGAGACCATGTACAACGACCTGTGGAAGGCCAAGAAGTATGATGGTGTCGGCAAGTACGCCAATCTGGCGACCCTGTGTTGCCACTTTGCCAGTCTGGCATATGCTGAAGGACGCATGGCTGATGTTGACATGTATCTGCGTCAGATGAGCCTGGCTTCGACTGGAGCAATCCTGTCCATCGATCAGGTTAAGGGCAACGATGTCTCTGAAGATCTGATCGAGCGTCTGGATAGCATCGGCAAGCAGATTGCTGCTGAAGCTCAGAAGGCGTGGAGAACTTCCTTCCCGATGCTGGCTGACAAGATCAAGGGACCGGCTCGTCCGATGCCTTACACTCAGCAGTTCGTGAAGGGACTGGAAGCTGAAGAGTGCATGGGTGAATCCATCGCTCTGTGCGACCAGATCTCCGGGTTCGTCATGCGTGAGACCGGCAAGTTCGAACTGAAGGTTGGCAAAGCAACCTGGAATGCAGCAGAAGCCAAACGTGCTCTGCTCAGCTTCCCGGGTTACAAGACCACCTCTGTTCGCAAGGCTCCGCTGACCGGGACTGTTCTGAACAGTCTGGCTGACAACTGGTTCAACGACAAGAATCCGGCTGACGAAGCGACGTTCAACGCCATTCGTGCTGGAGAAGCCGTTGGCCAGAAGGACCTGCTGCTCCTGCTGTGGCGCAATGCTTGTGCTCTGGAGTTCAGGATGGAAGGTGATAACCTCGCTGCGAAGCGTGATGAGTACTACCGCACCGTTCGCGACATCCTGTACACTCAGGCTTGTGCAACCAAGTGGGTTGGACAGGACGGACATGTGTACACCGACGCAGAGAAGAAGTTCTCTGTGGTGAACGCTGCCGTGGCCGATGCACTCTGCCTGAACAAGCCGAACTCCATCTCTGAGGACAAACAGGGTTCCTATGCCATGTTCGTCCTGAAGGTGTTCGCGAAGGAGTTGCTGTGGAGTCTGGAACGCAGCAACCCCGACTCCTCCAAGTTCATGGTTGGAGTTGAGACGGCAGACGAATTGCAGGCCGACAACATCGCGGAGGAGATCGAGGAGCTGTACTCTGAAGAGGAAGGCGAAAGGATCGCTCCCGAGGAACCCGAAGCCTGTGAACCGGATGACGGCTACATCCCGCCCGAAGACGACGAGGAATGTGGCGTCTGGTGGTAATCCTTACAAGGAGGGTCAGCTTAGGCTGGCTCTCCTTTTCTTTTTTATGGAACTCAAAGAAAGGAGGTCGTAGCATGAACGACAATGTAATCAGCTCGTTTCGTGGAGAGTATGAGTTCCTCTCCAACATGTACCACTCCCCTATCATTGTGAACGGACTTAAGCTTACTTGCGCAGAAGCTCTGTTTCAGATGATGAAAACCAAAAGACCTGAAGAGAGAATTCACTTTGTGAATATCTCTGGTCCTGACGCTAAGCGGCTTGGACGCTGTGTCAAACTTCGTCCTGACTGGGAAGAGATCAAGATTGATGTCATGAGATGGGTAATTCATCAGAAATTCAAGGAGCCTACTCTCAGACAGAAACTGTTAAGCACGGGTGACGCAACCTTGATCGAAGGCAACACTTGGGGTGACAAGTTCTGGGGTTGCTACTATGGTGACGGACAGAACTGGCTTGGCAAAATTCTCATGGAAGAAAGAACAAAGATTAAAGGAGGAACTAACAATGGCTGACAAGAAACTCAAAACCATCAATACCGATGGACTGCTCAGAATGGGCACGTTCAAGTGCTGTCTCTCGAAAGGCATTGTCGCCGACAAGCACTTCGACGACATGATGGAAGGATCTGAAAGGAGCGGCGTCCTGTATGCCAACGAAGACGGCATGTTTAACCCCGTCCTGCCGCTGAGCATCTGGTTTGCAGGAGACGATTGGTTCGAAACCAACATCGGAGTTGTCATCCCGGAGGAAGACGTCTACGAGATTGAACTGGATAAGTAACACAACCGATTGAAGGATCAGCTTCGGCTGGTCCTTTTTTTTATTTTAATGCGAGGCCCCTAGGCTGAGCTTTTTGGGGGCTCGATTTTTTGGGGCGGGGGAATTTTTTCCCCAGCTTGTGCACAGTCCAGCTTGATCTGGGGAACCGCCTCCGCAAGCTCCGGCATATCCTGCGAAAGACGACTCGTCGAGCACCAGCTGGCTCCTTCGAAGTAGGCTCTGGTCGCCTCCGGCGGCAAGCCGCCTGCTTTAGCCTGCGAAGGATGCTCGCAATCGTCCTTCTGAACTTGGCGGCTCATACAGGGATGGGGAACCGCAGTGAGGACTCGCAGAGCCACAAGCGAGTGCACCAGTAGAAGATTGGCTCAGTCCGCGCCTGTCTACGGACAAAGCAGCAGGTAAGGTTGGCGGTCACCCTTGTGCGATGACATCTCCTAAGGCCACGGAGACCGAGCATTAATCCGCTTTCTCTTTCGATCCTTACTAGTCTTTACCACCGCCGGCAAGCCGGCTCCTTTAGCCTGCGGAGGAAAAGAATCCTCCAAAACTACCACGAAAGGACGGGTACCCATGCATACGACCACTCTCCAGGAAGTCTTGATCTGCAAGCAGACGATCAAGTCGAACGAGGAACGACTCGCTGCTATCAACCGCAGAGCTGCAGAGATCGGCAAGTCTGCTAAGACGATGGATCTTCAGCAATGCATGAAAGCGAAGGCTGAAATTGCTGAGCTTCGCAAGGAAACCAAAGCCTTGCTGAAAGCCATCGACAGCATGAAAGCCATCGTGAAGAAATTCTACGCTCCCGCAACCGCTGCGTGATCCCCATTCCCGCCCTGGCTACTGCGTAACGCTGGTCTTGGGGCGGACGTTCTCCTCTGCTGATCCACGAGGTCGGTAGAGTAGGACGGCAGTCCAATGGGTTCACCTCCTTTCACACTCCTTTACCCTGTGCACCTTGAGCAAGTGCCAGGGCCCCATCATGTTGCAAGCCGTGGCGTAGGCGATGGGGCTTAAGCAGGATGACGTCGACCTCCTGCAACCAATTGCAACAACCATCCTTTCGCCGAGGGAATAAGCGACCGCAGAGACAGTGCTTCCCTCGGACTTTGACAATCAAGGAGGACACCATGGAAAACAGAGTCTCTATGATTGTGCACACTGACGGTGCATGCAAAGGTAACCCCGGTCCGGGCGGATGGGCTGCAATCGTTGAATATAACGGCAGGCGCAAGGAACTCTGTGGTGGTTGTCCTCAGACGACCAACAACAAGATGGAGCTGACTGCCGTTATCAAGGCCATCGAATGGCTCAACGAGTACAACTGCAAGCCCTGTGACATCCTCTTCCTCACCGATTCCACTTACGTCATGATGACGAAAGAGAAGTGGAAAAAGTGGCAGAAGAAGAAGGCCATCCCGAATGGCGATCTCTGGCAAGTTTTGCTGGACACAGCCAAGAAGGGTAACCACAAGCTCCACTTTCAGCATGTGTACGGTCACACTGGCGTTGAGTTGAACGAACGGTGTGACAAGCTTGCCCGCGAGCAGGCTACCAAGTTCTCGCACGTTGCCGCAGGCACAAACACTCTGAAGATTCAGGAAGCGCTGGCTATTCTGAACGAAAGGAGTCGTGGCTGATGAACTGCGAGACAAAACCCACAGGCAAGATTGTAGGCGTCTTGCCGAATGGTACTACTCAGGAGTTTGACTCTATGGAGCAGTATGAGGATGCCTACTACGACATGATATTCGAACTGAACAATGAGTTTCAGGTCGAATATCCTGACTACGCATAAGGAGGGCAACATGCTGATACTGTACTTCTTGTTAGCCCTACTTATGATTGTTGCCAGCTTTATTGCCGGGTTGAAGCTGAGCGACTATTACCACTGGCAGGCACAACAGCAGCAGGACTATGCTCTGCGAAAACAGTACGCCCGTTTGAAAGCCGGGTGTGATGCAGACGCCTCCTGCCAGCCGTATGTGGCTCCACCTCTTACCCGACGTCGTAATCCCATACCGGCATCATTCGTCGACCATCTGCGTCGAAACGGGTCCGCGACAATACGTGTCGAAAAACCCGAAACCTGATGCCAAAAACCGGGGGCAAGCCCCCGGCTCTAACCTGTGAGGGAAAAAGAAGAAATTCCCTCCGTGCAGGCAACCACGCACGTTAAACACGACCGCCGTCCGAAAGACGTAGTAGGCCGAGCCTCAGGCTGACCGCTGGAAGACCTTGTGAGGGCAATGCTCGGGCAAGTAAAAGACATAGAGCAGATCTCCTGAACCAGAAACTATCCGACAATAAACTAAGAGATGGAGGAACATCATCATGAAGAATCTGGTTATCGTTGGCCGTATCACCAAGGACGCGACTCTGGAAGAGCGCAGCGCCGGCAAAGTCACGAACTTCAACGTGGCTGTGAACACCCGCAAGGCTACCGCTGAGAAGGCGGAGAACGGGAAGCGTAAGTACAAGACGGAGACCGAGTACTACCGCATCACCCTGTGGCGGGAGCTCGCCGAGAGCATGGTGCCGTACCTGACCAAGGGTCGGCTGATCTCCGTGACCAGCAAGGACTTCGTGCAGGAAGTCTGGATGGACCGGCAGAATCAGACCCATCCGGTCATCCACTGCACCAACCCGGCCATCGAGCTGCTCGACGCCAACAAGAAGGCGGATGAGGAGCCCGGTGAGACCACTCCCGCGCCGGCTGTGGAGCCCGACGAACTGCCCTTCGACTAATCTCGAGGGTTTGACCTGAACATAAGCGGCTTGTCCTACGGGGCAGGCCGCCTTTTTTTAATCTGCGCTATTGTAACTGTTTGGTCAATTTACATTTGATCAAACATAATTAGCGCTTTCGAAAAACAGCATAATGGAGTAGAGAGCAAGTTTAAAACTGACCGACTTTTTTATTTTGACCCAGGTGGTTTGTTTTTTAACCGGGCGGGTTTATTTTTATCCGCATTCGAAAATTGACATAGTGGAGAAGAAACTAAAAGGGCTCATACTCTTGAATTTAATTTTTTAGGGGCGTGAGCTTTTGAAGGCGAATACTATTGCTAACGACGTTACTAACTTGAGCCTCGCTTGGGTCAAAGACATGTACAAGACAAGCGAGAGTTTTGAACCCGGGTTTAAAATACTCCAACAAATACTTCGCAAACTGTTTATTTTAGTCCCACTCGAGCGTAAAGGCACAACAGAGTGTGCAACGCTTGACAGGGTATACGGCTTTGACTATTGGGGCTATATGACAAACGGCCTACAGTTTGGTTTTTCTTGGCGCGATCAACCTGTCGTAGAAGGCAGTAGAACACAAAGGCGATGGGACACATTCACGGTTCGAAAAACAAGAGAGACGGGAGCCAAGACAGAATTTGAAAAGCGTAAGTGGGCCATCAAGAACAAGGAACCATATCCACACTATTGGGTGCATTCTTACCACGATGACGTTACAAACGAAATTTTAAGTCTCGCTTTGTCCACGACAGAAGATGTAATTGACTATGTTGATCTTTATAACCCACCAACTAAATGGACACACGATGACAAAGATGGACTGGCAGAGTTTTATATTGTTCCTTGGAGAGACATGATCGCTAAAGGTAAAAACATAGTTACGTATCATAAAGACTTTGGATTTAAAACGTACAGGAGAATAGCATGATTGAAAAAGTAGTGACAGCGGCTGAAGACAGAGAAACGACTTGGAACAAGTGTGTCTATCATATCGGTGAAGTCTATGAAATGTACACGACTGATAAGAACGACATGCAGAAAGCGCTTAAGCTTGCTAAGAAGTATCCTGACGATGTGAAGATTGTCAAGGACGACAAATACGGCATGACTTTTCAATTCTCAATGTCTGGAGGCTCACTGTTCTGGAGACCTAAGATTCGCAGGACTATGACTGAAGAACAGAAATCTCAGGCAAGAGAGCAACTAAAAGCAATACGTGAAAGCAGTCAATCGTAAGTATATCTTTTTTATTTATTTGACTGGTTAATAAGGCATACAATGAGAGTAGTGACTGCTTGGATGAGTAAATACCCGTCTGAGCAGCACTCTCTTTTTTATCTACACTAATAGCCTGTAGAATTATGCAAGCAACTCTGGTCTTCGGACATAGCAGCCGAAGCAAGCTTCTCGTATAACCTACGAAAGGCGACTGCGTATCCTAACTGTCGTCGCCCCCCACCCCGATATATAGAGCTGTAGCCAAGTGGTAAGGCATGGGACTTTGACTCCCACATGCGTAGGTTCAAATCCTGCCAGCTCTGCACAGGGTGACAGAGGGACGCCTGTGTTGCCCTCAGGTCATGCTTTGACGGGGGCATGATCGGTTCGGTGGTAACCTTGTGGTAGGGGTTATCGTGTTTTCCATTGACAGCCGAGAATAGAGCGGCACCTCCTTTCTGGGCTCAGGCTGTGTTTGCGGCGCAGCCTGAGTTCTTGACTTTCTCCGGGCTTGCCCGGTGTAATAGAGCGAACTAAGCTTAGTGACAGGCTGATATCCTACTATTCGTGTGTAAGAAGTTCAACTGTGCCGTGGTGTTGTCTGGCATACTGAGACACGTTAAAAGCACACAAGTCGGACTGCTTGTGGCACCTCCTTTAAAAGATGCGCCTGCTGTTACTACGTTTCATGACAGCAGGACATGCTAAGGGCATACGGTCGCTATTGTAAGGTTCCACTCTCCTGCTCGCTGCGTGACTGCTCGTAGGGCGATGCTCTCCCTACAGGATGGCTACCTGCAGATGAATACAGTTGAGGGAGAGATTTCTTTAAAGTGAATTAGTTTATTTAAAGTGAAATGTAGTACTTGAAAGTGATAGTGTACTTTAAAGTGTAAATAGACTTTGAAAGTGAAACTCTTTAAAATCTATCCTTTTCGAGAAGTATATTACTTTACGAATTGTTCCCTTTATAGAATTGTACTATCGCAGAAGTCAGAATATCTAATACTTGGAAGTATCTTAGCGAATTGATTCTAAAATCCATCAATAAAGATGAATTGCATAAGCAAATAATTAAATTCTCTAGGATATAAACAGATCTTTAAAAATTCTATAGGGATCTTAATAGACAGGATTTATATACACACATAGGATACTAAAGTTAGACTAGAACTATTCTTTTTAGGATTTCTTTCCCACTACTGTGTCTTTAATGATTGGATTCTGTATCTTAGATATCTGTTCTTTAGACCCACAAACATACTTTAAAGGTTTCTTTCTGGATCTTTAAGTTTAGAACTCTCAAGTACAGAAACAATTCTTAAAGAATGGATTCTGGATCTTAATAAACAAAACTCTCAAGTACTAATTCTTTTTCTAATAATATAATTATATATATAGAGTAGGGAAATTTCACTTCTTTATGCCGATATAGCACAATTGGCAGTGCAGCCGCCTTGTAAGCGGCAGGTTTAGGGTTCGAGTCCCTATATCGGCTCTCAATATTTCCTAAGAACAATTTTATATGCGGCGTTAGCCGGGAAAGGAAAGAGCGCGATGGATACTTTGCGTATCGAGGCTTCTCTTGCAAAAAAGTATAACTACAAACCTTTGGAGACAGAACTCTCTAAGAAATACAGAGAGTTCTACGAAGACAACATTCCACGGTTTCTGAATCTGGACGGCGGGGGTGCGCTTAAAACAAGCAAGGGAACTCTCCTTTGTGAATCCTACGACCGCATCGTTATCGGAGACTACGGTGCCTTTATCGAATATTCCCAGCCGGCAGGCGAATACATCTGTCAGCCCGGTCAGGAATTTCGTATGCAGGACCCTAAGTACATGTACAGGGTTAAGTACGACTGGCTTACAACGAAAGACACTTCAGGTATCAAAATCTACAAACAGAAGCATACTGTTACTTACGCAGACTACAAGGTCGGTAAATACTATGTTTCTGTGCACGAAGTTATGCGGGGGTAAGTGTATGCATCCAGTAGAGAGTTATCACGAATACTATTCTGTTCTTACGAACGGTGAGGTTGAGTTCGAAATTCATTGCTCGAAGTACAACTGTGGGATTGACCCTGAAGAACATGTTTTTGGACAGGACGGTTATGGAAACTATTACATTGACGGTAAACCGGCGCATATTGAGACGCGGGAAAGGATTTACAAATGATTGAGTTTGTAGAGTACACAGGTAAGTATCCCAATCTTTGCTCCGGCATTCTCGTCCTGAATGTAGACGGGAAAGAGTATGTCTTTGGCGGTAAGCGAGTAGACGGCAAGCTTAAAGGTTTCGATCTGGGTTACGGTGACAGGCCGTCGGATTTTGTCGAAGGCCGACTGAAGGAAGGTTTCTACGAAAGTTTCTGGTGTTCTGGCGGATCAGTCTGGTTCGACGGTGACTGGAGTGAGCATGTTGAAGATGGGCCGTGGTCTATCAATGCTAATGTTCTGCCAGAGGAACTCAAACCTTACGCGACTGAAATTTCGGATATCTTCAACGACAATGTACCTTGGGGATGCTGTGGAGGATGTGTATGACTGGATTTGATTTTAAACAGTGCGGTCCCGAGTGTGGTGACTGCACTGCTCCTTATAACATTGTGTTTTATAAAAAATACACTGTTCGTGAATTCATTCAGGAAGTTTTAACTTTCAAAGAATGGGGTCGAATTGGAATTTATAACCCACAGGAAAATCCTTTCTTTGGATCTCCGTGTTGTGAGTATCGACATGATCAATTAAAAAGTCATCTGCCAGAAGAATTGATGGATAAGACAATTAAGTCTGCCTCTGCTTCTGGCGGGTGGACTTTAATGGATTACATTTTAACACTCGATTGAGCTTTTGCTCAGAAAGGACTAGAAAATGATTGATTCTAGGGAAATGATTCCTTCTGATCTGGTAAAGTATGTTTCTCAGCCGGTTGCAATGGAATGTGCGCATGCTTTGGCTCAGCTGCTTACAGAGTGCGAAAAGGAAGAAATCAAAATCAAGGTTGTTAAGTTCTACATGAGTGGATTCCAGGTTTTGTTTGAAGACATGCCTGGAGATGCAATCTGCCACGAAGGATCCTATGCTCATGCATTTG
>Ga0310690_10012651_pt1 | contig 10341 bp, 18 predicted proteins | sample AusTroGonzalo_MG_2_FD_207661 | JGI IMG/M metagenome (GOLD analysis project Ga0310690, IMG submission 207661) | Bovine rumen microbial communities from tropical cattle in Woodstock, Queensland, Australia - Gonzalo_04 (v2) (version 2) | ecosystem: Host-associated > Mammals > Digestive system >...
CATCTCTCCGTGCATTTATTGGTGACAGCTACCTCATTCTTTGCAAGGCTGGGTAAAATTTACCCAAGGGGTGAGTATTCCGTACCCACTCTTCTCACATTTGTCCTCTCCACGCCCGAACTCACCACTCAGTATCGCATCGGCTAGCGTGCCAAGCCGACCATCGCCCACGACTTCAATGAGACTGCGAAGCTGCCTCAACTTTCTGTAAAGGCTTTCGACCTCCCTCTCGCAAAGTGCAAGATTGTCCTCCATTGCGTTCGTGTCGATGCACTCAGACGTCTCGTCCTTCGTCAGCTCGCATATCAGCTCGTCCGTGAGATATTCCGCCGCCGTGGTGTCGCCCGTCAGCTCGCAGAGCATCATTCTGCCGTCCTCGTCCGTGAACAGACGGAAGTATCTGCCCTCCCCGTCCATCCTCCAAAGGTTGATGAAGGTCTTGCCGTCCTCGTTGAGCATACCCTTCTCCAGAAGAAGGCTGTGCGCCCTCCCCCCATCGATTTTCCAAAGTATCATTACTGCTTTTCGTTGATTAGTTCGCTTTCCAAATCCGCCTTGCGCCGCCTCGCCCTTGGCGTTATCAGACCCTCCTTCACTATCACTCGGTAGACCGTCGCCCAGCTCTTGCCAACACTTCCGGACACAATGGCTATCGCCAAGGAGGGAGACATCGACGTTTCGCTCTCTCGCAGACGCTTGAACATCGCTACCATTTCCGCAACGTCCGCCTCCCTGCTCTGCTCCTGACGCGCCCTGTTGATTTCAATAATCTCCCTTGCGCTTCTGCTCTCTATCGTCATCGTCTTGCGTTTTCTTGTCCGAATGAAGGAGACGCACAATGGCGTCGTGGCACTCTATCCTCCGCTGCCATATCTTGTCGTACTCGGAAGAGGTGGGGTCTTTCGGAAGTACTAGCCGTTGCAGCTGCTCCCGAATCTGCTTAATCTTGTGAAAGTCTATCATACTACTCCTCCTCCTTGACTACGCTTGCCTCCATGACCGTCCTCAACAAGTCGGACAGCTGCACCATCCACACCTCACGCTCCTTGCCGTCGAACGAAGCAAGGCTCTGCCGTGACAACATACCAAGCATTGAGGTAGGGACAATCACATGTGAGGGGAGCAAGTCCGTCCCCATCGTCTTGGCGAGAAAATCGCACCCTTCTTGAAGTTCTTCTGCTATGCTCTTCATTGCTATTAATCTTATTTGACGGGAGGAGGGGAATCGCACCCCTCTAGCGTACTCAGTCCGTGGCGCTCTCAATGCCATCTTGCTCCCGAAAGTGTCGGCAAGGTCACTCGCCCCGCCGACTGAAAAGATAAGAGACCGACTGACCCTCACGGCTGCTCGGTTATAAAACAAACACGACTCATTATTTCTTTGCCTTCGTGTCAAGGAGTGTCGCCTCCCCTGACGCCTTCTGCGGCTGCCCCTGCGCCTTCTGCTGTGCTGCTTGCTGTTGAGCAAGAAAAGCATCAACGGAAGGACGAGGCTTTGACGGCTCAACAAAAGCATCCTGCTGCTGCGCCTGCGCCTTCTGCTGCTGCGCCTTCTGCAAGAAGGCTTGAATCTCGGTGGGAGGCAGAGGCTGCTTCTGAGGTTCAGCCGCCCCCATTATGGCATCCGCCACGTACTCGGTGCGTGCCTCAATCACTTCTACTGGTGTCTCACCCTCATTGGAGGGGTTGTCAAGGTACTCGGGCTCGCCGTTCTCGTCCTTGATTACCGCCTGGTCGTACTTGCAAGCCTGCTGCATCTCAACAGACATAGGACACCATCTGTTCAGAAGGAGCTTCAAGACCGTCTTTCTGCACATCGCATCCGTGTCGGTCGCCCACGGACCCGTATTGACCGCCTTGGAGAACTTCTGAGCGTGCTGCATAATCTGCATGTACGTCATGAAGAACATCTTCGAGAAGCCGTTGAGCAGACGGAAATACGCCACGTAGCCGATGATTGGCGCATTGTCCCTTATGGACGGGTCGAGCTGCTTGAATTGAAGCTCTCCCGATACGAAGTCCTCGCCCACTATCTCACCAGCCTTGACCTCTCGGACGTTGATAGCCGCCAGCTGACCGCTACGGAGCGCAAGCTGTATCAATCCCTTATCACATGCCCACTGATTTCCCATCTCAGTGGTGTGGACTATCTCTTCTCCCTCTTGGGAGCTTCGCACTTCGACGTGTGGTAAACTCACGCCTACAAGGTTACATTCATCACCTTTAGTCTCTACACTTCCACCATAAAACAAGACGAAATTCTTGAAAAGACGTTTCTGCCGTCTCAAACGGCGGCACAGGCTGTCTGCTCCAATGTATCATAATTCTTGTTTTATCGTGTTTAGCACGGTATTGCCCCTTCTTTGGAGGGTTTCACCGTTAGCAAGCAAATAAGCTCACACCGCTTTCCCATGCGTTCACGAAGTTTGCTATTACAGATTACTCTGTAACGGGGCAAAGGTCTACCCTACTTGGAATTGTGCCTGCTGACCATAGGGAACGACATACGCCTGCCCGAGGGACGGGTCGAGCGGAAGCCCGAGGGTCGTCGCCTTCAATGCCGCATACATCACTGTCAGCGGCTGGCAGTTCTGCAACATCTTGTTGTTGGCGACAAGAGCCGTGACGTTAGCCACGAACTCGTTCTTGCGCTCCGCAAGCACATCCATAAGATGTGCCTGGGTCTGCGGGGCGGCTATTGTCAGATTGAAATCTTTTAATGCCATAGCTCTAAGATTTATTTGTTAAACTTCTTCTACTTCAAACGGAACACCCTGCTCTCGCTCACCTTCGTGTACTGCGCCGCTATCTCGGGGCATTCGGCCTTTAGGCGGGTGGTGTCAAGCCTATTCGCCTTCTGAGACTTCCAAGTGGCGAGCGTCATGTTGCCGTACACCAGCTTCTCGGCATCAGTCATTGCAGCCTTGAGGTTGGTGATTAGCTCCTCCTTCTTCCCGTCAAGGTCTGCCAGCTTCAGCTCTACTTCTTTCAGCTGTGTGTAGATGCCGTAAATGTCATCGGTCGCCACGACCTCTTTACCCTTCTCTTCTGTCGGAAACATCAGAGCCAAATCCTCGGGGCGCAAATCTTCGGGAGGCGTGTCCTTCTGAACGCAGTCCCAAAATCTGTCCGCCTTCTCCAATAGGAAGTCCACGAACTTCTGCGAGTAGGCTATCGGTGTGTAGCCGAACTCTCGCCCGTTTATTAGCCACGCAAGGGAAGCCTCCCGAAGTCCGCTGCACGCCATCAAGTACTGCACCTGACAGAACCAGCTCTTGGGGTAGTCGTCAGCCGACACGTTGAAAGCCGTGGTCTTGCACTCTAGGAGCGTCAAGCCGTTCTTGCCCTGCACGTAGCGGTCGGGACTAGCCACCATATAGGGGCGCAAGTCGTTAATCACCACGAAATCGTCAACGGAGTCGCTGTCAATCCTCTCGCCCGTCTTCTCTTCGTAGAGCTGCGCCACGATAGGCTCGAGGAGGTGTCCCATCCTCATCGCCGTGTTCTCTTCGGTCTGCTCTACCCTGCCCGTCTTGCGCAGCCAAAGCTGATACGGAGTATCATAGGGATTCACCCCTATGATTGTCCCCATTTCGGACGAGCCAAGACCTCTCTTGCGGAGCGCTAGCCACTCGTCCCTGTCCTTCGCATGAATCGTTTGTATCATACTCTTTCTTTGTTTGGTTATAACGTACTTTTCCAAAATCTCACAATCTCTGAGCCGAGGACAAACCTTGCCCCATTGGAGCGCCTCACCCCACAATGCAGCTCGCCTCGTTGCAGGTAGTTGTAGACCGTCTGCTTGCTCACTTTCAAGAGCTTCGCTGTCTCTATTATAGTATATCGCCCTGTCGGAGCGACCCTCGGTTCTTCGTTTGTCATAGTTTATTCATTTGAATACATTGCAAAGTAAATACTTTAATTTGTTTCGTACAAGAGAAACACAGAAAATCTTTCAAAAATTTTTCACCAGGTCTTATATTAGTATAGTAAATACTAAACTACACCTTGATATTATATGCACATTCTCTGTTCCTAGACAGACACTTACAATATTTTGAAACCATAATAAAGTTTCTTTGATTTCATTCGTAGTTACTATCTACTCCGTGTCCGCCCGCCTAAATTCGACCTAGTAAACGTTTACGGTCATTATTGTTTAACTTAAACTCGTTTTGAAAAATGGCAGAAATATATCAGCTCCCAGATGGCAATAGTGGGAACGCCAATGCGGGCGGCATTCCGTTCACTATTCCGCTCGGCAATAACGGCGGTCTCTTCGGAAGCGGCACGAACTCGCTCGCCGACTTGTTTGGCTTTGCGATTATAGCCAGCATGTTCGGATGGAACAACGGAGGTTTCGGTGGCAATGGCAATGGCGGTCAGGCGGCGTTCCTCTCCAATCAGATTTCCAACGACACGGGAAGGCAGTTGGTGATGCAGGCTATCACGGCACAAGGGGAGCAGAGCCGACAGGCGATACAGACCCTCTCCACGATGCTGGGGCAGGACTTCAACACTGTCAACGGCGGAGTGCAGAACGTGGTGAACTCGCTCAACAGCCTCGCCAACGCTCAGGGAGTAGGCTTTATGCAGGTCGTAAACGCCATACAGTCGGGCAACTCCGCCCTCGCAAGTCAGTTCCAGCAGTGTTGCTGTCAGAACCAGTTGGAGAACGCAAGGAACACGGCGGCTATTCAGCAGAGCATCGGCGGCGTGCAGCAGTCCATCAACGCAATGGGTGCGGAGGATAGGCTTGCCGTATGTCAGCAGACGAACCAGCTCGGCTCTCAGAACGACAGAAACACCAACAGCCTCCTCCAGGCAATCAACGCTCAGACAGTCGCCATGAACGACCAGTTCTGCGCTCTCAAGGAGAGGGAGATGCAGGCGAAGATTGACTCGCAGGCTGACCTCATCACGCAGCTCCGTGGTGCCGCCGACAACGCACAGCAGACAAATCAGATTATGGCGTTCGTGAACGGAATGATTGCCCCGTTGCAGGCGAAGGTTGACCAGATTGCGAGCAAGCAGCTTCCGACCGTCAACGTGCAGTGGCCGCAGCTCACCGCAGTAAGCACCTCCCCATACGTGGCGAACGGCTTCTACGGCAACGGCTTCGGCACTAACATAAACTTCTAGGCAAGGAGGGTGATATGGGTTGCGTAAACGTCAGCACGAACATCAACGGCATTCCGTACCTCGCCACGACGAATGTTACTGTCAGCGACACGAGCGTAGACCTTGCGCTCGGATTTAGGAGCATCCAGCCCGTTGGCACGTTCTTCGTCCGCTTGGCACAGACGATACCAACGGGTACAACAGGGACACTTCCCATCACGCTCACGCTCAACGGAACGACACGACAGCTAACTACTATTGGAGGTGCTGCCGTAACTGCCGCAGAGTTGACGGGTACGGGAGTGTTCGAGGTGTTCAACGACCGCTTCAACGGAATACTGCAAGTTGTCTCCCCGCTCGTTGCGGGGGCGTAATAGTTCATTCAATCATTAAAACATGGATTTCAACTCGATAGGGAACGGCGCACCTTTCTATGTGCTTACCAAGTCGGACAAGCCGACGCTCACCATCGGTGTCGTGAAGGAGAAGACTGCTCCGCAGCCTAAGTATCAGACACCGCTCACGCCAGCCGCCTTCAACGGAACACAGCCGCAGACGTTCGTCACGATTACTGCCACCGTCAATGGCAAGGACGAGACGTTCAGCGACATTCCCACGAACGTGGAGATAGCGCAAAAGGGCAATGACGTGTTCAGCGGAAGCCGAGAGGCGATGCTGCAATTCGTGGACGGGATGATGCAGACCTCCAAGAAGGCGCTAGACATGGTGGACTACCACAAGTCCGTCCTTGCGGAGGGCGAGAAGATGCTCGAAACCCTCAACCCACGCTACGCTGACGAGAAACGGCAGGCGAAGACGATTAAGGGCTTGGAGGAGCATCAGGCTGAGACCGACAAGAAGCTGAACTCTTTGGAGCAGATGTGCGCCAAGATGCTCAACATCCTCAACCAGTTCAACGATGCGCCCCCCGAGAAGTAGGAAGTCCAACAACATTAATCAACAACACTATGGGTGGTTTCTTTTACGTAGACAGAGACGGAGACGATGAGGAAAAAGTCCGCCGTCAGATGAAGCAGCAGATGCGCACCAAGATGCATCACGGCTACAAGGACAGAGACAAGGAGGACGATGAGGAGTGGGGCTCTTGGAAACGAGGCTACGAATGTGGCTGGAAAGACCGAGGGAAGGAGTCGCACTGCTACGAGGAGGACTCCGACGAGGGTGAGCGTATGCACGGACGAAGGTACTACTAGCACGGAGTGTTAGAGTTCCGTAAAACCAGGGGGCGGTGTTCTACGGAATATCGCCCCTTTCCATAATCAAAACACAGAGACAATGAAAAGCTACATATCAGAAGGAAGGGCGGTCTATGAGGACTACAACCACGGGCAGTTCAGCAAGAGGCTTGCGGAATGGGCAATCGGCAACATGAGGGTCAAGGATGCCGCCACTGGCAAGCTCGCTGCCATGAAAGCGACCGCAGTTGAGGACGTAATGGAGACCTTGAAGGAGAACGGGGTGAAGGTCGGGGAGGGATGCAAGTACACCGCTTGGTACCTCTTCAACATGGCTAAGGCTGACTACCCCAAGACGCTGACAACGGACGCTCAAAGGGCGCACTTCGTGGAGGAGACCATCAACGACCCCGATTGCTGCCCCGAGGCTGTCCTAGAGTGCTTCACGGCTAAGATGTGTACGATGGGCGTTCCTATCTTTTGGGAGGACTTGCTATGATTAGGCAGGGTTTCTATGTAGGGAAGAACGGGTGGTATGTCATGGTTTACTACGACATACGCACCAAGTCGCAGCTCGAAGAGGTGAAAATCGCCCTCCGCACCGCTGGCGCATCCGATGAGACTGTTGACGAGGCTGTCGAGAACCTCTCCTACCCCGACACCGGCTTCACGTTCTCAAACTTCCGCATGAAGTTCTCCGCCATGTTCATTTCACGCGCCACATCCCCCGAGGAAATGTACGACACTATTCAGCACGAGCTTAAGCACGTCGTCGAGCATATCAGCGAATACTATGACGTTGACAGCAAGGGAGAGAAGGCCGCCTATCTGCAAGGCGAAATTGCGCGTCAGATGTTCCCCGCCGCCGCAATGGTGGTCTGCCCATGTTGCCACGGCAAGGAATAGCACGGTGGGACTGTCTCTTTTGAGGTAGTCCCACTTTTTTCTCAAAATATGCTGTGCAGCATAGAAAAATTTCGTCTAAAATTTTGCACGTTCAAATAAATGTATTACATTTGTATTGTAGAACGATAACAACCTAATACATCAAGCCATGAACAGCAAGACATTTAACAGAAGGCTCAACATTGCAGGGCGACTAACCTACAAGTACGTGCCAGTGACGCTCCCCGAGGGTGCTGAACTCACCCTTATGTCGGACAACTATCTCAACATCGGCATTTGCCGTTGGCGGGTTGATTTCAAGAACAGCAAGGGCAAGTGGACGGGATTCACCGCCTACACAAGCGAGAACGAGAGCTTCTTCAAGAAATAGAATGTTATGAAGATGAAAAACTACTTTGTCCGCTACGGACAGTATGAACTAAGCAACATCATCTATCCCAAAAGGGACTCCCTACGAGCCGCCAAGATGCTTGCAAAAGAGATGGCGGATGCTTACGGACGCGCAGAGGTCGTTGGCGAAAGGGTTTACGAGGACACAGAAGAGTCGCACTATTCCAACGAGCCAACGGTCTCATACGAGGTGATGGCAGAATACTAATCCATTAACCGAGGGGGCGAAAGTCCCCTTGACATAGGAGCTATATGAACAGACATACAACCATAACAACGGGTAAGGAGGCTGTCTTCCTACCCACTTAATCGTTCAAACAATGGAAATACAATTTGAAAAGCACCGGACGAGCGACAAGGTAGAGGAAATCTACTACACCATCGTCATTCATGGCGAGGACTTCCTTGTCGGCTACGCTAACGAGTTCGACACGGAGGCGGACTTGATAGCCGCCATCAACAAGCTGCTGACGAAGCACGACGCAATCAACGGCACTCTCCTTGTGAAGACGGACGACGGGGACAACATCGACGGGGAGGACTACGAGATGAGCGACTTCTTCATGATTGGCGACGACTACACCCGTCCCGACCTTGACGGGGCGAGAAGCAAGGCTATCGACATTCTCCGTGAGAGGGCGGAGCATGGCAGACGTATCAGCGCAGCCGCAAGGGACGAGTACTCCATCGACATTTACAAGTTCGTGGACGGGTCTGCCGTGCAGTCTATGACCTTGACATTGCGTGACGGAGAGATAACAGAAACTGAAATGGCATGAGAGCGACACTGACACCCTTGAAGGAAGGCAAGAAGCTGGAGGTTCGAGCCATAGGCGACTCCTCTTCGGCAAGCAGCTACGGACAGTTCGTATGGGAGACCTTGGACGGGCAGCCTGTCTGCACCGTAGGAATGGAGCTGAGCGCAATGTACAGCGTCAGCGACATCCTTATAGAAAGTGCGGAAGACCTTCTTGCACTCGGTCAAGCCATACGCCACGACAGACTTATGAAGGGTCTCTCCCTTCGTGAGTTTGCAGCCATCTGCAACGTCACGCCGCAGACAATCCCAAACTTGGAGGAGGGAAGGCACGCAATCCGTGCCGATTTGCTCATTCAGGTGCTTAACGCGTTGGGGTGGAAGATGCGCATAAAGTGACGTATTGACGGCGGAATGTTTGCACAATGTTTGCACATCGAAAGACATAAAGCCGTATAACGTTAGCTCACAAGGGAATACAACTCAAAGCCTTACTTCTGGGGGGCGTGTTGTCGCTGGTTCGAATCCAGTCACCCCGACTTCCCTAATTCACCGACATTCAAGCAGTTGAGTGTCGGTGCTTTCTTTTTCTACCCTTCCCAACCTAAAAAATCACCCTCTTTTTTAGTCCAAATCAGTCCAAAAAGGTCTATTTTTGCCAAAATGTTTGCGCAATGTTTGCACATGTTTGCGCAAACGAGGAACTGAAAGGATATGGCAACGATAAAAATCATTGTAGACAGCAGGCGGCACTCTGAGGACGAGGAGTGTCCTTTGAAGCTCCGTGTCACGCAGGGGCGCAAGTCCTCTTATATATCGCTAGGGTTCTCCGTCCTACCCTCAAACTATGACGCTGACAAGATGAAGGTGACGGGCAGGAACGCAAAGCCGCTGAACACCTTAATATATACAAGGTACGTATCGGCGCAGCAGGTTCTTCTTGACCTTGCAAGGGACGGGGAGATAGAGAGCAAGACGTGCGACCAGCTAAAGACGCTCATAGAGAGGGCATGGCAGGGTGCGGGCGGTCTTATAGACGAGGAGGAGACTGGCGTACCATCGTTCACGGACTTCTTCAAGGCGCAAGCTGAGGGCAAGACGGCAAAAAGGACAAGGGAGCTTTACCTCCGCACGCTAAAGACCATCGTGGCGTTCTCCAACGGCTCGCAGCCTACATTCGAGGACATAACGCACGACTGGCTGGGAAGATATGACGCTTTCCTCTCTCTCACCGCCCCGTCCGCCAACGCAAGGGCGATAGACCTCAGAAACATACGCTCCGTGATGAACGCCGCCATTGACGAGGGTTATACGCAGAACTACCCGTTCAGAAAGTTCAAGATTAAGAACACTCCGACAAGGAAACGCTCGCTGTCCGCCGCAAAGCTCAGAGAGATTGCCACTATGGAGATAAGGGACGAGTACACCGCCTACTTTAGGGATATGTTCATCCTCTCCTTCCTCCTCATCGGCATGAACACCATCGACATGTATAATTTGGAGAGCGTGGACTCGGAAGGTCGTGTCTCATACATAAGGGCGAAGACGGGGAGAGACTACGACATCAAGGTTGAACCCGAAGCGTGGGATATAATAAATAGGCATAGGGGAAAGAAACGACTGCTTGACATTGCGGACAGATACGCTGCCGACTATACCAACTTCACGGAGAAGTCAAGCCTTCACCTAAAGAAACTTTTCCCCGACCTATCCATGTACTGGGCGAGGCACACCTGGGCGACGATAGCGTCCGAACTCGACGTTCCGTTGGAGACCATATCCGCCGCACTCGGTCACTCCCTCGGCAGTCGTGTGACAGCCGTATACATCAACTTTAACCGCAAGAAGATTGACGAGGCGAACCGCAAGGTCATAGACTATATATATAATAGGTAAGGAGGGGGTACGCTTACCCACCCCTCTATCCTTCTGTCTTTAGCACCACCACCCAGTTGTGGAATGTCTTGCCTA
>Ga0310690_10012653_pt1 | contig 10339 bp, 8 predicted proteins | sample AusTroGonzalo_MG_2_FD_207661 | JGI IMG/M metagenome (GOLD analysis project Ga0310690, IMG submission 207661) | Bovine rumen microbial communities from tropical cattle in Woodstock, Queensland, Australia - Gonzalo_04 (v2) (version 2) | ecosystem: Host-associated > Mammals > Digestive system >...
TACGCCGTTGCAAGTGACAACGACTGCATCGATTCCAACGGAACGATTGAGATCAACGGAGGAACGGTCGTAGCCTTCTCCTCGTCCAACGAACAGGCCTTCGACTGTGACAACGACACCAACTTCAAGTACACAGGCGGAGTTTACGTCGGAGTCGGAAACGGAAACAACATGCCCAAGGCAACCGGAACCACAGGCTACTCCATCGCCTACGGAGACAGCACGTTCTATGCAGGCGACCAGATTGCGGTCCTTGATCCGGACGGAAACGTCGTAATCGGCGTAGTCATCCCCTACGCTGTCGAAAGAAGCACCTCGATAGTCTTCGGAACGGAGGCCTTCGAAGAGGGAAAGACCTACACCATCGCCCTCGGAGCATTCGAGTCCCAGCCCCAGTACGCCATCGTGGAACAGGGTGATGTCTTCAGGACCAAGGAGACCCTGGTGAGCATGGACCTCACCGACCACGCGGTATCACAGGGCTACATCGGAATGAACATCGGTACTGCAGGAGATTTCGGAAACTTCGGACCCGGAAACAACATGCCGCAGGACTTCCAGGACCGCGGAGGCATGGGCTACCAGCAGATCCTTAAGACCCTTGTCAGCAACGCACAGGACGTGACTCTCCCCGACGGCGTGGTCCTTCCCAAGAACCTTGATTCCGAGGAAGCGATTCAGACGGCCCTGTACCTTCTTGCCAACTGCATCGACATGGCGGACCTCCAGAGCCTCGTCCAGAGCAGCATGGAAAACGGTGAGTTCGACGGCAACGTCCCCACCCCTCCCGACGGAATGCCCTCCGGCTTCCCCGGTCCCATGAACAGATAACAATCCCCTCCAATAAATAGAAACATACGCCTCCCGGAAGAGAGGCGTATGTTGTCTGTAACTGAAGCGAGGTTTAATAGGTAGGCCATCTACCCCAAATCAGCACGTCAGGCAATTCACCTATGTAAACATGATTAGCAAACTATGTTTAGTAAGCTGATAGTCTTTGTTATTAAACAAGTTACAGTGATAGTTCTAATAATTTAGTAAATATTTAATAAATCTATTTCTATGATTCTCTTCCTTCAGGACGAATATGGAGCGGCTCTTAACAAAGAGGATTCATATGTATATAATTGACGCACACGGGGCCATGGTTCAGTGGTAGAACGGTGCTTTCGCATGGCACAAGCGGCGGTCCGATTCCGCTTGGCTCCAGATACGGGCTCTTATTGGGCTCGTTTTTTTATGTCCATGACATGATTCTTTCCGGTGTGGCGTTTGTGGTATGATATCAGGCTAAAGGGGTGTACTGTGCTCGTGAATACCAGAAAATGCCTGATGGCAATCGTTGTCCTGCTTGTTTTTTCCGTTCCCTTCTGCCTGAGCGCCCAGGCGATCTCGGAAACCTTTACCAACAACCACGCGGCTGAGATCATCTGCATCAATGCCGATGCCTACTCCGTTCCGGCTCCGACGGTGGAGTACATCCTCGGCGATGCCCTGCCCTATGAGACACTGACAAGGTTGACCGGATGTCAGATGCTTCTCCGTGCATTCGGTCCCCTGCCGGATGTTCAGGAAGGAGTGCGCAACTTCGTGAAGTACCGCGACTGCGCCTTCACCGATGTTCCCGAAGAGGGAAAGGCGGCGGTGGAGAACCTGACGAACGCTGGTCTGTACATTCCTGCGGACAACACGAAGTTCGGACCCTACGAGTACATGACGGAACAGGAGCTGTATCTTCTCATAGACAGGATACATGCCTACCTCCAGTCCAGTCCCAAAGACGACTTCTACTCATGGTCCACGGCAGATCTTCTGAACGATCCCGAATACATGGACGTACCCTACGACATCGTCTACCACAGGCCCAATACGTGGAACGCTGAGACCCATCAGGCCTGGGTTCTCAACATGTTCAATGAGTGCCTGGACAATCCTGACACCCCGGAGAAGGCCAACATCGCGGCCCTGGTTTCGACCTACATTGACCAGGAGGAACGGGAGAACAGCATGACATACATCCAGCCCATGGTCGATGCAATCTGGAACGCCCCGGATTTCGCGGCTCTGACCGATGTCTGTGCCGACATCTGCAGGGAGACGGGCATTGAGATACTGCTGAACACATTCACCTGGCACAACTGGGATTCCGTCGATTTCTTCGACGAAGGAGACGGCCATCTGACCCAGGGCTTCTCACTCGGCTACTACGCCGGCGAACGATATGAGGATTTCGCAAAGGGTACATTCAACTACGAAGCATTCATGGAGCAGACCGTACGCCTGCTTCTGTACCTCGGATTTGACAGGGATGTGGCCGAGTCGGCCTCCCGCAACTGGTTCGAAGGCCCCAGAAGCCAGGGAATACTCGCATATGAAGCATCCCCATTCCCCAAGCAGAGTATCTGGTGTGTTCCGGAGGACGATTCGTTGGAGTTCCCCGGTTTCCCGTTCAAATCGTATCTTGAACGTGCAGGATTCGATTACAGGAAAAAGGTCCATCTGGACAACGCTGCGGCATACGCCGTTGCCATAGAGATGATGATGAAAGAGGAGTATCTTCCGGGTACGAAGGTCACCATCATCAAACGTCTCATAGGGGCGCTGAGCAGTGTCGTTCCCGCCCATATCAGGGATGCGGCCACAGGTTACTGGGGTGATGTGTATGCCGCCGATCCTTCGATGATCTTCGACGACATAGACATGGCGTACTACCTGCTCCCGCTGATCCAGACGGACACTTTCATGTATTACTCCAAGACAGACGACTACCCTGTCCTGCACGAGCGTCTTGAGAGAATCTGCAAAAACATCATGACATACTACCGCTCGATGCTGGAGGATGAGTCGTGGCTCAGCGAGAAAACAAAATCCACTGCCATCGACAAACTCGACAGCATGAAGATGGCGCTTCTTATACCGGAGGACATGACCGGGCTGTTCGGCGTCAGCTACACCAGCGCAGACGAGGGCGGCACCCTCTTCGAGAACCTCACCAGATACCTGAAGGGCCGCCGGCAGTGGTTGTCCGAGCATGATACAGGCTATGACCTGCTTTTCATCTGGTCGATCTACAACAACTGGCTCGAGACCTACTACTACATGAGAACGTCGAACTCATTCTTCCTCAATCTGAACGGATTCGTCGGCTCCCATGTCAAAGCTGATTCCTCTTATGAGGAGATGCTGGGAAACCTCGGCTTCCTGACTGCCCATGAGATCTCCCACGCTTTTGACTACAACGGATCGCTATTCAACAAGGACGGAAACATGGAAGACTGGTGGACGCCGGAGGACCGCGCACAGTTCAGAGAGCGATGCATCCGCCTCGGAAAATTCATGTGCGGCTACGAGTACTTCCCCGGTTATGCCGTAAGCGACTTCAACCAGATCATGGATGAGAGCGTGGCCGACCAGACGGCAATGAAGTGCATCATGGGCATCGCCGCCCAGACACCCGGCTTCGACTACGCAAAGTGTTTCGCCTCATTTGCGAACATCTTTGCGCATTCTGCCACAAGAAGGGGTATCGACGAGTATATTGTGTATGAAGTGCACGCCACGGCACGGTGCCGCGTCAACAGGATCCTGTCATTGACCGATGAGTTCTACACGACCTTTGACGTCAAGCCCGGAGATGCCATGTATGTGGCACCGGAAGACCGCCCATACGTTTGGTGATTGCCTGAATCCCTGATGTCGGCTAAAATGTATATCAAAAGTTATACATTTTGGTTGAACTATGGTAAAGACTGAACTTATTCATGTGAGAATAGACCCCAGGACCAAGGAAAACGCCGAGAAGGTGTTCGAAAAACTTGGGATCAATACGTCCTATGCCGTTTCCCTTTTTCTGAACCAGGTGATCATGCGCCAGGGCCTGCCTTTCTCCGTTGAGATTCCCGAAGCTCCGCGAAGTGAATCCGTTCCTGTGGACAGCAGAAAGGCCATGGAGATGTATGCGCAGGGGAAGATCGACTATGAGACGGCTATGAAGGCAATGAAGAAGGATTCCTGATCAGAGGAACAGCGATTCTGCTTCCTTCTGGGAAAGCTCCCTCACCTCTCCCGTCTTAAGGTCCCCTATTTCAAGGGCACCGATTCTTGTTCTTCTGAGAAAGGTCACGTGTGCGCCCAGAGCGGCGATCATGCGTTTTACCTGGTGGTACATGCCCTGACTGATGCAGATTGTGCACCTGTTTCCGTCAAGAATCTTCAGATCCGCACTTTTGCAGATGCTTCCGTCCCTGAGTGTGATTCCCTCTTTTGCCCGTTCAGGGGCATCGGGCTGAAGAGTGCCCTCGTATTCGATGTAGTATTCCTTGGTGACATCGGATTTCGGGGAGATGAGGCGGTGCAGGAGATCCCCGTCGTTGGTGAAGACCAGAAGGCCCTCGGTGTCCTTGTCCAGTCGGCCTGCGGGAAGGACTTTCTGGGCCAGGAGACTTTCGGGAAGAAGCTCCATGACGGTGCGGCTTCTGTCGTCCTCGGTGGAGGTGACAAAGCCCTGCGGCTTGTTGAGGATGCAGACGATTCTGCGGCGGCGTTCGAGGATCTGCCCGTCTATGGCAATGACAGCGCTTTCGGGCACCTTGGTGTCCAGCATGCGGACCACCTGACCGTCAACGGTGATGAGGCCTTCGCGTGCCAGTTTCCCGCACTGTTTGCGGCTGCAGTAGCCCGAGTTGCTGATGATCTTGTCCAGTCTTTCCATTTCAGTCCAGGTTGTCCGGCATTATGTTCTTCTTGCGGAACTCCTCGACGAACTTCATGATGATCTCCACGGCTCCGTCAACGCCCACGACGCTGGTGTTGATGCACATGTGGTAGTTGTCGGCGGCACCCCAGGAGGCGTGGCTGTAGTATTCGTAGTATTTGCTTCTGTCTTTGTCCGTCTGGAGGATGAGCTTCTCCATCTTCTGCTCGTCCGTATCCTTGTGCTCGTCAAGGGCGAGCTTTCTGGCAACGCGGTCCTTGAGGTCGGCGCAGATGAAGAAGTTGACGGGGTCAATGTCCCTGAGGATGTAGTCGGCGCAGCGGCCGACAATGACGCAGGGGCCGTCCTCGGCCAGAGCGTGCATCACCTTGGACGTGGCAAGGAAAACCTGGTCGTTGGGGGACAGGTTGTAGAACTGGCTCATGGCGCCCTGTGCAGATGAGCTTCCGCCGGCTCCGGACATTATTCCGGCCGAACCGATGTTCAGGAAGCTGGGCTTCTGCTCGTCCATCTTCGCCAGATAACTTTCGGCAAAGCGGCTGCTCTTTGCTGTGAGCCTGATGAGCTCCTTGTCATAGAACGGAATGCCGAGCTTCTTGGAAAGCCTCAGGCCAACCTCATGTCCTCCGCTTCCGAACTGTCTTCCGATTGTTATGACTCTCTGCATCTTTTCCTCCGACTCGAAAATTATAACATGAATCAATTGCAGAACGTAAGAACTGCTTTTGTGTCAGTTGTTGTCGCTCTGAAGGGTGTAGGAGACGAGCAGACCCCTTGTTTCAAGGGTGGCGGCATAATCGGCAACCTGGGCCTCGGTTGTCAGGTTGTTAAGCTCCGTGTCGATGAGCACGGCATCGACTGCGCTTATACCGTTTCCTATGACGGTCACAGACAGGATGATGTTGGAGAAGTCTCCGGTCTGCACGTTGAAATAGCGGCTTCTGTAGTATACGGGGTTCGTCGTCCGATAGGAATAGGAACTTCCCATGCCGAAGGCGGTGAGGGTGTTGGCTCCGAAGGGGCCTCCCACCTGGATGGAGGCGTAGACTGTCTCCGTCGTTCCTTCCAGCGTGTACAGGTCGTAGCCAAGGACTCTGGAGGACATGTTCAGGACAAGGCCCTCTGCGGTGTAGAGATAGCCGTCCGTGTAGCCGGCCTCAGAGAGGCCCTGTGCGATCATGTCCAGCCTGTAGGCATCCCTGAGGATGTTCAGATCAAGAACAGGAGCATCTATCTCATTCTCCCTGCAGAAGTCCAGATACTTCTGTGAGACGGTCAGTCTGACCGAGTGGATTTCGTCATTGACAAACTCGAGTTTGAAGTTATCCAGGTCGTTAACCATAGCGGCTATGGCGGCTATGCGCTGGGCCTGGAAGGCACTGTTCGAGGGGTCGAAGTCCTGCGGGTCCTCAAGGATCAGGATGCTCTCCCATTCCTTGTACAGCGCCCCTGCGAACATGTTGAAACCCTTCTTCTCCAGAGTCCTTGCATAGGCGTCCTTGAGTATGTCGTAGAGTCGGGAACTTACCACGAGCTCGGTTCCCATGTTCCTGTTTATTGTGGCCAGTCCGATTACGCCGGTATAGGTATTCTGATGGTCCAGTTCCTTGTAGGCTGCAGATAAAAGCGGGGTATAGACCTCTGTCAGGGCATTGATACCCCGTTTGATCTGGTTGGAGGAACCGTCCAGGTAGTACCTGAAACCAACGGCCTTGTTGTACAGAAGAGCCTCTGCATCCGTCTTGGCTTCGATGGTCTGGTGACCCGGATACTTTCTTCCTATGCTCAGGACGCCTACGGTGAAGGCGGCCACGGCGATGAGGAAGAAGAGTATCGTGAGGATCAGTCTCAGCTTGACGTGCTTGGAGCTAACTTCTAACTTCACTTGCCGTATCTGATTTCCTTGTACTTCTGGATCTCGGGTTCGTTTCCGTAGATGAAGTGTCCGTTGCCCAGGTCAACCAGAGAGGGCTTGTCCACCGAGTAGTCATGCATGGAGGGATCGTAGATGTAAAGCTTCTTGGACTTCTCGATTATCGGATCCGGTACGGGAATGGCACTGATGAGGCTCTTTGTGTACGGATGCAGCGGATAGGCGAAAAGCTCCTCCGTGGGCGCGATCTCGACGATCTTTCCCTTGTGGATGACGGCGATCCTGTCCGAGATGAAGCGGACGATGCTCAGGTCGTGGGCGATGAACAGATAGCTCAGTCCCCTCTCCTTCTGGAACTTCTTCAGGAGGTTCAGGACCTGTGCACGGATGGACACGTCCAGAGCCGAGATGGGCTCGTCGGCAATGATGAACTCGGGCTCCATGACGATGGACCTTGCAAGTCCGACCCTCTGCCTCTGACCGCCGGAGAACTCGTGCGGGTATCTTGTCAGATGCTCGGGCAGAAGTCCTACCTCACGGATGACGTTCTCGACCTTCTGGATGCGGTCCTTCTCATCCTTGTACAGATGGAAGTTGAACAGTCCCTCGGAGATGATGTACTCGATGGTGGCTCTCTCGTTCAGAGATGCGGCGGGATCCTGGAAGATCATCTGGATCTTCCTGACGACATCGCGGTCATCCTTGCGGCTGAGCTTTCCGGAGATTCTCTTGCCCTTGTAGAGGATCTGGCCTGCCGAACAGGGATTGATTCTGACTATGGCTCTTCCGATGGTGGTCTTTCCGGAACCGGACTCACCGACCAGCGAGAAGGTCTCGCCCTTGTAGATGTCGAAGCTGACATTGTCCACAGCCTTGAATCTCTTCTTGCGCTGTGTGAAGACGACATCGAGGTTCTGGACGGAAAGCACTACTTCTTTTTCTTTGTTATCCATGTTCTCCCTCCTCAGCCTTCGACGTTTACGTAGCTCTTCAGCATCTTCTCATGCAGATTCTGAATGATCTTGGGCGGCTCCACCTTGGGGGCCCTGGGATCCAGCAGCCATGTCTTTGCCCAGTGGTGGTCGTTGATCTGGAACATCGGCGGCTCCTTGACACGGTCAATGGCCATTGCATAGGCGTTTCTGGGTGCGAATGCGTCTCCGATGATCTTGTTGTACAGACTGGGCGGTGTGCCCGGAATGCTGAACAGGTCGTCACCCTTCTCCGCAAGCTGTGTGAGCGAACTGAGAAGTGCCCATGTGTACGGATGCTTGGGCTCGTAGAAGATGTCCTCGACCGTACCGAGCTCGACGATCTGACCTCCGTAGAGAACGGCGACACGCTCTGCGACGTTGGCAACAACACCCAGGTCGTGGGTGATGTAGACGGTTGTGTAACCCAGCTGGTGCTGCAGGTCCTTGATCAGTCTGATGATCTGTGCCTGGATGGTGACATCCAGAGCCGTGGTGGGCTCGTCGCAGATCAGGATCTTGGGCTGACAGGACAGGGCTATGGCAATGACAATCCTCTGTCTCATTCCGCCTGAGTACTGGAACGGATAATCGTCGTACCTTTTCTCAGGCTCGGGGATTCCGACCTTGGCCATGATGTCCAGGGTTCTCTTTCTGGCCTCTTCCTGGGAGCACTTCTGGTGCTTGAGGATGACCGTCGAGATCTGTTTTCCGATGGTCAGGACGGGGTTGAGGCTTGTCATGGGATCCTGGAAGACCGTTGCGATGCGGCATCCTCTGATCTGCTGCCAGTCCTTGGTGTACTTGACCTTGGCGCAGTCGATGATGGAATAGCCGTTCAGGGTCTTTGTCTCCTCGTCATAGTTTCTGAAATCCACTCTGAAGGTGCAGACCTCGAAGATCTTGTTGCGCACGACCTGGTCGTCCAGGTCCTCACCGATGCACATGGCCATTTTGAAGGCCTTCTTGAGCTTTCTGGTGAAGATGATCTGGTTCTTCTTGGGATATCTTCCGATTGAGAGGAGAATCTCATAGGCAAGGATTCTGTTGCGTTTGAGGATCTTCTCGGAAAGACCGTACGGATTGCCCGGCGTCTCCTCTTCCGACATCCTCTGAAGTCTCTTGGCCTCAAGGGCGGCGATGTAGTCGTCGTCCGCCTTCCTTCTCTCGCCGTCGCTCTCGTAGCTCTGGTTCCTTGTTGAGATCAGGGTGGCCCTCTCCTTCTTCACCGCGATGATCTGATTCTTCCATTCCTTGAGCTTCTGAATCAGCTCGCGGATTTCCTGTGCGTCCTGTGCGTTCTTGTGGTCAAGGGTCACCATGTAGTTGGTGCGGTCGATGATGTCGTCCTCAAGGGCCTTGATTCTTCTGGCGAAGTCGGCCTCTTCATCCGGAGTCAGGCTCTTGGCCTGCGCAATCTCGGCCTTCTTCTGCTCGATGGCGACATACTCGCCTGCACCGCGCTCAAGGACCGAATAACCGTTCAGGGCCTCGATCATCTTGTTCAGGAACTTCTCGCGTCTGTCGTCGACCTTGACGGTGGTCTTTGAAAGCTCATCATCGGAGAAGATGATGCTTCCGTTGCTGATGAAACCGTTGGAATCCAGCATGCCGGCGAACGTCTTTGTAAGAACGCTCTTTCCGGAACCGGACTCTCCGACGATTGCCAGGGACTCATGCTCGTAGATATCCAGAGAGACATGTCTTATGGCGGTGAGGATCCTTCCTCTGACGTTGAACTTTACGTCCACATCCTTCAGGGAGAGAAGCACTTTCTTGTCGTCTTTCTTTGCCATTCAGTGCCTCCTTCTCACATGTGGGTCCTGGGATCGGTTGCATCTGCAAGGTTCTGTCCCAGAACGTAGAGGATGATGGTCAGAAGAGCGGCGATTGCCACCGGCGGCCAGAAAGCCCACGGATAGGTTCTGAACGCGACCTGACCTTCCTGAATCATTCTTCCCAGCGAGGGAACCGTGGCCGAAAGGCCGATTCCGATGAAGGAAAGGAAGACTTCCATCGAGATGTACGAGGGAAGCTCCGTTGCAAGCAGCGTCACGATGACGGATGTCAGGAACGGCAGGATATTCTTGGAGATGATTCTGGGAATCGGTGTGCCGAGACATCTGGAAGCCAGCGAGTACTCGCGGTCACGGATGATCATGACCTGGGTTCTGAAGAAGTACGAGATTCCGAGCCAGCCTGTGACCGTCAGTGCGAAGACGAACGGCCAGAATCCGGATCCGATGATGTAGACCAGAACCGAAATCAGAAGGATGTACGGGACGTTGGCTATGATGCTGTATACGACGAGCATGAACTTGTCCATCGTCTTGGAATACCCCCAGACTGCTCCCATGATGATACCGATGCTCATGTTGATGGCAGCACAGATGATGGCCAGAAGCAACGATGTCCTTGCGGATGCCCAGATTCCGTAGAAGATGGAGTTTCCGACCTGTCCGGATCCGAGGCACCACTTGAACGAGAATCCTCCGGTGGCTTTCATGGCTGCGGCGGGACTCTGGTTGTACATCAGTGCATTGGTGACGTTCTCATAGGGATCGTACTGGCAGAATACCGGAATGAGGAAGCTGCACAGGAAAAGGAGAACAAGAAGGGCAATGGCGACCCAGTTGGACTTCTTTTTGAAGAAGACCCTGAATACGGATCTCCAGTATGAATACCTCGGAGCGATGATCTTCTCCGATTCGATAGTATCGTTTGTCACAAAGGTAAATAACTCGTCTTCGTTGTAATTGACCATGATTATCTACCTCCTTT
>Ga0310690_10012654_pt1 | contig 10338 bp, 14 predicted proteins | sample AusTroGonzalo_MG_2_FD_207661 | JGI IMG/M metagenome (GOLD analysis project Ga0310690, IMG submission 207661) | Bovine rumen microbial communities from tropical cattle in Woodstock, Queensland, Australia - Gonzalo_04 (v2) (version 2) | ecosystem: Host-associated > Mammals > Digestive system >...
AGCTTCCTTACCGTTTGCTGCTCTTTCTGCAGTTCGGCCACCATTCGCTGCTGCTCAGCCTTGCGTGTCTCCATCTGCCGTAGCTGCTCCTGACTCTTCGCCAATAGTATGGCCAGCGCATTGCGGGCTTCATTCAGCTCGTTGAGTTTTGCAGTCACCTGTTCGCTCTTCTGTTTCACAGCCTCACCTTGTGCTTTCTGGTAGGTAGTGTATTCGTTCATGAAGCGCATGCGACGATACATCTGGTTGAAGTTCTGTGCACTGAGCACGAACATCATCTGGTTCTGAACGTTGCGGTTGCGATACATGTAGCGCAATGACTTGATGTAATGCTGGCGCCGTTCTTCCAGTTCTTCGTGCAGCACCGTGAGCTGTGAGTCTAATTGTGCGATATTGGTGTTCAGGGTGTCCATCTGATGGTTGAGACTGTCGATGGCTATTCTATTGTCATCGATGTCGCTGCCAAGCGCTTCCACGTCCTGCATGCGCTTCTTCACCTGTTGCTCCAGTTCGCGTTGCCGCTGCTGGTTGGCCTGCCGTTGTTGCCGCAGTTTCTTTTGCCTTTCCTGTAGCTGCTCTTTCTGCGTAGGTCGCCGTTGCTGCTGACGGCTACGCCTTTGGGCAGGCGCAGCCAGACACAGACATAACAGTAAAAGCACTACAAAAATGTGGCGCATGGTCATCCCTCTCACTTTTAACATCTTACCTCTCACCACTCACCTCGTGCCCTTAAAGAGCCATGAAGCGTTTGAGGATCTCGTCGAAATCTACCTCGCGATACTTGTCGCTGACGCGGGTGCGTGTTTCCCAGTCGCTGTCGTTGTTGAGGTAGTTCAGCTTGATGCCCAGCTTCACCTCCTTCGTGGGCAGGGTCAACGTAACCAGCATGTCGCTGGGGAAGAGTTTCGAACCCAAGTTCTTGAATTCGCGGTAGTCCCAGTTCAGTTGTGTGTTACCACGCATCTGGTCGCGATACTTGATATCTGCCATCTTGATGCGTCCTGTCTCTTTATTGACCAGCCAGCTGTAGAACATCTTGCTCTTGATCTTGTTGCCGTCGCCGTCTTCATAGCTGATGACGGTCTCATTGTCGTCAAGGTCGGTCGTGGTGAACTTGGCCATGGCCTCATTGTCGAGCGTCGTCTTTCCAGGCTGGAACAGTTCGTTCCAGAACAGGGCCTGCAGCGTGTTGAAGTTGATGCCGCTGTTACGCAGGAAGTCGATGTAGTAATAGGGCGCTTTCAGGAACTGCTTGTTGATACGGTCCATAATAAGGACATAGTCCTGCGTGAACTCTAAGCGTGCTGCCTCTACGAATCCGAAAGCCATGAGCTGCAGGCGTATAACGTCATCGCGCTTCATGTGCAGGTTACCAGTGAGCGACAGATTCTGGTCGCCGACGCTTACGGTGAATTTCAGTTTCGAGCCGACAAAGGTCGTGCTCCTTTGTACTTGGTCGTCCATCCTTGTCAGCAGGTCTTGCTGCTCAGGGTTGATGACCACGGGTTTCTCTTCCACCACCGCTTTCTTGTGAGTGTGGCAGGCTGCCAACATCAAGGGCATTGCTAATAAAGCAATCTTCAGGAATCTTACTGTCTTCATTTTCTAAAGTACTTTTTATGTTTTATCTTTTTTCTTAGCATTTTGTTCTGCGGATCTTCCACCAATGCTTTGCCCCATTGCAGCAGGGCTTTCTCGGTGTCACCGCATTGGGCATAGATATCGCCGGCATGCTCGTTAATCACGGCGCCAGGTACTGAGTCATTCTGCAGGGCCTGGTCTATGTAAATCCTTGCCTCGGTGTAGCGCTCCTGCATAAACAAGATCCATGCGTAGGTGTCGAGATAGGTAGCATTCTCGGGTTCCGCTTTCACGGTGCGGTAGCTCATCTGCTCGGCCTCGTCCAGTCGTTTGTTCTGCAGACTCAGATAGTAGGCGTAGTTGTTCAGGCAGCCTATGTTGTCAGATTTCCACACCAGGCAGGAGTCATAGGCGGCAAAAGCTTCGGCCTCATGGCCTTTCTGATGCAACAAGTCGCCCATGACAGCGTAGAAGTCACTTACAATCTCGGGGATGCTCTCGTCATTAATGACGCTGATGCCGTTTCTGAAGGCTTCCAAAGCATGGTCAGTGTCCTCCTGCCTATAGTAGGCCATTCCCTGATAGTAGTAAAAGGCCATCTCTTCGGGATTATATTGTCTGGCAGCCTGACAGAGGCTGATGATGCGCTGGTCGTCATTGTCCTCCCAGGCCTGCTGCACCAGCCGCAATCGTGCCGATGCCTGGTCAGGAGCCAGTTGCAGTACATATTCAAAGGCTTTGGTGACGCTGTCACGCGGCATGTTGATAAGTTGCATGTAAGCGGCTTTCATCTCGGCCAAGTCAGCATTGGGCACTGGCTGGTTCAGCATCTCGTCGAAAAGGTTTAGCACGATGGTGCTGTCGCCGTCGTTCTGCGCCGTCTCGATGATGATTTGGCGCATCTGGTTCACCTTGTCCTCAATCGAAGCCTCGGGATTGAGCAAGATGGCGTGATTTACCGAGTCTGCTGCTTCTTCATCGCCGCGACGGATGTAGTAGTTGCGCATGACCTGCTGTGCACTTAGGTTGTCAGGCTCCTCGCTCAGTATCTGATCCAGCACGGTGCGAGCCTCCTCTTCATGCTCCGTCACCAGCAAGGTGTTGGCATAGAGTGTGCGATAGCGCAGGTCGTTAGGAAAATGTTCAGTCAGCCTTTTGGCCTCGTTCACCGCATTTTCAGCCTCGTTCAGCTCGATATACAGGCGGCATTTTGTCAGCGCCGTACGTTCCGTGGGACCGTCGGCCAGTTCCATGCGGTCCAGCACTTCAATGGCTTTGGCGTAGTCTTTCTCGTGATTGTAGAGTTGGTAGAGCGTCTCCAATAGCTCCGATCTGCTTTTATCAATGTCGTAGAGACTTTCCACTACCTCTGTGGCCTCGGCAATTTGGTCGTTGTCCAGATACGACGTAGCCAGTCGCTCCAAATAGGTCGTGTTGCGCGGCTCCAGCTCTTGGGCTTTTTTGTAGTAGGTCAGAGCCTGCTTCGCGTTATTCATCTTGGCATAACTCTGTCCTAAGAAGAAGTAGGCCTCAGAAGCATCTGGCCGCAGCTGCTGACAACGTGTGAGTAGGTCGAAGGCTGCATCCTCATTGCCTTTCTGCATCTGGAGCATAGCTTCATGGAAGAGTACGTCATATTCCCTATACGTTTGAAGTTTAGAGTCAGTCTGTGCCGAGGCTACCAGACCGACCATCATCAAGGCAAATATTGCAAAGAGTTTATTCACAACAACTTCAAACTTCAATTTTCAACCTTCAAACTTACTTCACTCCCGTGTGCCCGTAGCCACCTGTTCCGCGCTCCGTTTCGTCGAGGTTTTCAACCTCTACGAACTGTCCTTGCTCGTGGCGTGCAATAATCATCTGTGCAATGCGCTCGCCGTCGTTGATAGTGAAGTCTTCTGCCGACAAGTTGATAAGCAGTACGCCTACCTCGCCGCGATAGTCAGCATCGATGGTGCCTGGCGAGTTCAGCACGGTGATGCCCTTCTTTAGGGCCAATCCACTACGTGGACGCACCTGCGCCTCATAACCCGGTGGTAGGGCGATAAACAGTCCTGTGGGAATGAGTTTCCGCTCCATGGGGTGCAGCACGATAGGCTCCTCTATGTTGGCCCGCAAATCCATGCCTGCACTCTGTGCCGTTGCATAGGCGGGTAGCGGCTGGTGACCGCGGTTCACTACTTGTATTTTCATTTTTCTTGTATAATGGCCATAATTCGCTGCAAAATTACGAAAAAATCCCAATAACGCGCCCATATGGTATGTTAAAAAGGGCAAACAATGGAAACGTAGTGCCTTTTTTCTTGGTGTTTATCAACAAAATGACTAATTTTGCAGGCAGAATACGAACAGAAATTATGGATTGGCATCAATTAATCTCCAATTGTCGCCTGGGACAGGAACACCGTCATCCGGTGCGTCATGATGACCGTACTGAGTTCAAGCGCGACTATGATCGCTTGATATTCTCGGCTCCCTTCCGTCGTTTGCAGAACAAGACGCAGGTGTTTCCCCTGCCAGGTAGCATCTTTGTACACAATCGTCTTACCCATTCGCTCGAAGTTGCTTCTGTGGGAATGTCTTTAGGCAGTGACATCGCGCGCCACTTGTGTGCAAAAAATCGCGATTTCATCGAGGGTTTGATTCCTGAGATAGGACAGATTGTGGCTACGGCCTGCTTGGCTCACGACCTGGGTAACCCGCCTTTTGGTCATAGTGGCGAGAAAGCCATTCAGACCTTTTTCACTGAGGGTAAGGGTCTTTATCTGAAAGAACGTGTCAGTCCTGAGTTCTGGAGCGACATCACCCGCTTCGACGGCAATGCCAATGCCTTCCGTCTGCTCACCCATAGCTTCAAGGGGCGTCGCAAGGGAGGCTTCGCCATGACCTATTCCACACTAGCCAGCATCGTGAAATACCCCTTTTCATCAAGCGTCGCCAAGAAAAATAAATTTGGCTTTTTCGCCTCCGAGCGTAGCGAATACGAGGCTGTGGCTGCCAGTTTGGGCATTCCGCAGATCGGTCCTGAGCGCTGGGCGCGCTATCCGTTGGTCTATCTCGTGGAGGCTGCAGATGACATCTGCTACGAGATAATGGATCTCGAAGATGCTTATAAGGTGAAGATTCTAACCTACGATGAAACAGCCTCATTGATGCTTAGTTTCTTCGATGAAATGGGCAGAAATCGAATCCTTCAGCGTATCAGCGACGAAGAGCTGAGCGACCCAAATGAGAAAATTCAGTATTTGCGCGCCTGTGTCATTGGCCTGTTAGAGAACGAGTGCGTGCAGACCTTCATTAATCATGAGGATGAAATCTTAGAGGGCACCTTCCAGGGTTCGCTCATCGACCATATCAGTACCATTCCCTGTGAGGCCTACAAAACTTGTGCTACGCTGTCGCGTAAGCGCATCTACAAAAGCCAACCGGTGCTCGACGTCGAGCTCTCCGGCTATCGCATCATGGCCACCCTCATGGAGCTGATGATTGAGGCTATCGAGCATCCCGAACGCTATTATTCGCAGCAGCTTATCGATCGTGTTAGCAGTCAGTATGACATTGGCAACCCCCAGTTAGAAACGCGAATCATGGCTGTCATCGACTATATCAGTGGCATGACCGATGTCTATGCCCTTGATGTCTATCAGAAAATCTGCGGCATGAGCCTGCCTATTATCTAAATGATATGAAGAAAGGTTTGTTGCTATTGCTCGTTTTGTTTGCGTTGTCTGGATGTAGGCAGCGCATGGCGATGTCACCCGACGTACTGGTTATCGCCTGCGACGCCCCAGCCTATGTGGAGGCAACCAACGACCGGCAGCAGCAGGCAGCCGTTCTTTCCGACACACGCGACATCTACCGTATCTGTACCACGCGTCCACAGCGCGTGTTGCCGTCGCAGGGTTCTAACACGCAGCGCACACCAGGCAAGCTTCCTGTGGCATTGCGTCATCTACATGGTCTAACCCCTAAACATGCTTATGGCAGAAGGGCACGCACGGAAACTGCTCCCTTCTGTTTTGTTGCCTCTCGCGATTACTATGTCATTGCGTTGAGGCACATCCTTTGTTGATTATTGTTCTCTTTCAGGAAAAAACGGAAAACAAACAATAATAATCAACAAACAAAAGAAATTATGGTAAGTTTCAAAAAACTGGAGATGGTTGATGCCCTCTCCACCGACAGTCGTATAGTCATTAGGAAATCGTTGTTCAGTCAAAAGGCCTATTATCAGCTCACACAGAGTGAGCTTGTGGCCAACGTGTTGGAGTATGCCCCGAGGCTGGTGCCCGTTTAGAGCAACTGTTGGCTCTTCCTCACGAAAAAATGTTAGCAGAGTTACAACAGCACGGCAGTCCGAAGAGCACGCCGGTCGGACAGTATCGCTTGGAAGCGGTGCAGTCGAGGGATGGCCATTTTGCTGCTGTACAGTTGTTTCGCTTTGCCGATTTCGTCTATCATAAGGCTTCAGAGCCCATCATCTGTGAGGGCAACGATGTGGCCATTATCAGCTTGTTGATAGGCTAAGGAATGGTTTGGAAATAAAAAAAGGAGGAAAAAATTTGGTTTTCGCGCAAAAAAGTGCTACCTTTGCACCCGATTTGCACGAAAACCTTTCTTTTTGTGCTTTTTTCAGACTGGACGATGGTGTAATGGTAACACTACAGGTTTTGGTTCTGTCATTCCCGGTTCGAATCCGAGTCGTCCAACTCCCTCAAATTCAAAAAAAGCGGAAATTATTTGGTCAAATGGAAAAAAAGCAGTACCTTTGCACCCGCTTTTCGGAAATACCGATGCATTCGACGCCGTGACGCTGCTCTGATTAAGGCTGTTAGCGGGGGAAGGATGTTATGAGCAACAAAACATTTTAATCACATTTATCACATTATGTATCTCGATCAAGCAAAAAAGAAGGAGATTTTTGAGCAGTACGGCCAGTCGGCTACTGACACAGGTTCAGCTGAGAGCCAGATTGCCCTGTTCACTTATCGCATCAAGCACCTCACGGAGCACCTGAAGCAGAATCACAAGGATTTTGGCACAGCCCGTTCACTGACGAAGCTGGTAGGCCGTCGTCGCAAGATGCTGAAATATCTCTATCAGAACGACATTGAGCGCTACCGCGCCATCGTGAAGGCTCTTGGCCTGCGTAAGTAAGTCGTTCATTGCACGATTACACATGCTGCTCCTCTCTGAGGGGCAGCTTTTTTTGTGATATGATGGCTATAGTATCTCCTGAAGTGGCTCCATGACGAAGGGTCGCTGGTGCATGCGAGGGTGGGGGATGATGAGGTCGGGCTCGTCAATGTGGAGATCGTCGTAGAGCAGGATGTCAATGTCGATGGGGCGGTCGTGGTATAGCTCCCCTTCAGTATCCCCAGAAGGGTGAGTGGTGAGAGGAGAGTGGTTCGAAGCATGCTCACGGCGTTTGCCTAACTGTCGCTCGATGCGTTGGGTAGTGCGCAGCAGCTGGCGTGGCGACAGGGTAGTGGTACAGCAGACGACGGCATTGAGGAACGTGTTCTCTGAGTCGAAGCCCCAGGGCTCTGACTCATGATAGGCTGACTGGCACACAATGTGACCAATCAGCCTTTCTATTTTCTGGCATGCCGCATCGAGAGTGGTCTTGCGGTCGCCCATATTGGAGCCGAGCCCCAGATATACCGTATGTTCTTCTTTCACTATTGGCTTTTGGCTAATGGCTAACAGCTAATGGCATCAGTCGTCCAGAAGGAGCATGGCGTCGCCGTAGCATCCGAACATGAAATTATTCTTCAGTGCCTGGTGATAGGCTTCGATGGTGAGGTCGAAGCCACCGAAAGCGGCAGTAAGCATCATCATGGTAGATTCGGGATGGTAGAAGTTGGCGATGAGGGCATCGGCCAGACCGAACTCGTAGGGAGGGAAGATAAACTTGTTAGTCCATCCGTCGAACTCTTTCAACAGGCCGTCTGTACCTACTGACGACTCTGTGGCGCGTGCTGTGCTGACACCTACCACACAGATCTTGTTACCGTTCTGCTTGGCATCGTTCACCACTTGGCAGGCTTCAGGACCAATGATGACCTGTTCGGAGTTCATCTTGTGCTTCGTGAGGTCTTCCACCTCGATGGGATCGAAGGCACCGAGCGAGCAGTGGAGGGTGATGAAGGCATTCTGGAAGCCTCTGATCTCCATCATTTTCATCAGCTCACGGCTGAAGTGCAGACCTGAAGAGGGTGCCGTGACGGCTCCTTCGTGGCATGCGAAGATGGTTTGGAAATTCTCCATGTCATCGGCATCAGCTTCTCGACGGTCCACGATGTATCGTGGCAGCGGTGCAGAACCGAGGGAGAAGAGCTCACGCTTGAACTCGTCGTGGGGACAGTCATAGAGGAATCGCAGTGTTCGTCCGCGGCTAGTGGTGTTGTCGATGACCTCGGCCACCATAGGCCCGTCACCGTCGAAGAACAGCTTGTTACCGATGCGTATCTTGCGGGCGGGCTCTACAAGCACGTCCCAAAGGCGCAGCTCCTGATTCAGCTCGCGCAGCAGGAAGACCTCAATCTTGGCATCGGTCTTCTCCTTGGTACCGAAGAGGCGTGCAGGGAAGACGGCAGTGTCGTTGAACACGAAGGTATCGCCCTCGTGGAAGTAATCGACAATATTGCGGAAAGTCAGCGGCTCGTCGGTATCGGCACCGTTGGCATCCTTCTTGAAGAGGTCGATGGTCTGGCTCTTGCGATGCACCACCATCAGTCGGCAACGGTCGCGCTGATAGACGCGCTCAATGGTGCCGTCTTCGTTCTCAAAGACGCGGTGAGGAGGATAGAGTGCTATCTGATCCTCGGGCAGTTTGAATTTGAATTGCGATAATTTCATATTTTGTTTATTTGCTCTTTTACTTTTCTCCTTTCTCCTTTCTCCTTCCTCCCTCTCCTTTTGGAGAGGGGTCGGGGGAGAGGCTTCTCTTAACCACCTTTTCCATCCATTGGGGGAACTCGTCAAGCGTGAGGCACTGCTCAATGCGGACGTCGCCTGCCCTAGTGCGGCAGAGGGCTGTAAGGAAGGCTCCGCTGCCCAGTGCCTGTCCGATGTCGCGAGCCAGAGCACGGATGTAGGTACCTTTGCCACAGGCCACACGAATGCTCATCTGCATTTTCTCACGATTGAAGTCAGTCAGTTCCAACTCGTCTATACGAAGCGTTTTTGCTTTCAGCTCTACCTTTTGGCCACGCCGCATCAGTTTATAGGCACGGTCGCCACCGATGCTGCATGCAGAGTATTCAGGGGGCACCTGTTGTATCTCGCCGATGAATTGTGGCAGCGTCTGTTCTATCAGCTCACGGGTGATATGTCGGGTGGGGTAGGTCATGTTCACCGTGTGCTCGCGGTCGTAGCTGGCCGTGGTGGCTCCCAACTGCAGGGTGGCGGTATATTCTTTCGAGGTCAGCTGCAGCTCTTCAATACGCTTGGTAGCCTTGCCTGTGCACAGGATGAGAACGCCCGTAGCCAAGGGGTCGAGAGTGCCGGCATGGCCCGTCTTCAGACGCTTGACGTGCAGTGCCTTCGACAGACGGGTGCGGACATAGGCCAGCGCTCCGAACGATGACATGCCGTAGGGCTTGTTGATATAGATGACTTCTCCTTCCTGAAAATCCATGCTTTGACCAGACTTTAGATCAGGCTATAGACGATGGCGATGGTACCTATGATGGCACAGTAGATGCCGAAATAGACCAGCTTGCCGCGTTTCACGATGTTGATCATCCATTTGCAGGCGAAGCAGCCACTGACGAATGCTGCCACGAAGCCAATCAACATAGGCAGCGCATCGACGCCACCGAATGCCTCTTTGCCCGTAGCAAAGTCTTTCACGCTGAGCAGGGCCTGTCCCAAGATGGGTGGGATGACCATAAGAAAAGAGAACTGTGCCAGCCGTTCTTTCTTGTTACCTAACAGCAGACCCGTAGCGATGGTGCTGCCCGAGCGCGACACGCCTGGCAGTACGGCTATAGCCTGTGCGATACCCATGATGAAGGCATCTTTCATGCTCAGGTGCTCCTTCTTGCGTGGACGTGCATAGTGAGTGAAGATGAGCAGGGCTGCAGTAAACAGCAGACAGCAGCCTACTAGCAGGATGTTGCCCGTGAAGAGTTCTTCAATCTGGTCTTTGAACAGGACGCCTACGATGCCCACGGGAATCATCGACACGATGATGTTGAGCACGTATTTCGTCTCCTCGTTCATCTTCCACTTAAAGAGTCCCTTCAATATCCAGTCAATCTCTTTCCACAGGATAACCAGCGTGCTCAGCACGGTGGCCACATGCAGCATCGTGTCGAATGTCAGGTTCTCCTCCATCTCTACGCCTAGGATGGCGTTGCCCAGTTCCAGATGACCGCTGCTGCTCACAGGCAGATACTCCGTCAGCCCCTGGATGATACCCAGTATCAGTGCTTGTAACCAGTCCATGAATTATGCGTCCTGTCTTTTCGTTTTCTTGAACAGACTCTTCTTCTCGGGGTTGTGCACCACAGCATAGATCATCGAAACGAAGCCTAAGAGACATACGATGGGTGCCAGCTTGATGCGACGGGCACTGAAGATGTCTGGGTTATAGGCCTCGTTGCTCGACGAGCCGCCAGCCATCAGCAAGAAGCCGATGATCACCACCAGCATGCCTATGCCCAACAGGATGAAATTCATCCGTCCAAATGCATAATCTTTCTTATCCATTATCTTATGTTATAATTCTTACTTCTAAATTCTAAA
>Ga0310690_10012655_pt1 | contig 10338 bp, 15 predicted proteins | sample AusTroGonzalo_MG_2_FD_207661 | JGI IMG/M metagenome (GOLD analysis project Ga0310690, IMG submission 207661) | Bovine rumen microbial communities from tropical cattle in Woodstock, Queensland, Australia - Gonzalo_04 (v2) (version 2) | ecosystem: Host-associated > Mammals > Digestive system >...
ATTTTGCACTATTTCCGTCGGTGTTAATTTAGGCAACATTTTTAACCAGAGGTAAGTCTTTTTCTTATACGGATGCCCGAAGTAATATGGCTCTATTTTTTGCGTGCATTGAGGTAAATTATATATTCTACTTGGTACGGGATTTTCAATGGCTATATATTTGCATTTCGCATCATAGATTTTCATAAAAAAATCTTTTCCGGCCAATCCTTTTTTATACCTTTCTAAGTTCAAAACACCTTTTGGAAAAAGAGCCCTTGCGCCGGCATTTGATAGATATGTGCAAGGTGGGTGCGCAATAATCAAATCCCAAATCGGCAGATTTAACACTTTTAACACATCCATTTTTAAATGCCATTCCGGATGACCGCCGGAACAGTCCTGCAAGTCGCAAGAAAATGCTTTGTGGCCTAACGCTCTAAATGCCTTACACACAGCCTGGCTCTCTTCACAGGCGACTAATACCCTTAACATCAATCCCCCTCAATGAGCCGCACCATTACGGCAATTAAGTCTAATGCTTCTGATTTTGTTTTCGTAAACTTTCCGTCGTTTATCGCTTGCGCTAATTCGCCTAATTCTTCCGTAGCAATGCTTACAGTCTGCCACCGTGAATGCGAAAAAACAGGGTGCTTTTTGCGCGCTTTCGCAAGATGTTTTTCAATTAGTTTCAATGTGCTTTGTTTCATAATTCCCGCCATATTGGTAAATCCAGTTCTTTAGCAACTACAATTTCAAACTCAACGCCTTTACTGCCGGCAATGTCGCCAAACACAAACAATACATCTGCCTGCAAAAGCATTTCAAGGTTTTTTCTGCGGTAGAATGCTGTAGATTTATCAGTCCCGTATTTGCGGCCAATTCCTACCGGATTTAGCACGTTAAAGCCCATAGACCTTAACTCTTCGGCTTTCTTATCAAACGCCGGATAGTTGAAGTCCGGCAGTCCGGTCATCTTGGAACTGATATAAACTTTCTTCATTTTATCTCCGTTATTTTTTCAAAAATATCAGGGTCAAATTCAGGCAAACTTTTAATATAATCTATCGTTTGCTTTGGCATATCAGCCCACATATCCTTATCTTTCGTCTGATAGACTGGAACTTTCTTCCAATCGGAGCCCACCATCAAGTAAAGTTCGTGGATATTGTTTGCTTCCGGTTTCCACCCGTTATTCAATTCGCAAATTTTTTTAAAAACTTCATTATATCGTTCTTCAGATACTTTTTTGTTAAAAAGCAAGAAAGAGTTATTTACGCCAAAACAGAAGATACCTTTATTTAATCCAAAACAATTTTTAATTCCGTAGCTCCTGTTGACACCGTCGCTCTCGTTGACACCGTTGCTCCAGTTGACACCGTTGCTCCAGTTGACACCGTTGCTCTCGTTGACACCGTCGCTATTGTTGACACCGTCGCTATTGTTGACACCGTCGCTATTGTTGACACCGTCGCTCCTGTTGACACCGTTGCTCCTGTTGACACCGTTGCTATTGTTGACACCGTCGCTATTGTTGACACCGTCGCTCCAGTTGACACCGTTGCTCCAGTTGACACCGTCGCTCCAGTTGACACCGTTGCTCTCGTTGACACCGTCGCTATTGTTGACACCGTCGCTCCTGTTGACACTGTTGCTACAGTTGACACCGTTGCTATTGTTGACACCGTCGCTATTGTTGACACCGTCGCTATTGTTGACACCGTCGCTACCAAAAACTTTTTCTACAACTTCTTCAAAGGAAATTTCCTTAATAATCTTTATCTTTAAACAACAAGACTTTCTCTTATTATTATCATCTAACACTTGTCCGTACGCTTCAATTTCAGCATACTTGAAAGAGGGTAATATAGGATAATGTTCTTTTAAGTCCTCAATTTTTTTACAAAAATGTATACCGTTTTCACAAATTTTTAATTTTCCTTCTTGAGAAGTAATAATACCGACACCACCATAATCCTTTCCCTTACATTTCCAACCAAACTCAAACGCTTTAAAGCCTTTAGTTATTTTTTCTTTTTTCATAAAATTTCCTCTTTATATGGGCAATGCCGCCTGTTCGTGCTTTGGCTCATAAAACTCCGCCCTATGTCCGTAAATCTCGCGCGGCAGTTCGTCCGGCGTGTAATACTGCCTTTTGGGCTCTTCCAGCATTAACCGGATAAAGCCGTGGATGTCCACGCCTTTTAACTCTTTCCAATACTGTAAGCCCCAATCTGCGGAATAATCGCCGTTAAGGCGGTAAATACCATACTTTACACCGTCTTTAGTGCTGTACATTTTAATACTGCCGCACTTTAGACAGATAGCCTTATGGCATAAAAAAGTCATCGGCTTATCAGGGCCATTGTCCAAAAATACGGGCATACTTACATAAACGCCTTTGCCGCACTTATCGCACAGGTTCGCCGGCGGCGTGCTAAATACTGCACTTAACTTACTTTTCATTTTTGGTAATCCTCCGGATAATTTTTTTGCGTTTCCGTCGGGCGACAAGACCCGTACTGTTGGAATGGTTTTTAAAACTCCAATGGTCGGCAAATCTGATTACGGTAATTTTATCATCAACCAAATACGCCTCGTTTACGCCGTTCCTGTTTAAAAAAATAGCACCGACAAGACCCATAGGCCTCATTAAAGACAGTTGTTCAATTCTCATCTTTTGCCTTCCTCCACTCCGTAACCCGCTTTAGGGCCTCGTCGTAATACAGCGGCAAATTACGGCACACTGCCTCATACCCGCCCGTAAGGCCCGCTTTTTCAAGCCGCTTCACGCAAACGGAAATACACTCTAAAGCGACATCAATATCCCCGCCGCAGAACTTTAAAATGTCTGATAAACAACGGCAGTTTCTGCGAAACCATACTTCCTTTTGCCCGTCAGTTTTCAAATCCTCAAATTCTTCAATTACCCGATTGCTGAACTGCTGCAAGTTGTTTAACTTGCGTGGTTTTGAAGATTTTTCCGCTTGCTCTGCGGCATCTGCCGCAGTAAGTAGTTGTAGTTTATCAACATCATTATCAATATCAACATCAATATCAATATGCTTTTGTTTGCTTTCGTTTGCTTTTTCAAAAAAGCATTTGCTTTCATTTGCTTTTTTTGCTTTTTGGTCTTTAGGCCTACCGCCTAACCGCCCGCTTTCGGCTCGCTTTTGGCAAGTTTCAGCGTATTTTTGGGCGGCATAATCAATGTCTTGCTTAACAATCTCAAACAAGATACTTACCGCATTATCTTCAAAATTTGCGACTGTACCGCTTGCAGCATAATTCATTATGCTTTTAAACAGCAAACCCGCTTGTTTGTCCGACAACTTGGCTATTACCGCGCTTAATCTCGTTTGCAAAACAAAACTATTTTTTGCCATTTGTTTCCTCTCTTTTTAATCAGTTCCGCCAATTTTAAGGCTTGATGTTTCTTCTTTTACCTGCTCAATAGCGGCAAATGCTTCCTGCGGGGTTTTTACGACAAAGTAGTAATGCCCGAGCAGTTTTACATCCTGCTCAAATTTTTCTTGCGCTGGGCTTTGTTTGCCCGCAGATTGCACAATGATTGGCTTGCCGCTTTTACCAATACCCATAACCGCGGGTCTTTTAACTTCCAGCCAAACAGTTATGCCGTTTGGTAAAAGCACCGCTAAATCCGGCGCACCCGATTTAAAACCTTCCGCCTTCATTTTAGCGGCATAGGCTTTGGGATTTGATTGCTTGAACTTCTGCTCGTTTGTAATTTTGAAAAAGAACAGATTAAGCCTGCGGAGCGTATTGCAAATCTGGCATTGCACAGTATATTCGTTGAGCATTAAACACCTCTGAGATAAAATCCAATATTTCTAATTTCACAATTCATCTTTTTTCACTCCTAAAAATAAAACCGGAAGGGCAGAATGGAATTGTAAGGACTACCCCTCCGGAAGGCACTCACAGGAACGGGTCATCATCCTGTTGTTGTGTCGTGTTCGCATTATCATCCAAAACTTGAGCCTCTTGCGGCGGCTCGTTCTGCCCGCGCTGTTGTGCCGCTTCATCCGCAACCGCTCTTTTAGGCTGTTCAACCGGTACGGTTTCCGCCTCTATGATTTCTTCCGCCTTACCCTCAAGGTTTAAAGAGCGTTCATCGCTGTCAAAGGCCTGTGCTAATTCCGTTGTCATCGGGCCGAATTTTCCAATAATCTGCCTGAGCATAGTTTTTAAGGCCATAGCGTCAAAGTTCTCGTACCAAAAACTGCTAAATTTCCACAAATCCACCGCCGGAATTTTACCTTCTTTCAATTTGCGGTAATCGGCAAGATTAAAGGCCTTGCTGTACTCGTCGGCGTGCTTTTCCATTTTTTCCCTGCTCCAAAACATCTGCTTGGTAAAGCCGTTGATAAGTTCAAATTTCGCATAATAACCGATAGTCGGCTGTTGCTCTCTTTGCACTTCATTTAAAATCGGCTCTACCTGCAAATCTTCCGTTATAGGATTCCACGACATAAGTTCGCCGTCTTTAATTTCCGATACAATAAGGTTTTTATACTGGCCCGTTCTTAACGCCAGTTGGATAAGTCCCTTATATCCTAATTGAAATTGCGCCTTTTTCTTTCCGCTCTTTTTATCGTTAAACGGCACCATATAAAAGTAACCGAGTTGCGGGCTTGGCGGCAGATTGAGGCTTGCGCCCAAAAGTGCGGCGGCAAAAATGCTTTCGTTGGTGCATTCCTGCAAGGTCGGGTTTGCGCCGACAGCGGAAGTAATAGCCGACACAAAACCCTTACCGTCTTTAATCGTATTGGCTATCATTGCGCGTATGTTATTCTGATTTAAGAACACACTAAACTTTTGGTTTGTTTCTTTTTTAACTAAACTGTTTTTATTTGCTAATACCATATATTTTTATCTCCTTATTTAACTTTTCCGTATTTAATTTGGTTTTTAATTAAAAAATCGCGCAAAGCGGCTTTCTGCTGTGCAGTAACCCACACCCTGAAGTCAATTTGCTGTTTTGGCTCGTCAGTCCGTAAGATTTTTGCGCTTTCCGGTATGGGCGGTTCGCCGGTAAGGCGGTTGATGTCCGGCTCCGGCTTTGCGTTTTTAACTTTCTGCACCGCCTCATATTCCGCCTGTTTTTTAGCATTGCGCGTAAGTTCTGCATTACGCCTTAAAGCCGCGCCCAAGTCCAAAGTAGAAAGGTAAGTATCTTTAACCTCAACGGCAAAAGCACTGTCCACATCCTCGCCTAAGGTCTGCAAGTCTTTGCGGATAGAGCCTATTTTGTTGAAGATTTCCACAATAGCTGTATCTTCGTTAAAAGAAAGATTAAGCCATTTTTCGTTAAGGATTTTTTCAAACGGCACAATCTGCGCCAGTTCTTCGGCCTGACGGATGTAGTAATTTTCCAAGCACCGCCTTTTTGCCTCTTTCTGCCCGTTCTCGTAAGTTTTTATGTCCTCATCAATCACGGCAGAGCATTCGCTTATCATATCAATAAGCGTTTTTACTTTCGGCTCAAAGTCCGCAGTAAAAGAATGCAGACATTGTGCTTTTACTTCCAATTTTTTATCATTAAGGGCCTTTGCCAATTTGTTAAGTCCGGCCCTGTCTTTTTTGGCTGCGGCCTTATCTTCAGGCTTGGATAAGTCATAGTATCGGTTTTTGTAAACCGAAAGTTTTTCTTCAAGTTGCGCTTTGAGTTCCTCAAAGTTAAACTTGATGTTCATTACTGCGTTTTGTGCAGGTTCTAATATTTTTATTTCCATTCTTTAGTCCTCTTTTTTTAGATTTCCGGCAATATTCTGGCCGGCTCAACACGCTTCATCACATTGTTTTGCCAAAAGTTGATTTCAGCGCGTTTTAACAGCAAAATGTCATCTTCGTAGTCTTTGCGCTCAAGGCGGTAAGGTCTTATCTCGGTCTTTATAAGTTCCGTACCGTTAAAGAACTTCATTTGCGCATTTACTATCGCAAATTGCAACTGCGGGATAACAATAAAATAGTGTAGAACCTGCATATAATAGTTCTGCGGAATTTTATTTTCCCAAAGTTCAGCCGCCGTCTTGGAAAAGATATTGGTTGTTTTGCCTTCGTAAAGGCCAAAGCGGCCTGTGGCCTTTTCTTTTAAAATACCGTCAAGGCTTGCAAGCAGGAACGGATATTCCTTATTCACATAAGAGTTGTTCTCTTCATAAATAACCTCAAATTGCGGATTATCCAAAGCGAATAATGCTCTTAAATGGGGTTCTGCCAAAACCCCGTATTTTACAAATTCCTTTTCGCTGATATCTTCCGGCACTTCAAGGCCGATTTTTATTCGGTAAAGCGTATCATTAAAAAGCCATTTTGAAAGCCCCAATACTGCGGCGGCCTCGCTTCCGCCAATGCCTTTTAAACGGTGCTTAAGCCACTCTTCACGGCTTTTTAATTGATAAAAATTTGCTCCGTCAAATTTCATTCTTTAAGTCCTTTTTTTGGCGGGGCGGCTTTGGCGCAACCGCCCCAAACCATGGATAAGAGATTTTTATTTTGATTTTTACTACTGACCGCCGTGTGCTACCGGCGGGAATATTTAAAATTAAGGCTTTCTGCCGTTCTACCGTAAGTCCCTATTCCATACCTGTACGGAGCGTACTTACCTTATTTTTAAATACGGGCTTTTTGGCGTTTGTGCAGGCTCCCGAACCTGCCGCCGGAGTTATCCGCCCACTCCAAGGGTTTTTTGTGTCCAGAAATGCTTTTCTGCGTTCTAAATCTGGATGACGGCGGGTTTAAACTGCGGCTACCGCAGAGTGTATGGGTTTCCAAAGAAGCCAGTCTGCCGCCGTCAAAATCTGTGCCGGACAAGGAGTTTTTTACGGATTTATATATGTTAAATGTCCGGCTGTTTTGTTTTATTCTGTTAATTGGTTCACTATGAATGAACTCCAATTTTAAAGAACACAGCGTTTTCTTACTGCCGGGCTTAAACGCTTGCCCTAAATCTTGTCAATTCCCTGATAAGTTTAAATCTGTGCCGGAGTCTAATTGCTTTACCTTGTCGGCGTCCGGTCTTTGTTATCGCCGCCTTTACTTAACTTGGAGTATGCTGTTAATGAAATTACCACCCGTAATATGACGGTGCAAACACATAACTAATCCACGCCGCCAGATAGACGCAGCCCATAACGGCCACCGCGCCGATAAAAGTTTTTATAAATTCTTTCCTTTCTTCTTTATTTATCCCAAGCAAATCAAACATAATCCCCCCTATGCCGCCGACACTTTAATACTTTCTATATCGGTTTTTTTAAACAAATATTTCCTTGAGCCTTTGTAAGGCTTGTAAGCAGGCACTCTGCCTAATCTCGCTAAGTAGCGCAACCATTGCGGGGTAAAACCCAACAATTTGGCGGCTTCTTCAGTTTGTAAATAATCGTTATTCATTATTATTCCCTTTTACTTTCCCAAAATTTGCTAAAATAAAAGCGAATATCGTTTTTTTGATGACTTGGTTAGGGTCTACGATATTCGCTTTAATCTTGTCGCTCCCTTTTGGGGATTGCAAATTTTTTATCACAGCGACAAAATTAAAGGTGCGGTAACCAGCCGCTCTTTGGAAATTTCCTTTTTTCGCCCAATAGGAAACGAACTTCCGTCGGGGGTAAAATCTTTTGTGCCCAAAGTACTTTTGGCACATTGAAAGGAATTTTTCCTTGTAAAAAAATTGTAATAATTTTTAAAAAAAATGTCAATACCTTTTTTTAAATTTTTAAAATTCCGACGGAAAGGAGGTTTAAAAATGAACGAAAAAGAAATTAAGAAAGACCCGCAAGACCTACTAAAAGAATGGAATTGCGGTAAATATTACGGTGCGCAAAAGAAACTTGCACGACTTCTAAAAATGGATGATAGTACATTGTCCAATTATTTCAGAGGGCAACGCCCATTACCGATAAAACTTGTCAAAGATTTGTCTGTGATTTTCGGCAAATCTGAGACGGAAATTCGGCAAATTTTCGGCGTTAAAAAGACTTTCTTGGAATTGGAGACAGAGAAAGCAAGCCACACTGCAGAAGTGCTGGAAAAATTGAAAACATCGACGGAAATGCTTTTAGAGAAAGTGGACTTGATTATTTTCCTTCTGAAAAATAAGTAAAAATCGTAAAAAGAAAGATACCGGCTCTTTAGTCGGTATCTTATTATTTTGGAGCTTTAAAATGTATAGACGAAATAAAATTTTTTATACCGATTTTTACGGACAAAATGGCAGACGATACAGGGTTTCTTTAGAAACTTCCGACGAACAGAAAGCAATTCAGCGGGAAAAAGAAATAAAAATTACTATTGAAAAAGTAAGACCTGCCCGACGGGAAACTCTGCTTTTTAAAGATTACAAGGCTTGGTACTTGCGCTTTTTAGACGGAAACAGAGCCAAAGGAACAGTAATAATTGCTAAATTGGCTTTACGATATTTTGAAGAATATAAAAAATTAAAATATCTGCGTGATTTCACGCCGGAAGTGCTTTTAGGTTTCAAAGATTACCTTGTGCAAAAAGCAATGCTTAACGGCGGAAAGCCCGGCCCAGCAGGCAGAAACCGCACAATTCGGGCAATGAAAACTTTTATACATCTCGCCGAAAAAACAGGAAAAATCGGCATTAAACAATGTTTTGATATTGTTGAAAAAGACAAAACAGAAACCAAAAACAGAGTAGAATTTCACTCATTGGAAGAATTGCAAATTATAGGTAATTGTTTAGCTGATGCCGGCGATTTGCTAACTTGTTTTCTTCTCGGCTGGGAAGAAGGTTTACGGCGTGGTGAAATGTCTTTTTTGGCAAAATCAGATTATAATCCGATAGCGCACACAATCACAATATCGCCAAAGAAAGATTGGCGACCAAAAACTGAAAAATCTGCAAGAACGATACCACTTCGCCCCGACAGCGAAAACGCTATAAAAAAGAGCATTGCGCGTAACCCCAAAAGCCAATGGATAATAAATATTGCCGGCGACAGACTTTCGCACGACTACATTAGCCACGATTACCGCTATATCTTAAAACGCAGATGCCCATTTATCAAAACTTTCTTACACAAATTGCGGCATACCTACGGCAGTTTGTTGATACAACAAGGCGTTAACATTAAGGTTATCAGCGACCTAATGGGGCATACCGGCATCGCCCAAACAGAAAAATATATCCATACTGGGCAGAGCCAATATGCTGACGCTGTTTTAAAAATGCCACAAATCAAATTTTAGGGTATAAACACCCTACCAGCAAAGAAAAAACCGCTTAAAACGCAAATTTAAGCGGTTAGTCACATTTTATGGACACAAAATTATTTTTTATTCTCGGATTTCGTTTCCTATTGGGGGTATGCTTTTTCCGACGATAAACTAAAATTTTTGTGCCTATTTTGTGCCTAAAAAAGACACAAATTTTTAAATATCAAAATAATTATTTTACATTATAATAAAACCCCACTTAAGGGGCTTTAATTTTGGTAAATTTTACAAATTTTATTCAAATCTCACTCCTTGTTTTCTGCTTGCGTCAAGTACAGTTCCATATAAATAAATATCTTCTATATTTCCTGCTTTGTTAAGTTTCAATTCCCAAACATTAGCCAATATTTTAAAAAATAAAGCCCCTTTACTATTGGCCTTAACTTCGTGAAACTGAGCGAAATTATACAATGCTCTAATAAGCATACGCCTTTCTTTGCCTGCGGCTAATCTGCTACTTAATTTATAATTACCTAAAGTTTTCATATTTTTATCCTCTCTTATTTTATAAAATTTCCTTCTTATACTTATAGTTTACCGTTTAAATGGTAAACTGTCAAGGGGAATTTGGACCTATTTTTTATATAGGCCCTTTTTACTATTGACTTTTTACCATTTTATTGGTAAACTATAAGGCAAATTTTAGAAAGAGAGGTACTTTATGTATATAATAATTGGTACAGACCACCCGCGCATTGTCGGTATTTCCGACAAAGACGGTAAGGCTTACGCTTTTGACCCTATCAATAAACGCGGTTATCGTGAGCCGCAAAATGCAGAAGAAGAAGCGCAAATGCTACTTTGCGGCAAAGATTACTACGACATTTGCGAAACAAAGACAATGCCGTTTGGCATTTTGAAAATTGGTGAACAGCCTTTAGAAAAATTAGCAGAACACCCCGAATTGTATCGGGTAATTGCCAATTCCTGCGTAATTGAGGACCCCACGACAAGCAAAATATTTATCCGCAGATGCCGATATTGCGGAAATTTGTTTAGGCCGCAAAGTCCGCGCCAGCAAGTCTGCAAGCGCAAAGAGTGCCAAAGCAAGCGAAATGTGGATAAAACTTTAAAAAGCCGCAAAAGAAAAGAG
>Ga0310690_10012656_pt1 | contig 10338 bp, 3 predicted proteins | sample AusTroGonzalo_MG_2_FD_207661 | JGI IMG/M metagenome (GOLD analysis project Ga0310690, IMG submission 207661) | Bovine rumen microbial communities from tropical cattle in Woodstock, Queensland, Australia - Gonzalo_04 (v2) (version 2) | ecosystem: Host-associated > Mammals > Digestive system >...
ATATTTAGATAATATAAATGGTGATTATCGTTTAGACTTAGAATATCAAGATATATATTTTAGTAAAAATTCTAATGATAAAGATACATTAGATATTACCGCGAAATTATTATATAAAACTCAAGATATTACAAACTATTCACAAATTATGTGATTTAAACAAAATAATAGTGTTACTTCTGATAGTCCTTTATATAGTATGTATGCAGGAACTGGATGAGAGCATATTACAACAACATATGGAAATTATAATATAGATAGATCTCCAATTTTAACTATTAAAGTAGAGGATAATGCAGTTTATCGTAATAAGTATAAAGTTATAGGTATGTATGAATCTTCTACAATTGTGCAACAAGAATTTGTTATTTATAATGAAAATTATAAACATGATATTGAATTAATATCAGATTCTGGCGTAACCTTTGGAGAAGGATCTGGCGATAAAAAAATTACTTGTGTATTAGATAAAAATGAAATTTTATCTTCAAATGATTATGAATTTGTTTGATATAAAGAATTAATTGATGGTACTCGTTATCAAATTTTAGACCAAACAGGTTTAACACAATTAGAAAATGAAATTAATGATATAAATACATCTTTAGGTGATAAGGCAGCAAAAAAAATTGAGTTTAATGCTATTTCAACTATAGAATGAATTAAAGATACAAATTATATTATTGTTCATGCACCTGCGGTGCCTTCTAACTCTCAAATAAAAATTATTTGTTCTATAATTGCAAAACAACAACAAGCCTTAATTGGAGATGCAGAAATTATATTAACTAGTGGATATACAGCAACTTTAAAAAATTATTATATTGAAATTATTAATGGCAATCAAGTATTTCAATATAGTGAAGCTGGTATAGCTCCAAGCAGTTCTATTTACGAAGATCCATTAGTTCCGCAGCCGTTAAGTTGTAAATTTTATGACCCGAATGGTGGTTTAATTAATGCTCTTAAATATACTGTAAGTTGGCAAATACCTTTAACTAATAGTTTAATTAATGTAGATAAAACTAATTTAGTTTATAATATTTCAACAGAGCAAAATGATATATTACAATCTAACATTTGTGATTTTACCATCAATGAAGAATATAATTATGTTAATACTAATAATCAAATTATTTGTATTGTAGAATTCAACGATGGATCTGGATTAGTAAGTTATCGTCAACCTACTAATTTTTTCTTTGGAAAAGTAGGAGACGACGGTACTAATGGTACAGATGTAGTAGCTAAAATTGATGTAGTATATAATAATCATCAAGATTTAAATGGAGTTTATAATAATAATACTTTATTAAATGAACCATTAACATTAAAAATTAATCAAACTATTAAAGATAATCAAAAAGTTTATGATTATTTTTGAAATAATGGTTTAACTATTAATGATAATATTTTACAGTTACAATTATTTAGAAAAAATAATTTAATTGATGCAAAAGAATATCGAAAAGTAAATTGGTCTATTTTAAATAATGGTTTAACATCAAGATATTGGAATGCACAAAATACACAAGATAGTATGACTGGTGCTAAACAAACAATTTTAAAATTTGATATTACAAAAAATATACAAGGATATACAAATTATATTGTTAAAGCACAAGCAGATTTACCAATAGATGAAAATAAATATCAAACATATTATAATTTTTATCCTATTTGTACTGATTTAAAATATTTAGTAAATAAACATACATATGATTATATAATATATGACGAAGATGGACAACCGACTGGTACTATTAAACAAAAAGATGTTTATAATGATTATTATATTGGTATTGACCGTTCAAGAACTTTGCGGCAGGTAGTGTATAACTCTGACGGCCGTAACCCATTATATGATAAAAATATGGGTGTGGGATTAATATTTAAAAATTTAGATTATCCTCGCACAATTGTGTGAGAGCCGCACGGAGGTCCTATTTTAAAAAATAATGATAGCAATGAAAATGCTCCTGCTTTTACTATTGGAAAAACTATTTCCTATATTTCCTCATCTAGCGAAGATTTAGATAATATATTAATAGATTTAGAATATCAAAGAAGTGAAGAATTAACAGCATTACAACAAGAGCAAAAAGATAATGCTATTGATATTATACGGTCATATATTAAAACTAATTATGTTAATGCAGAAAAAGAACAAATGGTTGTACAAAATCAAATACGTCAATTATCTGTTACTTATGATACCACATGAGAAACTTTTAAAAAACAACGTAGTTTTAATGTACAAACTTTATATAATAAGTTATGAGATTTAATTGATAATGCTGGTGTACCAGCTGATTGAGCTATAGAAAATTATATATATAAACAAGATCAATTATATTATGGAGCACCAGGCGCATTTCAAAATGATATAAAAACTTATTTAGAAGGTAAATTTATTATAGATGATGTATTAAAGCCGAATCTTTCTAATCAAACAATAATTGATAATTTAGAATCAATATTATTAGATTTATCAATTAAAATAGAGTTAGATGAAGAAGCTGATACAAATATTCTTAAGACTATACAACAAACTTTTAATGCTTTAATTAATTTATTAATTATTGGTTATCAAACTAGTAAAATTAATTATGATATAAAAAATCAAGATATACGTAATAATATAGCTACATTAAAAGAAACTAATACAGCACTTAGTAAACAATATGAAATTTATGTAGATATTGAAAGAATTATTGATCAAAATATTGATGATATTCAAGATAAAATTTATCAGATATTATTTGAAAACTCTTTAGAATATGATACTTTAAATAATACTACATTATTATCTATAGTATTATTAATTAAAAATCAATTTGAAAATGAAATTAATAAAATTTCAGATAAATATATTTCTCAAATTAAATTTTTAACTGGAGTTGCTACAGATGATTCTGATCCTACTTTTTGTTCTGTTTTACCCAATGAAGTATATAGTGGAGAATATCCTAATCAATATATTAAAGTTAAAATTTATCAAGGTTTATTAAATACAATTAATAATACGTCTATTTTAGAACATGAATTAATTATACCTTTTCACATGTCTTTAAATACATATGGTCTTGCTTCATTAAATGCGTGAGACGGTAGTAGTGTAGAAATTGATGAAGACGAAGGATACGTTTTAGCTCCGCAAATTGGTGCAGGTATTAAACACACTGAAGATAATACTTTTACTGGTGTATTAATGGGTACCGAGAAAACTTTTGATGATGCTATAGGACAAGAAGAAGTAGGATTGCTTGGGTATAGTCATGGTAAACGTTCTATTTTCTTAGATGCGGCTACTGGTAATGCTACTTTTGGTTTGCCAGAGAATGATGCGGCAGATAAGTCGAATCCTTTAACAGAGGGCCGCATTGAACTTCGACCTGGTGGTACTAGTAGTATTTCAAAATGAAATTTTGATTCAAGGAGTTTATACCGAGTATCTACTGGTGATGAAGAAGAGGCTATTTTACAAACAAGAGCTTATACTCAACAAACAACTGCTACTTCTCTTGGAGCACCATATGAAGATGCTCCGCAGTATGCTCATGGGTCTATTCCACATACTAAACAAGGTATTTTATTAAGTGCTTTACCTGCTTACGCATCATTTAAAGGTAGGGTTTTAACTAGCCAAGATCAAGATGATCAACGAGTTAATTATCTTAATTTAAATACTAGTGTTCGAGAGGGAGATACTTTTGAATTACAAATAGACCCTAATGATTCTAGGTTTTTTAGTTTATATGAACATTCTACTCGCATACACGAAGGATATGGCACTTGTGATACATTAAACGGGTATCAGCAAGAGGGTAAGTATCCAATGACTACTGATGAATTTAATCAATATTTTTCTATGTTTATAGATATTACATTAGATAATTATTATGAAATTGATCCAGATAATACTATTATTTTAACACAACGTTATTTACAATTAAATAATAATAATCAAATGAGACAAATATTTAGACCTTTAGCATATTTGTATCAAACTAATGGATTATGGTATTGAAAATTAATTAATACAACAGTAGATAAACGTGGGCGTATTACCAATGAGTATGTAATAGGATTATTGAATCAATATACCGATTGACAAAATAATAATCAAAAACAAACGTTATGACGATATATTACTTTTATCCCAACAGTAGAAAATATCGGTATAGATATTCCATTACAAGTTAAATATGATGAAGATACTCAAAATATTATAGAATTGTCTTTGTTAGATGACAAAATTATTAATGAAGATACAGAAGTTTGATACCGTTATAAAAAAGCTGGTATTGATGCTACTGGTAAATTTGTTGCAGAAGGAGTCGGTACTGGGGCTGTTGGTTTAGGATTAAACGATATACAAGCTTTTAGTATAGGTAGTTTATTTATTGGGGCTAATTTTGAAAGTAATAATGGTACTATAATACAATTTTTTGTAGATAAATTATCATCTGATACTTCTTCTCCTTTATTTATTTCTTCTACTAAAACATTATCAAATCCATCTGTAGAAAATAATAAAAATGATAATGAAGGCAAAAGGCCAATTCGTATCTATGCTGGTCAAGATTATGAAAATTTAAATACTGGTATCTTTGTTGGTCAAAGCGCAGAAAAAGAACCTAATAATGGTATTGCTAAAATAGAACTGTCTCAAACCTCTAAAGAAGATAATAAAATTATATTATCAGCACTTGGAACTGAGAATGAAAATAATTCAAGTGTTTTAATTCTAGCTAGTTCTAATGAAGTTAAACAAGAAGGCGGTTTAAATCATACTGGTAATTGAATTACTAATATTGGTGGGATATTTAATAAAAATATTGGTAATGATATTACTTTTATTGGAGAAGGAGCTAATAATACTTTTGTTTTTGAGGGTAATATTAATACAACTATTAATATTAATAGTAAAATTAATATTACAAATACTAATATTACTTTAAGTAATAATAATAATATATTAAATCTTCGTAATAAAAGTGGTACATCTAATAGCACTAGTGTTTTTACTGGTTATTATGGTATTGATATTATTGGAGGTTATAATAATAGTGCGGGTAACGCTGCTAAAAATAGTTTAACCTTATGAGCAAGAAATTCTTCTGACGGTATGAGGCTAATTGCTAGTCGTAGTACTGGTACTGGTGCTGGAGCACAAGTAGGAGATACTATATTACAATTGTTACCTGGCGGCACCACATCCACCAATGCACGTTTTTATTTGCGAGCTGGTAATCATAGTTATGTTGATTCTATGTCTAATGGTGTAATTTTAGGTACAAATCTTAAAGTTGGTAATGATGGAAAAGGTAAAATACAGGGTGATGGTATTAATATAAGTAATACTGCTGGAGGAAAAACTGTAGGTCCAACCGCAGCAGTTACAATTTCTGGTTGAGGTAGCAGTGGTACAATTAAGGTTCCACGTATAGTTATGTCATCTAATGGTAGACCAACTTTTAGTGAGTATAATTTTAAAGTTAATATTCCAGCTAAACCTACTGATTATAGTCAAGATATTAAAAATTTACAAAATAAAGTTGCTACATTAACAAGTAGTTTACAATTATTAACGAATACTGTAAAATTATTAAATACTACATATAAAAACCATACTCATAAATTAAGTACTGGAGCTACTGCTTATTTGGCTGGTACACCCGGTGCTAATCAATCAACGAAACTGTTTGCTCTTATATCTACTAGTAAACCTTAATTTATAAGGAGATAAAAGGATGAATATACAACAACATTTAGAAGTACAGGCATCTGCCCAGCAATGGGCAGATGATTTTATGCAGAATTATAATATTTCTGCTACAGAAATGACAGATGCTTTAACAAAAGTATTATTAAATTTAAAAGATAAAGTTATCGTAGAATATCTTACAGAATTAACTCGTCAGCAAATTGATGCGGCAATGTTGCAAGAAGATATTCAATCACAAACCCCGCAAGAGGAGGAAGTAGACAATGGCGGATATTCAAAATCTAATTAATGATGATACCCCCGCGGTAATTACTAAAATTGATAAACCTATTGGTGATGATAATTATTTCACTCCTTTTGGGGTAGATGATAAAAATGTTCAAATATATATTCAACAATTTAATGAAGATGGTACACCAGTTGTAGATGAAAATGAGAAACCGGTATTTGAAATATGGGGTTCATTAAGAGATTTTTTTGCAGAATGAATAAATTTTAAAAATACATGAAATGATTTTGTTACTAATGGTCATTTTTTAAGGTGTAGTACAGATACAGATTCTACTATATTAAATAACAATCCAAATATTAAATTATTATTTGAACTAAATTCTGATTTTGATGAAGATAATATAACACCCACCCCATAAAGGAGGATAAATTATGGCAGTTACTGTAGTCAATACTTTATATCCTCCTTTAATTGAGACTTTTCAGCCTGCATTTATTTATACTAAAAGTGTTTCAATTACTTTTTCTTTATCTCCTTTTAATGCAGCATCCGATATTCAATCAGTTCATGTGTCTGTTGTAGATCAACGTAATAATTCTAATGTTTTAAAAACACAAATAGATGCTTTTATACAATCAGAAGATACAAAACAATTATATGGTGGTATTATTAATGGTATTTTTATTGCAGATTTTCCTGAATTTAATTATGATGACACAGATAAACAAAGAATTGGATTATTTCAATATGATCCTGTAAATGATATATATGCTATTGATATATCTCCAAATTTATTAGATAAACCAGAAAATTATTGAAATAATAATCAATATTATCAAGTACAAATTCGTTTTGATCGTTGCGATAATACAATATGACATACTGAAGAAAATGTAGATCCTACTTATATATTAGGTAAACGAGAATATTTTTCTGAATGATCTAGTATTACTTTAATTAAACCAATTATTCAACCTATTATTTCAATTTTTCAATTAGATAATACGATACTAAATAATACCTATCCTGGTAGTTTTCATATTAGTGGTTGTCTTGCTTTTGATTATGATGAAAGTAAAAATAATGGTATTAGTTATCCTGAGACTGAACGACTACAAGCTTATCGAATTATTGCAACAGTATCTGATAATTTAATAGATGATTCTGGGTGAATATATGCTAGACAAAATTTATTAAATACGGAAAACACAGTTATAGATTATTTATTAGATTTAATGAATACTCGAATAGGAGACGACGTATCTGTTACTATTTATTGTCGTACAAATAATGGATATATATGTAAAGAAGAATATACTTTAAAAATTCAAGGATATGCGACGCCTTTTTCTGATATAAAATGAAATAGTTGAAGTACTCTTATAGATACAGAAGAAAAAAGAAATACCATTGATATAAATCAAGAAGATGGAATTGCTTTAATTAATTTTTCTGCTCATTGTAATACTAGTGGTATTATTTATTTTAAACGAGCATGTAGTAAAGATAATTTTAAAACTTGAGAATTAATTTATAGATATGATATAAATGAAGCACAAGATGTGAATATACCATTTGAAGATTATACTATTAGTAGTTTATATGAATATCAATATTCTGCACAAATGTGTACTATTAATAAATCTACAAAAAAGGAAATTTGAGGTGAATTAGTTTATAGCAATCGTATTTATCCTATTTTTTATGAAATGTTATTAATGAGGCAAAATCGACAAATTGCAATTCGTTATAATGGACAAATATCCTCTTGAAAACCAACAGTAAATAGGCAAAAAATAGATACTTTAGGAGGACGTTATCCTAAATTTGTTGAAAATGCTGCAATGAATTATAAAACATATCAGATTTCAGGGTTAATTTCTGCAGAAGAAGATTTTAATAGAAAATTTTTAAGTGAATTAGAAGATATTAATGTACAGAATTATGATATAGAGTTTAATACTGAATATTTAATTCGTAATGATACTGCGGCAGACGGTGAAATTTTATATACACAAAAAAATTTACCGGAAAATACAGGTGGAACTAAAAAAGGAAAACAATTATATGAACAAGAGAATGGCTTTTCTGGAGAACTAAATAATCAGCATGATTCTTATCCTCATAATCACTGATATTGAGAACGTGAATTTAGAGAACAGTTGGTCGCTTGATTAAACGATGGAGAACCTAAATTATATCGTTCTATGCCAGAGGGTAATATAGCAGTAATGCTAACCGATATTAATTTAACACCAGATTCACAATTAGGTCGGATGTTATATAATTTTAGTGCTACTATGTATGAAATTGGTAATGGGTATTCTTTGGATGAATTAGATAATTTAAAAATTATTGAAATACCGAAACCAGATGCTATATTTTTAACAGATTCTAATTTTTCTTCAGATGATTCAGAAGATTCTGATGAAGATTTAGAAGATACGGAAATAGGTCAAATTACTTTATCTACAAATAATCGAATTTCTAATTGAATTAGTGGCACAACTAATAATCATAATACTTCAGATTTATGAAATGATATGTCTCTTTATGAAAGATTAAGTGAACGTTATGCTGGAATTCAAAATAATGAAAAGACTATTGTAGATAGCTCAATTAGATTAAGTAATATTGATTTATATTTTAATAGTTCTCCGCAATATTTTACTTATACTCAAGACGATGGTTTTCAACCAAGCAACAATACTACAGAATGATTAGGATATGTTATAAAAATTAAAGAAAAGGGTAAAACTGACGCTAAAGCAGAAGAAATTTTTATTAACCAAAAAGGTTTTTATCATATACCGGATACTATAAATGTACAAGATATTCAAATATTAACGGGGAATCAAGACCAGGAAATAACAATTTCATATCAATATCAATATAAATTAAAAGATACTAATAATGCAAGTACAGCAGATACTACTATTTTAGGAGATATTATCGGTCAATATACTAGAGATGTTTTACCACTAGATACTGATATTATTCCATTGATATACCAAGATTATGAACAAATTACATATAAAAATGGACAAATTAATACAGAAATAAAACTAGATAATTGTAAAGGATTAATGTTAGATATAACTCCATATACTTATATTAAATATCTTGAACAAAAAGATGACAATGAACACTTTTTAGTAATTGGTCATGCAGGTATTTTTAATGCGTTTGATGAATGAGATATTACGTCTTTAACAATTTTAGGTCGTCGTATGACTATATTAAACAATTATCCATATCAAATTGAAGAATGACAATGTTATCAAGATAGTAATGATAATATAAATAATCCTAAAATTAATGGTATTTATGGAAATAAAATTTATTATATAGATGGTAAATGATATCCTGTAACTTTGGATACAACTAATAATTTAGCAATTGCAAAAGTTCCAATTTATGGTATGATAAATTATCATGGAGATTTAATTAAGGTGGTGCATTAATGTATAAAAAATATCCTTATCTTCAAGATAGTTATATTTATCAAACCGATATAGAACGAGAAAAACGTAGTCTATTAAATGAAATTGATAGTTTTTTGAATCAGCGTCAATATGTAAAAATTACATTATTAAATTGAGATGAAGAGCCAATTAAGGCGATAGAAGGAGAAATTTCTTCCGGCTCTATCTCTAAAGTTGGAGATTCGCCCATCCGCCGCACAGCTCAATTAACATGTGCGGTGGATGCTCGTTCTTATTCTGTAGATGATGGTAAAGCAGATTTTGCTATTAATAAAAAAGTGTTTATTGAAATCGGCGTAAAAAACGAAACGCCGCACTATCCAGAATATCCTATCTTTTGGTTTCCAGAAGGAGTATTTTTTATAGGTAGTTTTTCTATTAATAGTAGTGCAAATTCATCTACAAATATTACATTATCATTAAAAGATAAAATGGCTATGCTTAATGGTGATGTAGGTGGTACTTTACCTTCTACTGTTATTTTTGATTCTATGGATACTCAATTACCTAATGGAAAATACATAGAAAAAAAAGTATTAATTTATAATATTATTCAAGAATTGGTACATCATTATGGCGGAGAAGATTTAAATCGTATAGTTATTGAGGGAGTACCTTTACGTATTCGTCGTATTATGCAATGAATGGGAGACACACCTTTATATCAAATTACAACGGCTGAAAATAGTGATATAGATACCGGAAAACCGACATCAGAAATTTATAGATTTACTACTAATAGTAATGATACAGAAATTAATGATGATACTCCTATGTTTGAAAAAGGTGATGATGTTGGGTATATCATGGATGATTTTGTTATATTGGATGAATTAACCGGTGCCCCTGGAGAATCAGTTACTTCAATATTAGATAAAATTAAAAATATT
>Ga0310690_10012657_pt1 | contig 10337 bp, 5 predicted proteins | sample AusTroGonzalo_MG_2_FD_207661 | JGI IMG/M metagenome (GOLD analysis project Ga0310690, IMG submission 207661) | Bovine rumen microbial communities from tropical cattle in Woodstock, Queensland, Australia - Gonzalo_04 (v2) (version 2) | ecosystem: Host-associated > Mammals > Digestive system >...
GGACAGGGTGTGCACAGCTTTTTCCTTGGGCAGGATCCAGGGCTGGGCACCGGAGACAGACGCGGTGGAAATACCAAGTTTCTCTTTTGCGGCCACACCGACGCGGAGCATATCTTCCGCTTCGGCCCAGGCATCGTCATCTGTCCGCCAGGCAGCCGTGTCCAGCACCAGCACATTGTCTTCAGCCCGGATGATTTCATCCGGCGGGGGCAGCATGCGCTCCGCCCGGGGATCCAGGGACAGATCCAGTTCCTCCGTCATGCGGATACCATAGGTGCCGTTCAGCGACGCGGAATGTGTGCTGCCCCGGGATACGTCAGTTTTCAAGGGGGCAAGACGCAGGAGCAGGCTGTCCTGACCCCAGCAGCGCCAGGACAGGATCGTGGTTCCGGCTTCATATTCCGCCTCAAGCGGAATGACGTTTCCCGTCCTGGTATCCCAGTTTTCAACTGCCCAGAGGCCGGTCAGGACGATCCGGTATTCTTCCGGGGAGTCAGGCACACCGTGAACGGCAGGCTTGCTGTGAACGATGAATACGCTACGGCTGTCACCGTCTTCGCGCAGGGAGCAGAGCAGGCTGTTTGCGCCGCGTCCGCGTTCCGTGAGGACGCGGATTTCCCGCAGGGGACGGAGGCTTTCGTTCAGGCGCACACGGTCCCAGGGGAGAAGTTCGCACAGGGCGCTGAAATGCTGCGCGTCCGCACACGGCAGGGCATCTATATAACGCGGCGCTGAGCCGAGGAAGATTACCTTGCCGCCGCGATCCCGGAACTGGCGCAGCGCGTCAAGGGTGGTGCGGCGAAGCGTATCGCAGCCGGGAATGATGACCGCGTCATAAGCCATTTCACCCACGGTGAAAGAGCCTCCCGGGCGGAAAAGCCCAGGCAGGGTGGATTCACAGATGTAGTCAAAGTCCAGGGTGTCCTCAAGAAGCCAGCGGGTCAGTTCCGCAAAGCGCCGGTCCAGCTCCGCCCGCGCCATGCCGGTCCGGTCATCCGGGCCAAAGGCGATCCAGCAGGATTCCACCGGATGGATGACCCCGATCCTGATGAGGGGTTTGCCCCGGGTCATCAGGGTGTTCACCCGGGCAAAGTGATCCTCAATAAACGGATACTCCCGCCACCAGGGACTCTGATGGCCAATGGAAGCAGGGTAGTCGCGCTTTGATTCGCCGTGCATGGAGCACCAGTACAGGTGCGGCACACGGACTGTGACGCCCAGGGCGGCCTGCCAGTCGCCCTGCAGTTTATGACCTTTGAAATCGAAATCCCAGTTGGTGACCCCGTACAACTCGCTGGTGACCCCCGGGCAACCCTGCTGATGAGCCGCGGAGGCGGCCTGCTTTACGGTGATGAACTCGCGTCCGTCGCACAGCTGATCCACACCGGGCAGGGTAAAGGCACGATAGGCACGCATGACTTCCCCGACAGAACGGGACTGGCTTTCCAGCGTGCCTTCATCCATCATATGGCCGGTCATCAGTATACCGTGGGAACGGCACCAGGAACCGATCTGGTCACAGAAGGCGGAGACAAAACGCTCCGTTGTATGGTCAAAGAAGCGGTAACGTACAGGGGAGATTCCTTCCGGCTGTTCCCAGACCACCTCAGGCAGCCGATCCAGCAGGCTTTCTCCCCAGGCTGCACGATAGGTTTCTTCCAGATCGCCGGTCCACGGAAGCAGCACATCCTGCAGATCTGTGGAACGGGAAAGCGTCGTCTTCCGGGGCATCTGTGGTTCATCCGTGAAGATGGCAGGACAGATGCTGCCGAGATCGGTGCCAAGCACTTCCCGGTAGCGTTCGTGGGTGACGCGGATGAAATCCCGGATGGCTGCCGGGTTCATGGTATCAACATAGCCATGGAAATGGAACCAGGGTCCCGGTTCAGTGGTTTTTTCCAGGGCATACCAGATGATCCCGTGGATTTCTTCATCATCCGCCAGACGGCGGTATTCCTTCAGGGAACCGCGGTCATCCAGACGGATCTCATACCGGGCCAGCACCCGGTCCTGGCTGTCAGCCGGCGCGGATGGCGTCAGCAGCAGGAAATGCTGGCGGTTTTCTTCTTTCTCGGTCACGTAGCCGCCGGCGAATCCGGAAGGCCACCGGTCTTCATCATACAGCCAGGCCAGCATGCCCTGTTTCCGGGCTTCTTCCACGCAGGTATGGACGCGGTCCATGAAAGCGTCGGACAGATAGGGAACAGACATGCCGCTGCGGGTATGCATATGAAAACCACCCATGCCCATCTGCTTCATGCAGCCTATTTCACGGCGAAGCAGATCTTTGTCCAGGTCACAGTTCCAGGCCCAGAACGGAGTACAGCGGTATTCGGAACCGGGATTCCGGAAGAGATCCGGATCCGGCGCTTTTTCATTTTTGCGGGGATACAGCACAGTTCAGGCTCCTCTCACACGCGGGCTGGGTTTCCGGAGGCGTCAGTTTTTCGGGCAAGGCGCAGGGTGATGATCTGGAAAGGACGGAAGGACAGGGTAAAGGTGCCGTCCGATACGGGAAGAATATCCTGCGGATCCTCAGCGAGGGAACAGGTGCACACCGCACTGAAGGGCAGGAAGGGATGGATCATGACCGTGCGCGTACCGCCCATGCTTTCATACAGGCGGATGACCAGGTCTCCGGTGCCATCGTCAGACAGCTTGACGCTTTCCACGGTGACGGCGGGATCGCTGGAATTCAGCAGGCGAAGCGGCACAGAGGAACCGGGGACGGTGATCAGCGGGTCGTTGAGGGCCTCGGCAGCTTCGGTCACGCCGCTGGTTTCCAGCGGGCCGTCCCAGGCCCGGTAGGCATAGATGAAACGGTGGCGTCCGCGGTCGGCTGCGGCGTCCGGATAGGTCGGGGCGCGGAGCAGGCTGAGGCTGATGACGCCGTCATTGACGGACACGCCGTATTTACAGTCGTTCAGGAGCGCTGCACCATGGGTGGCATCCCGCAGGACGGTCCAGTCATGGGCACAGACCTCGAATCGGTCTGTGTCGTATTTGCGGGAACGGTGGGCAGGACGGGAAATATAGCCGAACTGGATCCTGTGATCCGCGTTATCCGCGTCAATGCCGGTATCAAAGGAAACCTTCAGCAGGCGGTGGCGCTCCTGCCAGTCCGCCTCGGTGATGAACTCCAGCTGTTCATCTTCCGCTGTCAGGCGGATCCACTGGGTGATGACGGAAGAGGAGAAACGGGTGATGATCTTCAGCTCCGCGAACAGGCCGCTGGCACAGACGATCTCAGTTTCATATTCCGCATCCATGGGCACTTCCCGCCGCTCCGTCTGGCTGTCAATATCCCATGCGTCAAAACGCCGGGGAAGATCGCGGTAGAGATGGAACACATTGGAAGGGGTGCGGACGCGCTCCCGGTCATCCTGCAGGAGAACCATGGACAGCAGTTCGCCCCTTTTCGAGATCACAGCGCGCAGGACGGAGTTCTGCATAATGAAACTGCTTCCCTGGCGACGGACGGTAGCGGTACTGTGTACGGGAACTTCAGCCGGATACATGGTGACAGCGGACATGGGCTCAAGGCAGGCAAGCACCAAGGCCTCGTCCTTGTAAGCAGCGGCCTGGAAACGTACGCCTTCCCGGGTGACAGCGCCAGCAGTAAACCGCTCGTCCGCCCGGATGACCCGGGTGATCCGATGGGAGGAAGGGTTGAATACGGTCAGTCCCAGGCCGTTCCGACAGAAGGCAAGCAGCGCCTCCCGGGCGCCGCGCACGGCGGTATCGCGGATGCGGGCAATATCCATGCGCGCCTGTTCGTAGACCCGGGCAATGGACGAACCGGGAAGGATGTCATGGAACTGGTTGGTCAGGAGCAGTTTCCAGGTGCTTTCGAGCTCTTCCGCGGGATAGGCGGCGCGGCCGGTGAAAGCGGCCATGGCAGCGAGCATTTCCCACACGCGCAGGACGTGCTCCGCCCGGCGGTTGCCTTTCTTGATCAGCGCCTGGGTGGTATAGGTTCCGCGATGGCAGGGCACATACAGCTCACCGCGGTAGATGGGCAGGGAACCGTTGTTCCGTTTCTTCAGATAGTCTTCAGGAGTCATCCAATACAGTTTGGGCGCACCCTGGAGATCCCGCTGGCGCCGGACCTGTTCCAGGTCGTCACGGCTGGGCCCGCCGCCTCCGTCTCCCTGGCCGAAGGGAAGGTAGAAATCATGACTGCCGTCCTGCTCGAGCCGGTTGACCCAGCGGGTATGCACGGTCTTCGCGTCCACGGCGGTCTCATAGAACATGTGCAGGAAGCTGGGAATCATGGTACCGTCCAGCCCACGCCAGAGGAAGGCATGATGCGGGAAGGGCTCGGCGTCGTTATAGGACCAGAAGATCTTCTGCGTTGTCAGGCCGGTCATGCCGAACCCCTTGATAATCTGCGGCAGGGCGGCGCTGTAACCGAAGGTATCCGGCAGCCAGGCAACGCGGCTGTCCACGCCCAGCATTTCCCGGAAATACCGGCGTCCGTAGAGGAACTGGCGTACGAGGGCTTCGCCTCCGGCCAGGTTCGTATCCGGTTCCACCCACATGCCGCCGTCGGCAATCCACCGGCCTTCGGCAATCGCTTCCCGAACTTCCTCAAAAAGCTCCGGATAGTGCTGCCGGCACAGTTCGTATTCCGCACACTGGCTCTGGAGGAACTTCGCCTCCGGGTACTCCTTCAGCAGGCGAAGGACGGCCGCAAAGGTACGGGCGGTCTTGCGCCGCGTTTCCTCGATAGGCCAGAGCCAGGCATAATCCAGATGGGAATTGGCGATGACGCCCATGGAGGCGGCAAAGGTGCCGTTGCGTGCGTTGACCAGCGGCGCGATGAGCTGGCGCGCCTCAATGTATGCCTGCCTGCGCCTGGGCAGGGGCTGCTCCATATCCAGGGTGTCCAGCAGGCGGGCAAAGCCGTCCGCCAGGGCTTCACGGAAACCGTCGTGGGGATCCAGATAATCATGCACGTCCCGCAGGACGGTGAGATCCAGCCAAAGCTGATAGGCTTCCTCGTTCCACCAGCCGAAGGTGCTCCGTCCGGTGACGGCGGGGCTGTTCCGGGTGAAGGTGACGCCGTCTTCCGGAAAGACGGGACGGCTCGGATGATCCGGCAGCGGAGTGCCGCCGTAAACTTCCAGGGCGATCTCAAACTGTTCTCCGCCTTCAGCGTTCCGGCAGACGGTTTGGTCGGATATATACTGGTGCGGATGATCCATCCGGTCACCGCGGCGGGCACCGAAAACCCTGCCGTTCACATAGAGCACGGATTCGCCGCCGGGATTCAGGTCCATGACGATCCGTTCCCCGCGGGCCTCTTCCGGCACGGTGAAACGACCGAACATCCAGGCGTAATCCCAGGGCATTCCCCAGACGGTTCCGGCCGGCCAGGGTTCCCGCGGATAAGATTCCGCTTCCCGCAGGTTCAGGACGGAAGGTGCGGAAAAACCCTCCAGGGTGATTTCACCCAGCGGGTGATACAGATCCGCAGCCAGCGCTTCAATGACATGCCGAAGCTGTTCGGTGATTTCGTTGATCATTCGCGCAACTCCTTAATATGAATCTTTTGTATCGAAGGTAACGTCGGATTCTTCCTTGTGACGGGAATGCCTGCAGCGCTCCATGAGCAGGTCTTTAAACAGCTGCTCGTCGAAGGGAATGTCCACCGGCTTTCCAAGCCAGGAGGACAGATGCATCGCGTTGGACAGGGTGAGGGCGCGGATGCCTTCCCGGCCGTCGGCTGTCAGCGGCTCACCGCGCAGGATACGGGCGGCGAAGGCGTTCAGCACGCCGTAATGCTGGGGATTCTCCCCATCGGTCTGCACCTCATAGGTTTCGCAATCCGGCTTTTTATAGGCATCCGGACTGGAGGCACACCAGATCCGCTCATCCGACGCGAGGCGGGAGAAGACCAGTTTGTTGTTTTCACAGACGATCTTGCCGAGGGATCCGGTGATCTCCAGGCGGTTGGTGCCGGGAGCGTCGCCGGTGGTGGAAACGAAGACGCCGGTCGCGCCGTTTTCAAATTCCATATAGGCGGTAACCTCATCCTCTACTTCGATGTCATGCCATTTTCCTTCCTGGCAGAAGGCGCGTACCCGCACCGGCAGCCCGCAGAGCCACTGGAGCAAATCCAGCTGATGGGGGCACTGGTTCAGCAGCACGCCGCCGCCTTCTCCGGCCCAGGTGGCACGCCAGGCACCGGAATCATAATATTTCTGGGTACGGTACCAGTCGGTGATCAGCCAGGAGACCCGCTTGAGGGTTCCCAGCTCGCCGCCGTCGATCATCTCTTTCAGCTTGCGGTATACGCAGTTGGTACGCTGATTGAACATCATGCCGAAAGCCAGGTCAGGATGGCGGTCTGCTTCTTCGTTCATTTCCCGCACCTGGAGGGTATAGACGCCGGCAGGCTTTTCGACCAGGGTGTGGAGATTGTGCTGCAGGGCGGAGATCGCCAGCGGAGGATGCTGGTAATGCGGAACGCAGATGAATACCGCGTCACACAGACCGGAAGCGATGAGATCCTCGCCCTCGGAGAAAACGGTGATGCCCGGCAGCGCTTCACTGACCCAGGCCCTGCGGGATTCACGGCGGTCAGCCGCGGCAACGACTTCGATTTCAGGGCACCGGCCTTCAAGAATATTCCCGATATGGCCGGTTCCGATATTGCCGACTCCGATGATGCCCAGACGTACTTTACTCACAAAAGAACCCCCAATCAAATTCAATGAAAAATGAACAATGAAAAATTAAGTGTTTACCAGCAGATGTTTCAGGGCGGTGCAGGCGGTATCGAAGGCCGCGTCAGCAGTGGGATATACGCCGTCCGGAGGAGGCGTTTTCTGATCGCGCTCCAGGGAGGAGAGTCCCTCGAATACCCGAAGGTGCGGCTCGACGGTAACGACATTTCCGCCGCGGGCGGCATAATCCCGGAGGATTTCAGCCAGATGACCGGCACCTTGTCCTGCCGGGACCACCGTTCCGTCCGGAAGGGCGTCCTTGATGTGCATATAGTAAACTTTTCCGCCGAGCATATCCCAGGCTTCCCCTACATCCTGCCCGCACTGGATAAAGTTCGCAGGATCGAAGACACAGCGCAGGGAAGGAACAGCGGCCAGGATTTCGGCGCAGCGGGCGGCTGTATCGCCGTAGATGCCTTTTTCGTTCTCATGGCAGAGAGCAACGCCGGAACCGTCCGCAATTTCCGCCATCTGTGCCAGACGGCTGACGACCTCATTCCTGCAGTCTTCAGGCCGGACATTTTCCGGAAGATAAAAGGAGAACATCCGCAGGTTGGCACATTCCAGCGCAGACGCGATTTCCAGCGTACGGCGGAAACGGTCCAGGTGGGCGGCAAAATCCCCGTCCAGGGGGATTTTCCCGATGGGAGAGCCGACAGACCAGACGGACAAGTCGTTATCCTTGAGCTGCTGCAGCACGGCAGCGGCTTCCTTCAGTGTGAAGGCGGTGATGTTCCGGCCGCCCACGCCGCGGATTTCCGTGCCATCCAGCCCGTTCCGCTTCATGGCTGTGATCTGGCCGCCCAGATCCGAAGCGGCCTCGTCAGAAAAAGCATAGATTTTCATGCCTGTTCTTTCCTTTCAATGATCAGATGAATATCCCTTCCACCGGCGCGCAGACCACTGAGTTCCGCATGGCTGACGCCTTCCGGAAGGAAGGAGACGCCGCCTGCGCCCAGGCCGAATATGCCGCGGAAAACCATGGCAAGAAAGGCTGCGGCACTCCAGGTCTGTTTTTCACAGGAACGCCATTCCAGGTATTCTCCGCCGCCTTCCTGAATGCCGCCGTAGATCCGTCCGTCTTCCGGATGATAGATTTCAGCAAACTGCCCGTCCCGGACAGCGTGACCGGCGAGGGTGAACAGCTCCCGTGAAAACAGGTCCGGACGTCCGGCTTTCAGCGCGGCAAGCGCCCAGAATCCCTGAATATGAGGCCAGACCGTGCCGCTGTGGCGCCCATAGCCGCCGTTGGTGCGATAAGGCGGGAAGGCCGGCCAGACACAGGGAATGCCCTGTTCAGTAATGAAGGCATGCTCCATGACAGACCGGGCCTGATCCGCATCCGCAATGCCGAAGAGGACCGCAAAGGCGAGGCCCAGGCTTTCCTGTGCGTCACACTCTTTGGCCAGATAGTCATACAATCCCGTTGAGGGATTCCAGAAGGCAGCGTTTACGGCTTCCTTCAGCGACTCTGCATGGCGCAGCCAGGGCGCTGCGTCCTCACCAAGGGAGGAAGACAGGCGGGCAATCACGCGGAAGGCATGTTCATAAACGCAGTTGGTGGACAGTGCTTTCATTGGGATTCCGGCACCGGCAGTCACCCGCCGGTCAGGATGCTCCTGTGGCCAACGCAGGATGGAAGAGGAAAGGGAAGGATTACGGTACTGCCCAGGATAGGCGGAGACGCCATCGCCGTAGACGGCGGGACCGCGGAACAGACCGTCGGAGGGATCAAACTCATCCCGGATGCACAGCTCCATAGTCCGGCAAAGGACATCACAGGCGAGACGGGCAAAGCACTGATCCCGGGTCAGATCCCACAGGCACTCCGCACCGAGGGACCAGATAATGCGGTCCCAGTACTGCCCGCCGACAACCGGCAGACCGTCCCGCTCTTCCAGTACGGAAAAAAGCGTATTGTGCGCTGTTTCCGGATCCAGAAAAGCTTCGGCAAACCAGACGTTGATCGCCGCATCCCGGGTCCAGGGCGCAGGATAATCCGCCCCGGCCATGAGACAGGGGCGGCCTTCCCGCAACAGGCCGGACTGAACCGGACGGGTGTTGAAATCCAGCGTTTCCAGCGCCAGACTGAACGCACGCTCCAGATCCTGGTTTCCGCATGAAAACACGGGAGTGCCGGCGGGGTTATTCATCGGTTCTCCATCCTTCTCCGGAAGCCGGAACAGCCGGCCCGGGTATACGACAGGTTGATCAGTTTCTCTGCCTTGATGATAACCCTTTGGCAATCCGGAAGGCAAGGGAAAACATAACAAAAAATATGCAGAAATTCACCTCAGGCAGACAACCGTACTGCGAATAAAGGAAAAACCCGGGATCATAATATCCCGGGCTGAATTCACTATGCTTTTTCGTACCGGAGCGGGGGCGCGCAGTATTCAAAAATAACGCTGTCGTTGTCCTTTGAATCCGCCACCGCGTCATGGGAGGTCCAGCCGACCAGGAGGACGCCTTTTCCGCGCTTGCGCAGGACGCAGGCGGGACGGGCGCCGATCTTGTAGGCGATGAAATCCGGCCGGTTGAGGAAAGAGAAACGGCAGTCCGCCAGGAGACGGGCATAAATGGCGGGAAGGTGGCCGGTGTAATCCTCCACGGGCTGGGACAGCTGGCCGCGGAAGATTTCAGGGGCGTTCTTCCGGAACCAGAGTACAATGCGGGGATCGAAGGACTCAATGCAGAAGACGCCGGGATAGCCGCGAAGGAGCTCCCGGGTCTTTTCGCACAGTTCTGTGTTCCGGGGACCGGTTTTCAGCTCTACGATCAGGGGACCGGCACCCTGCCGCAGAACGGCAAGCACGTCCGTGAACAGGGGAAGGGTTTCTTTCGTGTCCAGGAGCTTCATCTGCTGCAGCTCCGCCAGGGGAAAATCGATTACCTTGCCATGGACGCCGCAGATCCGGTCCAGGGTGTCGTCATGGAAAACGACCACCTGCCCGTCGGCAGAGAGCTGGACGTCCAGCTCCACCCCGTAGCCCTTTTCAACCGCGGCGCGGAAGGCAGGAAGTGAGTTTTCCGGGACGCCGCGGTAATTGTCATACAGCCCCCGGTGGGCATAGTAGAAGCCGCTGAAATCCGAAGCGGAATACTGTCTCATCTCAGTCTTCCTCCGCAAAAGCTTCCAGGCCGGAAGCATTGGCTATTTTCCGGGTTTTAATGTTCTTGACCAGCAGGATAAAGACCAGGGCGCTGCAGACGGTCAGGATGGAGGAGTAGACGGGCAGGGCACCCCAGGCGCCGGTCTTCATAAAGATCAGGCCCAGCAGGATGGGAGTGACGGTCTGGGCGGACATGCTGGCCGCGTAGTAATAACCGGTGAACTTGCCGATCTTCTTTGAGGTGCACAGCTCCACGACCATGGGGAAGGAGCAGTTGTGAACCAGGGCCATGCCGAAGCCCTTCAGGGCCCAGACGCCGAAGAGAATGGCCGGGAAGGAGAACTCTCCGTTCACGCCGACCACTTTACCGGTGGGCCGGACGAAGATCATGATCAGGGTGGCCAGGAAGGAAATGATCAGGCCGATGGACACCGTCCATTTCCGTCCGATTTTCTCGGCAATACCACCGGCGATCAGGAAACCGACGGCGGAA
>Ga0310690_10012659_pt1 | contig 10337 bp, 6 predicted proteins | sample AusTroGonzalo_MG_2_FD_207661 | JGI IMG/M metagenome (GOLD analysis project Ga0310690, IMG submission 207661) | Bovine rumen microbial communities from tropical cattle in Woodstock, Queensland, Australia - Gonzalo_04 (v2) (version 2) | ecosystem: Host-associated > Mammals > Digestive system >...
CCAGATGGTGGGACTGCCCATGAATGAGTCCATCACACTGATCGATGAGGACAGCGAGGACTTAGGGATTACAGGCACTCAAACTCAGGTAGGCCCCATCAGCACCAGAGTGTCATCAGCCATCGAGAATCGTCCTGAACTGAAGATACTCGAAAACACCATTGACATCAGCAAGCAAGCCACAAACGTTCTGAAGGCAGGCAACCTTCCGTTAGTGGCCCTGACGGGTGGTTATGTGGTGAGCAACCCCAACATGCTGAACGGCTTCGAGAAGAAATTCGGAGGTTTCTGGAACGTGGGTGTGCTAGTGAGAGTGCCTTTGTGGAACTGGGGCGACGTAGCCTATAAGGTACGTGCCTCGAAGGGCATCACAGCTATTGCCAACCTTGAGCTGCAAGAGATTCGTGAGAAGATTGAGCTGCAGGTAAACCAGAACAGCCTGAAGGTGGACGAGGCCAACAAACGCTTGATGCTGGCACAGACGGGCATCAAGAAGGCGGAAGAGAACCTGCGCACGGCTAACCTCGGATTCAAGGAAGGCGTCATCACACCCTCTGTAGTAATGGAGGCTCAGACTGCCTGGCTACAGGCACAGTCGCAACTCATCGATGCCCAGATTGACGTGAAGCTCACGAATGTTGACCTGCAGAAGTCGCTGGGAACGCTCTATTAATTAGGAATCAAACATTAAGAATTAAGCATTATCATATATGAGTAATCAAGCAAGAAAACAGCATCATAACATTCTGTATGCCATCATAGGTTTTGCAGCAGTGGTTATCATCGTGGCCCTCATCGGGTTCTTCACCCTGGGGCGTGATCCTGAGCTTATTCAGGGACAGGTGGAAGTTTCTGAATACAGAGTTTCTAGCAAAGTGCCTGGACGTATCCTGGAAATCAGGGTCAGCGAGGGCGATTTTGTTCATGCTGGCGATACGCTGGCCATTATCGATGCACCTGAGGTGAAAGCAAAGATGCAGCAGGCGAAAGGTGCACAGGACGGTGCTGCCGCCTTGGATGACATGGCCAAGAACGGTGCTCGCAAGGAGCAGGTACAAGGAGCCTTCCAGCTGTTGCAGCAGGCTCAGGCTGGACTAGAGATTGCTGAGAAGTCATACAACCGTGTGCAACGACTCTATGACGAGGGTGTGATGAGCGCCCAGAAACGCGATGAGGCTTATGCTATGTATAAGGCATCGGAGGCACAGGTAAAGGCAGCACAGAGTCAGTATGACATGGCTGTCAACGGTGCCCGTTCTGAGGAGAAGCGTGCCGCTCAGGCTCAGTTGGAACGTGCCAAGGGGGCTGTACAGGAGGTCAACGCTTATATTGGCGAGACAGTGCAGATAGCCCAGATGGACGGCGAGGTGAGCAGCATCTATCCCAAGGTGGGTGAACTCGTTGGCACTGGCAGTCCTATCATGACCATCTCGATGATGAACGATATGTGGGGTACATTCAACGTGCGCGAAGACCAGCTGAACGGCATGCAGATAGGTACGGAATTCAAGGCTTTCGTTCCTGCCTTCAACAAAGAGATTTCCATGAAGGTGTATCACATGAAAGACCAGGGCTCGTATGCTGTATGGAAGGCTACGAAGGCCAACGGACAGTACGACCTGAAGACCTTTGAGGTGAAGGCCCGTCCCACAGAGGCTGTCGAGGGCTTACGTCCTGGCATGTCACTTATTATCAAGTAAGAGGTCATCGTAACTAATAATTAATTTGCTACCGCTATAGAGTGAAAGTTCTAAGACTCATATATCAGGTTGGCTTGCGAGAGTTGGGAATCCTCACGCGGAACAAGGTATATTTGTTCTGCATGGTGGTGTTCCCCATTATGGTGATGGTGTTCTTCACATCGCTGATGGATGACGGACTGCCTACGGAGATGCCTGTGGGTGTAGTCGATTTGGACAACACATCGACATCGCGCTCACTGGTACAAAAGCTTGACGCCTTCCAGATGTCACATGTGGTGGCCCACTACCCTAGCGTCACTGAGGCGCGAAAGGCCATACAGCAAAACGACATCTACGCATTCCTCTATATACCCAAGGGCACCACTGACGAGCTGCTGGCCAGCCGTCAGCCCAAAGTATCATTCTACTATTCTTATACAACACTTGCAGCAGGTGCTCTGCTAATGCGAGACTTGAAGACCATATCTACCCTAGGGTCGGCTGGCGTAGGTCAGGCCACCATGAGGGCAAAAGGCTTTACTGACGGACAGATACAGGCCTTCCTACAGCCCATACGCATTGACCTGCACCAGATAGCAAACCCCTGGACCAACTATAATGCCTACCTCTCTACGATGATGGTGCCAGGTATGATCATGCTGTTCATCTTCCTGATTTCGGCCTATTCGCTTGGCACAGAACTGAAGTTCAGTTCATCGAAAGAGTGGATGGACATGGCCGACAACCGTATCCTCGTGGCAATAGTAGGCAAGTTCTTGCCACAGACCATCATCTGGCTGGCATTGGTCTATTGCTATGAGTTCTACGTCTTCTATGTGCTACAATTCCCCCATGTGGGAAACACCTGGATGCTCGTACTTTTAGGACTCATACAGGTACTATCGGCACAGGGCTTTGGCATCTTCGCCTTCGGCTTGACACCCTCATTGCGCATGTCGATGAGTATATGCTCGCTATGGGCTGTGCTGTCGTTCTCGATGGTGGGCTCAGCCTTCCCTGTTATGGGCATGGATGGCGCACTGCAGTCTCTCTCGTGGCTGTTCCCCCTGCGTCATTACTTTATGATTTACCAGATTACCGTTTTCAACGGGTTCCCACTGCTTGAGGCATGGTTCCATTTCGCAGCGTTGGCGGCCTTCATGCTGCTGCCTTGGCTGGTGATAGGGAAAATCAAGAATGCAATGCTGAATTATGTCTACATACCGTAATTACCGTAATAGCTTCAGAAGAAGAATCGACGACACCTTCTTCATCTGGCGTGAAGAGATGAAGCAGTTGTTCAAAGATGAGGGAGTTATCATCTTCTTCATCGTCGTACCGCTACTCTATCCGCTGCTCTACTCCTGGATCTATAACAACGAGACGATTCATGAGGTGCCTGTGGCTGTAGTGGACGACTCGCACACAGCTCTCTCACGACAGTTTCTGAGAATGTGCGACGCTTCGCCCGATGTGCGTATTGCCTATTATGCACAGGATCTGGACGAGGCGAAGTCATTGGTAAGCAGACAGTTGACAAGGGGTATATACCTGATTCCCAGTGACTTCGAGACGAAGGTCAATCGTATGGAACAGAGCACTATTAGCGTCTATTGCGACATGAGCCTGATGCTCACCTATAAGGCCATCTACCAGACAGCCATGCTGGTGTCTATGCAGATGGGACAAGAAATTCAGACCAAATTGGGACAACACTATACCAAGCGCGAGGAGGTGATTGCTGCGAAGCCCTTAGACTATACCGAAGTGCCTATCTTCAACCCTTCTGGCGGCTATGGCTCGTTCGTGTTACCTGGCGTGCTCATCTTGATACTGCAGCAGACGCTGGTATTGGGTATCGGCATGTCAGCTGGTACAGCACGTGAGCGCAATCGCTACAGACAACTTATTCCCATCAGCAGACCATACCAGAATGTATTCCGTATCATCTTTGGCAAGGCGCTGTGTTATTTCATGATCTACGCCCTCATGGGTGCTTGGCTCGTCGTGGTGGTGCCACGTCTGTTCCACTTCCCACAATTGGCCACATGGCAGCCTCTATTGCTCATGATGCTACCCTATACGCTGGCTTGCATCTTCTTCGGCATGGTGATGTCTTGTCTCGTGAAATATCGAGAGAATGTCATGCTGATCATGGTCTTTGTCTCTGTACCCCTGCTGTTCCTCACGGGTGTCAGCTGGCCTCAGAACAACATCCCCGGGTTCTGGCAAGGCGCATCGTGGGTGTTCCCATCTACCTTTGGCGTGAGGGCTTATGTGCGTCTGAACTCCATGGGAGCCTCCCTGAGCGATGTGTCAACGGAAATCACCATTCTGTGGCTCCACACGTTCCTTTATTTCTGGCTGGCATGCGTGGTATATGGCTATCAGATATACCTGACCCGCCATGATGCGTTCTGGCGCTATCGTGAAATGATGGAACGTAAAAAAGCAAAGGAAAAAGAGAAAACCGTACAGTCCTGATTACTGTACCAGCAAACGGCGTGCAAACTCGATGAGTGTGTCGTAGCCTTTGGCGAAGTCCACATCGGTCTGTTGTACGTTGTAGTCTGGGGCGATGCCAAATTCTGTCGATTCGCCCTGTGCATCGTACATAGGCACTGCCGAGAAACGAACGCTCCAACCATTGGGCAGGTTGCTGTTGAAAGGCATGCCTGCACCACCGCCTGTGTGGTCGCCCACCAGAATAACGTCAGGTAGCGTCTTCATATAGACAGCAAACTCATTGGCTGCACTATACACATGACGGTTGGTCAGTAACACTGCCTTTTTATTCCAACGCAGGTTTGACGAGGGTTCCAGATAGCGGGCCTCACGACTTGAGAACTCGTTATGACCTGGGCCTGTCTTATGCTGATAGTAGCCCACCAGCGTCTTCTCCTGACAGAAACGTGCTGCCAGCTTCTCTGCGTTGGTCAGCATGCCCCCACTATTGTTACGGATGTCAATAATCACGCCTCTACACAGCAGCATGTGTTTTAGTACCTCGTCCATATTGCCCTCGCCAATGCCATTATTGAAACTCTCGTAGCGTATATAGCCGATGTTGTCGTCCAGTATCTTATAGTCCAGTCCTGAGGCTATCAGGTAATCAGTACCCATATAGCGACGAAGTAACGTGTCGCTGAAATTCGTAGGAAAGTCCTCGTACCAAGACCAGTAACGTCCCAGATCATGGGCAGCCATTAGGTTCACGTGTCCATCGCGCAACTCGCCCAACATGTCGCTAAGCACCTCGAACAACTGTTTGTTGGTCATGTTATTGTTCACGCGTACCTTATATTTATTATATACCTCTTGCCAGTCCAAGCCATATGCCTGCTTCTTATACTCAAAGAAACAATAATGCTCGTCTATGATTTTCCACAACGCCTCGAAATTACCTTGTGGCGTATCGCTGAACTCCTCCTCATCCACACATGAGGTAAAGAGTGTCAACAGGCAAAGTATGTATAAAAATCTTCGCATAGGTTAGAATCCTTTGGCTATGCCTATCATGAGGCGATGTGAATAAACATGTTGTTTGAGGTTGTTGACCTGCAACTGCTGGTAGTCTCCAAGATAGCCCAGTGTGAGGGCGAATGTGGTAGAGAGATGCCACGCTGCTGAGAACTGCTGACGGAACGAGGGAGTCGAGATGAAGGTGGTTGGCACGACGTTGTGGTCGTAGTTGCCCAAAGAAAAAATCTCGTAGTATGACTGTCCGTAGTTAGGACTGAACACCAGTCCGCAGAGCGGCAGGTCCAGCTGATAGCGGAAAGAGAACATATTGAGATGATAAGTAGCGATAGCAGAGGGGCGCAACTGCAGACCAACACGAGCCTGAGCAGGGTTGTTGCCATTGCGAGTGTTATAGATGAATCCTAATCCCAAGTCTGCCAGTCCACCAGTCTGCAACTTCAGATGGCCATCCATCAGGTTCCAGGCGCGATAGCGTCCCACATAGAGGTTATAGCATCCCTCCAGCTCTGTGCTTTTCTCAGAGCGGTCGTCACATGATGAGAGGTTTACCTGATGTTGCCATACTGTACTCCAATGGGCATCCTGCTTGGCGTGCTCATGGGTGGAGAGCAGGGTAACACCAGTGCCACTGAACTTCTCCTGAGAGAGGTAGGTATCAAGCAGTTTGGTGGGGCCTACGCCAATCTGATAGTGCTGTGCCTGAACACTGAGGCTGATCAGAAAGACAATAACCGTTAACCAATAACCATGAACCGTTAACCTCAACTTACGTCTCATCGTCAAACAGTCTTAGTTGCCCTGTCATCTCATCGATGATTTGCTGCTGGCTCTTGCCGGCATCTGGATCAAGGTCTTCTTCCTCCTGATCATCAGGCTCTTCCGATTCCTCAGGCTCCTCAGGGAAACGTACAGGTTCCAACTCTACGATGCTCTCTATCTGCCAGGTGCTGATACGCTTGCCTTTAGCTTTGAAGCCCTTCACGGCGATGAACTGCTCGGCATCGATATCCTCACTGCCACGATATTCGTCAACACCACCATAGGTGACGCGTATCAAAGGATAGACAACATCGCTGAGCAACACCTGCTGCGATTGGGGATTCTCACCCACGAAGTTCTGCTTGCGCTTGGTGCCCTCCATGAGGAATCGTTTCATATAGGGATAACCTTGATTGTCGGCATCGAACAGCACACAGGTCCACACTTTGTCGGGCTGGAACTTCTCGATGCGAAGGATATTCTCCTCGTAGTGGTTGTTCAGGTCGAAGTTGGTCAGATAGAAATCGCCGTTCTTCAGCACCACCAGTATCTGGTCGTCGTCGAAGAACTCACCCAGCAGACGTCCATGTTCATCATAGTTCAGGCGGTTCACATCTGGGTCGAACCACACCTTACGACCTCCCAGTGTGGAGTGTCCCTGACTCTTCAGTGTGATGCGATGTACAGGGAACTTGGTCAGGATATTGCCCTTCGACGTACGTCCCTTGATGTCTATCGAGGCAAACGAGCGCTCTAAGAACAGGTTCATGCGTGGGTGGTCGTTCAGCACAGAGGCGTCTAACGTCACCTTGATGACCTCTGCCTCACCATTGGGGTTGGCAGTGAAGTAGAGTATGCGTGTGCCGGGGGTGCCCATCGTCAGATCCACCTCCCTGTCACGAGTGATACCCGTCACGTTGAAACGCTTGATGTAACAGGTACCTGCTTTACCGTCGCGATACACCATATTATATATGGTACGCTTGTCGTTCTTCTTGAACACACCTAGCCAGATGATATTCTTACCCACAAACAGTTTCTCGGCCACACGTACCACCTTGAACTTTCCGTCCTTATAGAAAATGATGATATCGTCGATATCGGAACAGTTGCATACAAACTCGTCTTTCTTCAGACCTGTACCGATGAAGCCCTCGCTACGATTGATGAACAGCTTTTGGTTGGCCTCTACCACCTTCGAAGCCTCGATGGTATCGAAGTTACGGATTTCTGTCAGTCGTGGATGATCCTTTCCGTATTTATCTTTCAAGAACTGGAACCACGAGGCTGTGACCTCCACAAGATTAGCCAAGTCGCGGTCTATTGCCTCTATCTCAGCCTGGATGCGTGCCATCAGCTCATCAGCTTTCTCCTTATTGAACTTCAGGATGCGTTGCATCTTGATTTCCAACAATTTCAAAATATCGTCCTTCGTCACCTCACGCACCAAGGTAGGATAATAGGGCGTCAGTCGCTCATCGATATGCTCGCAAACGGCATCAATAGTTGGTGCCTGTTCAAATTTTTTGTCTTTATAGATGCGCTCCTCAATGAAGATTTTCTCCAATGAACAGAAGTGATACTGCTCCAACAGCTCACCCTTGCGAATCTCCAGTTCCTGACGAATCAGGTCTTTAGTACGCTCCGCTGAGTGTATCAGCACGTCACTAATGGTGAGGAACTGTGGTTTCTGGTCCTTGATGACACAGCAGTTGGGCGAGATATTGATTTCGCAGTCAGTGAAGGCGTAGAGGGCATCGAGGGTCTTGTCGCTACTCACACCAGGGGCCAGATGTACCTGGATCTCCACCTCGGCTGAGGTCAGGTCAGTCACGTTGCGAGCCTTAATCTTACCTTTCTCAATAGCCTTTGTGATGCTTTCAATCAGCGATGTGACAGTCTTGGAATATGGCAGTTCACGAATCACCAGCGTCTTCTGGTCCAGTTTCTCAATCTTCGCACGTACCTTCAGCACGCCACCACGCTGTCCGTCGTTATATTTCGACACATCGATAGAGCCACCCGTCTGGAAGTCAGGATACAGGTTAAACTCCTCACCATGCAGATAGCTGATAGCGGCATCGCACAACTCACAGAAGTTATGAGGAAGAATCTTGGAACTCAGACCTACGGCGATACCCTCAGCACCCTGTGCCAACAGCAAAGGGAACTTCACAGGCAGCGTGATAGGCTCTTTGTTACGACCATCGTAGCTCAGCTGCCATTCTGTGGTCTTAGGGTTGAATACCGTATCCAAGGCAAACTTCGACAAGCGGGCTTCGATATAACGAGGCGCAGCAGCACGGTCGCCCGTGAGGATGTTACCCCAGTTTCCCTGTGTGTCTATCAGCAGGTCCTTCTGACCTAACTGCACCAGTGCATCACCGATAGAGGCGTCGCCATGAGGGTGAAACTGCATGGTGTGACCCACGATGTTTGCAACCTTATTATATCGACCATCATCCATGCGCTTCATCGAGTGCAGGATACGTCGCTGCACAGGCTTGAAGCCGTCTTCGATATGCGGCACGGCACGCTCCAGAATCACATACGAGGCATAATCCAGAAACCAATTCTGGTACATGCCACTCAGGTGGTGAACCACCGAAGCATCGAATCTGTTTACGGGCTGGTAGTCAGAGTGTCCCTCTTTGGTACTTTCCTCTTTCCACTCTCCACTTTCCTCAATAATTTCGTCTTTTATCTCGTCGTCCATATCTTTGGTTTTCAGTTTGACTGCAAAGATACGAATTTTTTTCTAATTCACGAAAAAGTTGACGGAAAAACGTACTATTTTCTTTTCTTATTCTCCCAAAATCAGTTTGCATTTACTTTACATCCGCCCATGCAAACTGTTTGCGTGCGTTTTTTCATCGCTTTTCTTTGGTGATTGTGAATAATTTTGTATCTTTGCACCATCATAACAATAACTAAGAAGATGATGAAAAAACTATTACTCTTTTTGCTATTGCCAATGGCGGTGACTGTCAGCGCTCAGCGTACACCCACGATGGGTTGGAGCTCATGGAACACGTTTGCACTGAACATCAACGAACTGCTGATTCGCCAGCAAGCCGACGCGATGCACAACAGTGGTCTGCAAAAGGCTGGCTATAAGTATGTGAATATTGACGACGGCTATTGGGATGGTCGCGATGCCGAAGGACATCTGCGCCTGAACACTAAGCTCTTCCCCAACGGCATGCGCGCCTTGGTAGACTATATCCACTCGTTGGGTTTGAAGGCAGGTATCTATAGCGATGCTGGCGACAACACCTGCGGCTCTGGCAACCGACATGCATGGGGCATTGGCGTAGGTTTTGCAGGTCATGAGGACGAGGACTGTAAACTCTATTTCATCGACTGGGATTTCGACTTCATCAAGGTGGACTATTGTGGCGGCATGCACATGCGACTGGACGAGCGCGAACAGTACACTAAGATTTCGAATGCCATCAAGAACTGCGGCAAGAAGGATATTGTATATAATATGTGTCGATGGGCATTCCCTGGTACTTGGGGAGCTGATGTGGCCGACTCATGGCGTACCACTGGTGACATCTACGATGCCTGGCGCTCTGTGAAAGGCATTCTGGCCGAGAACCTCTACCTGTCAGCTTATTGTCACGATGGGCACTACAACGATATGGATATGCTCGAGGTTGGTCGTTCGATGACAAAGATTGAGGACCAGACCCACTTCGGCATGTGGTGCATTATGTCGTCACCTCTGCTCATTGGATGTGATATGGCCAGTATCAAGCCTGAGGCCCTGGAGCTGATGTGCAACAGCGAGCTCATCGCGCTGAACCAGGACAAGCTGCACCTGCAGGCATATGTTGCTGACAAGCAGGGCGAGTGCTACATTCTGGTGAAAGACATCAAGAAACTGGGAGGCAAGGAACGTGCCGTAGCCATCTACAACCCCAGCGACCAGGATCAGAAGGTCATGCTCAACCCCAAAACCATCGACCTGGGTGGTGCTGTACAGTATGACGACTGCTTTATGCAGGCACCCTATCTCTATGACCAGAATACCATCCCCGTTTACGTTCCTGCCCATGGCACTAAGATTTATCGTGTGAAGGGTCAGAAGCGCTTGGAGCGCACCCGCTATGAAGCTGAGACCGCTTTCCTGAGCCAATATCAGGAACTACGCAATAATCAGGCTGCCAACACCGCCATCTACGACCAGAAAGAGGGTGCAGAAGGCGGCTACATCGTTCGCTTCTTAGGTAACAGTGCCGATAACGACTTGCAGTGGCAGCATGTCAACGTGAAGAAGGCTGGCATCAAGAAGATGACTATCGGTTATTTCACGGGTGACGAACGCGAGATGGACATCTATGTCAACGGCACATTCCTGAAGACTGTCAAGGTACCTGCCAGCGACTTTAACAAACGTCAGACCGT
>Ga0310690_10012660_pt1 | contig 10337 bp, 9 predicted proteins | sample AusTroGonzalo_MG_2_FD_207661 | JGI IMG/M metagenome (GOLD analysis project Ga0310690, IMG submission 207661) | Bovine rumen microbial communities from tropical cattle in Woodstock, Queensland, Australia - Gonzalo_04 (v2) (version 2) | ecosystem: Host-associated > Mammals > Digestive system >...
AGGCTGCCCGCATCAAGGAGAAGCGCCGCGCCACAGTTAGCGAGTAATCGCTCACTGCGCAAAGAAATAAGGAAGGGACACTCATACTACGTGGGTGCCCCTTTCTTTTTTCAACATGTTTTTTGCCTATCTGAAAAAAAGTTCGTACCTTTGTCGGGCTTAAACGAAATAACGTAATAAAAGATAAATAATGAAAGAGTTACAGCTGAAGTACGGATGCAATCCGAACCAGAAGCCTTCACGCATTTTCATGACAGAAGGCGAGTTACCCATCGAAGTGATTAACGGCCGTCCTGGCTACATCAATTTTCTGGATGCGCTGAACGCATGGCAGTTGGTGAAGGAACTGAAAGCAGCGACCGGTCTGCCCGCTGCTGCTTCGTTCAAGCATGTCAGTCCTGCAGGTGCTGCAGTCGGCCTGCCGCTGAGCGACACGCTGAAGAAGATATACTTTGTGGATGATGTGAAGGGACTGGACGAAAGCCCCATCGCCTGTGCATACGCCCGTGCCCGTGGTGCCGACCGCATGTCAAGTTACGGTGACTTCGTGGCACTCTCTGACACCTGCGACGCCACCACTGCTCTGCTGCTGAAGCGTGAGGTGAGTGACGGCGTGATTGCTCCCAACTTCACGGACGAGGCCATCGAGATACTGAAGGACAAGCGCAAGGGAACGTACAACGTCATCAAGATTGACCCAACTTACAAACCCGAACCCATTGAGCGCAAGCAGTGCTTCGGCGTAACCTTCGAACAGGGACGCAACGAGATCAAGCTGGACGATCCCGCCCTGTTTGAGAATATCCCCACACAGAACAAGACCTTCTCTGAAGATGCGAAGCGCGACCTTATCATTGCCCTCATCACACTGAAATACACGCAGTCGAACAGTGTCTGCTACGTCAAGGACGGCCAGGCCATCGGCATCGGTGCTGGACAGCAGAGCCGTATCCACTGTACCCGTCTGGCTGGCAACAAGGCCGACATCTGGTGGCTCCGCCAGCACCCGAAGGTAATGGCACTGCCCTTCAAGGAGGGTATCCGCCGTGCCGACCGCGACAACACCATCGACGTGTATATCTCGGAGGACGAGCACGACGACGTACTGCGCGACGGTGCATGGCAGCAGTTCTTCACCCGTCAGCCCGAGGTACTGACGCTGGCAGAGAAGAAGGAGTGGATTGCCAAGAACACGAAGGTAGCTCTGGGTTCAGATGCCTTCTTCCCCTTCGGCGACAACATCGAGCGTGCACACAAGAGCGGCGTGGAGTTCATCGCCCAGGCCGGCGGCAGCGTTCGCGACGACCATGTCATCATGACCTGCGACAAGTACGGCATTGCCATGGCATTCACAGGAGTCCGTTTATTCCATCATTAATATTATGAGTAAGGAAGACGATTTCAGCCTCATCCTCGAGAACGGCATCAAGTTTGGCCGTGGCGGGGGGCCTCGCAAAGAAGAGGACAAGGTAAAGACCAAGGCCAAGAAGAAAAAGTACATCACCGGTGCTCATGGTAGCGGCTCTGCACGACAGAAAGCCAAATACCGTGAGCAACGGGCTAACCGGCACAAGAAATAGCTTATAAAACAAAACTACTAACGAAGATGAAGAAGCTAATCACCCTTACGCTCATGACGCTGCTCATGGCAGTGCAAGCAAACGTTCATGCACAGAAATACGTGGGCGGCGACATCTCCATGCTTCCTGAATACGAGAAAGCCAATGCCCAGTATTATGACAAGAGCGGCAAGAGCATTAACAACGTGCTTGCATTTTTTGTCGAACAGGGTTGGAATGCCGCCCGTCTACGTCTGTTTGTTGATCCGTCCCAAGCATCAGAGGATCATCAGAGAGAAGGCGTACGCCAGGACCTGGAATTTGTTAAGGCTCTCGGAAAGCGTATCAAGGACGCGGGTATGACTTTCATGCTCGACTTCCACTATAGCGACACATGGACTGACCCCGGCAAACACTCCACACCGGCCAGTTGGAACAGCAGTGACCCTGACGAACTGGCAACGATGCTTTACAACTACACCGTGGATTGCCTCCAGCAACTGAAGGTCGCCGGTGCCACACCCGACTTCATTCAGGTAGGCAACGAGATTACCACGGGTATGCTATGGCCGACAGGAGAGATTAGCAAAGGCGGCAACACATGGGACAATCTGGCAAAATACCTGAAGAAAGGCATTCAGGCCTGCAGAGAGGAATGTCCGCAAGCAAAGATTGTCATCCACACCGAAATGCACAACACCACCAGCCTTCTTAACTTTTACAGTACACTGAAAAATTACACCAACGACTACGATGTCATCGGCATTAGCTACTACCCTCATTTTCATGGCACATTGAGTACGCTTAACACAGTACTGAATAACCTTGAGCAGAATTATCCCGACAAGAAAATCCAGATAGTCGAAACTGCTTACTACCACAAGTGGTATCCTGACGATGCCAAATATAGCATCAGTAACTTCCCCAACTGGCCCGCAACTGACGCTGGTCAGCAGCAGTTCGCCAAGGACTTCATTGCCGCTCTCAACAAGCACAGCAGTGTCGATGGACTCTATTGGTGGTGGCCTGAAGCCAACGAGTATGGCGTAAATTATACCAACGCTGTCACAAAAGACTGGTGCAACTACAGTCTGTTTGACAACGAAACAGGAAAGGTGATGAGTGCTCTCTATGAGCTGAAAGCCTTTACAGGAGACGCTATTGACGACTCGGATGTTACCAGCCAATATCTTGTAAACCCCACATTTGACAGCAACATCAGCGGATGGACTAACACCGGGGGTACTGCCCAGTGGAAGCTAAACACATGGGGGGCACTTTCCAATTGGTGTGAGTTTACATGGACCGGCAATGCCCTAGCGGACCAAGAAGTGGTTCAGGCCCCTACCTTGCCGGCAGGAACCTACAGACTTAGCGTCAACTGTGCCTCAGACAATGGAGCTACGGGTATTTTCCTTATTGCCGATGATGACAAAAAGGAAATGACAGGAACAGGAAATGTAGAATCATTTTCAGTGGAATTCTCCGTACCCTCGGAGAGAGCAGTCAAGTTGGGAGTGAAACTACAAAGTACGACAGCCACATGGATCAACTTTGACAACTTCATTCTGGAGAGGACATCAAGTTCCGGCATCACGGACATTAGCCGTGAGACAATTAACGACAGTCGATATTATTCAGTCGATGGCCGTCAACTCATTGGAAAGCCGACACAAAAAGGTATCTACATCAACAATGGACGGAAAGTGATCATCAGATAAACATTCACAACAAACAAACAGCCCCCGAAAGTTATGGCTTTCGGGGGTATAGATGTAAAAAATCACAGTACCGTCCGCATTGACAACTGGCGATTGCACACTTGCACAGTTAAACCGCTTTTCCTGTGCGATAGCAGTCATGCGCAGAACGCCATCGCGGGCAAGCACATACATTTCATTAATCTCTTCATCTTCTCTCTCGTTTTAGTTATTGAATAAAAAATTAAAAGTCCAATTCACGTCCTCGATAGAAATCCAACAAGTGCGTCTGGTATAACAGTTCGTAACGAGCCTGCACCAAATCGCTCTCAGACTTCATGTAGTTGTTCTTCGATTCGTTGAACTCCGTCAGGTTGGCCTTGCCATTCTCGTATTTAGCCTGCATCAGCGTGAAGGCATCCATGGCGGCCTGCTCTGCCTTTTCACTACTGCGTAATTTCTCCTGTGCAGCCACGGCATTGTAGTAAGCCTGCTGAATTTCCTTGTAAAGGCCCTTCTTCACGTAATCCAACTGCAACTGCTGTGTTTCCTGACTGATACGAGCCGAACGGATGTTATTACGAGTGGAGAAGCGGTTGAAGATGGGAATCTGTAAGTTCAGTCCGAGGTACTGAGAGAAGTTGTTTTTCAACTGCTTGCCAAAGCCGTCAGCCGAAAAGCCGGATGTTTTATAGTAATTCGTACCGAGCCCGGCAGTAAAAGACAGCGACGGGTAGAGTCCTGCCTGCGCAATCTTAATGTTCTTCTCCATACCCTGCAGACGGAACTGTTCGGCAGCCACCTCGGGACGCGTAGCAAGTGCCTCCTCATAAATGACTTCGGGAGAAATCGCTGTGATGGATGCGAGAGATTCCAAAGATGCTACAGACGGTCTGACGATGCTAAAGCCCGCAGGTGACGGCAGTTCCAGCAATTGCGTAAGAGCGAGGATTGACAGCTGCAGTTTGTTGTCAGCCTGCGTGGCAGTGAGGCGACTCTGGGCAAGCGTGGACTTCTGCTGCGACAGCTCGGCCGGACTAGCTTTGCCATTATCGAGCATCACCTGCAGACGGTGAACCTGCATGGAGTCAATAGAGATTTGCCGATGCGCCACATCACTGATTTCCATGTCGTAGAGTATCTGCACGTAAGCCTGTGCCACCTGAGTACGGATATCGTTCCTAGCTTTTTCCAGGTCTTGTGTCAATGCTTCCAGATTAAGTTGGTTCAGTTTGATGTTATTAGGAATCTGAAAACCTGTAAACAGTGGGATGCTGGTGCCCAACGAGAACGAGGTACTACTCGTATTCGTATTGGTATAGGTATTCTCTGCCGTCAGTCCACGACCGAAGGAGAAGTTCTCGCTAACGCTGGCTGAGAGATCCGGCAGACGTGAGTTGCGGGCTGTCGAGAGTTTCAGTTCCTGCTGGCGTACCTGATTATCCTGCTGGCGCACCTGTAGGTTGTGGGCCAGAGCATAGTCGCAACACTCACGGAGCGTCCAGGACTTCGGCTGTGCCGAGGAAGTGACAAGTGACAAGTGATAAGTGACAAGTGCTACACCTATCAGACGAAGACATCTGCTATATTTCCTATTCATCATTATCATTCTTTTATTATAACATCTAAAGACACGAGAAAACACTCACAATGATTCGTTCCTTCCGATCTTCTCGATGTTGAGTTATTTACTATTCATCGTCTTCTGCAATGATTTCGGGACCACGTACACGGTCCTTGGCCGTCAGACCCTTCTTGATTTCAATGCTTACACCATCTGAGAGACCGGTAGTAACAGCACGGCGCTCGTATTCCTTGGTGGTGCCTTCACCCTTAACGATATATACAAAGGTGCTGTCGCCGCTGAACTCAATGGCGCTTTCGGGTATAGTGAGCACGTTTTCGGCACGAGCCAATACGATTTCGGCATTGGCGGAGTAGCCTGAACGAATCTTATTGTCAGACAGCGTGCTGACGGCAGCCTTGATCTCGAACTGATTGGCACCGTTGCTCTCGACGGCCTTCGGAGAGACATACTCCAGTGAGGCATTGAACGACACGTTCTGTAGGGCACCAATGGTAATCTTCATGGGCATACCAGTCACGAGCTGTCCCACCTCTGTCTCGTCGATGTTGCCACGGAAGATGAGATCGTTCATGTTGGCAACACTGGCAATGGTCGTACCATCATTGAACGTATTACTGAGGATGACGCTGTTACCCACCTTGACAGGGATGTCGAGGATGATGCCGCTGATGGTGCTACGGATAAGCGTCGAAGAGGCGCTGGCATTGGAACGTGACACACCGTCGCGTACCACCTCGAGGGCATCGATGGCTCCGCGCAGTTCTTCCTTCGCCTGATTGAGCTTCTGGCGTACCTTGTCGTAGTCATCGGCAGACACGAGCTTCTGCTCATAGAGGTTCTTCTCACGTTCGAAATCGACCTCGGCCTGCTTCAAGTTGATGTTGGCCAGACGTACACGGCTCTCTGCAGAAGAAAGTGAACCCATGTCAGGGATGACCTTGACCTTGGCAATGACCTCACCCTGCTGCACATACTGGCCGGGCTCCTTGAGAATCTCAGTGATGATACCCGAGATCTGCGGCTTGACGTTGACCTCATTACGCGGCTCAATCTTACCGGTAATGATGGTGGTGTGCTGCAGGGTATCGACCTTGGGAGTAAACTCGTTATAAACGATCTCCTTGGGCTGGCTCTTCTGCCAGAGGAACACGAACGTTCCGATGAAAATCAGGGCAACGATGGCCGCGATAATCAGTTTGCTGTACTTTTTCATAATTATATTATTTTTTTACCTTTTTACTTCTATTCGTCTCTCATTGCATCGACAGGTTTAATGCTCATGGCACGGGCAGCAGGCGCTAGTCCCGCCATCACGCCCATAGCGCTCACCACGAAAGCAGCGAAGATGGCTGTCCAGAAACCTACCTGGAAATGGGTAGTCACTATGCCGTCCTCCGTATTCGCCAGTTCGAGCATCTGCAGGATCATCACTCCAAAGAGGATGCCGCTCATACCCGCCACAAGGGTCAGCACAATACTCTCGCTGATAATCTGTGAAAGAATCATCCTCGGCGTGGCACCGATGGCACGACGGATACCTATCTCCGTAGTACGTTCCTTGACGGTGACCATCATGATGTTAGACACACCGATGGCACCAGCAAGCAACGTTCCCAAACCAACGAGCCAGATGAGGAAGTTAACACCCTTAAACAGATTATCCAGAAGCTGGAACAGCACCTCGGTATTGAATACCATCGTTCCCTGTTCGTCAGTAGGATCAACGAAATGTGCTATGGTCACTGCCTCACGGATACGGTCTGTCAGTTTTGACATCACCACCCCCTTACGACCCGTAGCCACAATCATATCTACCTCGCTACCACGGTTATAGGTCTGTTGCATCAGTGTCAAAGGCAGCGTGACTTTTTCTTCTGCACGTCCATTGATATTCATATTTGCTGACGCATAATCCACGCCTATCACCTGATAGTAGGTGGAGTCAATGCGAATGCTCTTACCACAGGGGTCGCCACCTTCTTTGAAAAGTTCCTTATAGATTTTCTTACCAATGACACACACCTTGCGGCCCTCTTTCATATCCATTTCATTAATGTAGCGGCCATAGTAGAGTTTGGGAGTAACCACTTTGGCATAATCGGGCGACGTGCCTTGTATGCGTGGCGTCGTCTTCTGGTCACCGTAGTAGGCAGTGTTCGACTTTCCCCAAGGCGCGAAGAGCACAGGAGCCACCACATCGAGTTCGGGCACACGCTGATTCAGACGGTGGATGTCCTTATAGTCCATGCTCCACCAACGACCCTTACGGAAGCCCTTATAGGCCTTTGACGTCTGCTGAGCCCAGACAATGACCGTATTTTGGGCAAAGCCTTCGAAATTCTTCTCCAGCATTTCCTTCAGTCCCTGTCCGCCTCCAATGAGAGCTACCAGCATAAAGACGCCCCAGAATACACCGAATCCTGTCAGGAAACTCCTGCTCTTGTTACGCGTCAGCGTGTCAAGAATCTCTCTATATGTATCAATATCTATTCTCATCTTAGTCAGCTCTTAATGCCTCAATGGGGCGGATTTTACTTGCCTTGTAGGCCGGTATCAGTCCGGCTATGGTTCCTGCGATAACCATTACCATCGTAGCCTCGATACACACGTCGAGTCCTACTGTAGGATCCAGGAACATGGTCGTCTGGAAAAGTCCTGTGTCAATGGTCTCGTGGCCTAGCGTGGCGTCCATATACTCATTGGCTCCGATGCCTAGTAGCATACCTATATAACCGAAGATGGTGGTGATAATCACACTCTCCACGATAATCAGCTTCAGGATGCTCCAAGGCTTGGCACCGATGGCCTTGCGGATGCCGAACTCATGGGTACGCTCCTTAACGGTGATGAGCATGATGTTAGACACACCCACGATACCGCTCAACAACGTGAACAGGCCGACAACCCAGAGGAAAGTGCGGATGATGGCAATACCCGTCTCCATCTGCAAACTCTGCGTATAGCCGTTCCATATCCACACAGCACTCTCGTCTTCAGGATGTGCCTGATGGTTGGCATTCAGCTGGCGGCGATAGGCCTTCTCGAAGGCCTCGTTCGCCTTCTCTGTCAGCAGACCGTGGAAGGTGAACTCAATGCGTCCCACCTCATCGGTATTGGCACCATAGATGCTTTTAATAGTGGAATAGGCCGAATAAGCCGGATTTTCTCCGTCCTCACGGTCCTTATAGATGCCCACCACCTTGAAGGCGAAGTTGCCCACCTTCACGTAGCGGCCCAGCAACGACTTATAGTCTTTGGGCTCCAGTTCCTTAGCTTGTTTGTTGGTCAGCACGAGCACTTTGCGTTTCTCCTGCAGATCCAGATCGTTGATGAAACGACCACAAAGCATATCCCTTTTGTTAATCTTCGAATGAACGGGATGGACACCTGCTATTTCCAGACTCATGTACTCCTCACCATTGGTGACGGTAGCACTGGTCCAGAAGGTAGCACCCACCTCGTCAATATTATTCTTGAACTGCGTTTCGGTCGTTGTGACATCCTGCGTCTGCAGATTAATGCGCCTACCTTCCGGCAAACCGTTGTAAGGCTTTGAGGTACGTCCTCCGAACACCTCCATCGAGTTGCTCAGGATATCCCCACTCTGCTTCAGACTGGCATTGATAAGACCATTGCCGGCTCCCAGCAGCACGATAATCATGAAGATACCCCATGCCACTGCAAAGCCCGTCAGTCCCGTTCGCAGCTTGTTGCGCTTGGCAGTCTGCCATATCTCATTCAATAACTCCATCCTTGATTCTGATGATGCGATTTGTCTGCTGTGCCACGCCTGGGTCGTGCGTGACGATGATTTGTGTCATTCCCTCATCCTGATTCAACTGCTTCAACAGCTGCATCACCTCTACACTCGTCTTCGAGTCGAGAGCACCCGTCGGCTCGTCTGCCAGGATAATCTGCGGCTGTGTGATGAGTGCACGGGCAATAGCCACACGCTGACGCTGACCACCCGACAGTTCATTGGGATAGTGGCTTGCCCAGTCTAACAGACCCAGTTTCTCCAGGTATTCCAAAGCAAGGGTGTGTCGCTTTTTACGCGACACACCTTGATAAAAGAGTGGCAACTCCACGTTTTCCACGGCAGTTTTAAACGAGATGAGATTGAATGATTGGAAAATGAATCCTATCATGTGGTTGCGGTACTCCGCTGCCTTACGCTCGGAGAGGTTCCAGATGTGCGTGCCTGCCAGCTCGTAGCTTCCCGAATCGTAATTGTCGAGAATACCCAAGATGTTTAGCAGCGTACTCTTGCCTGAGCCCGAAGCGCCCATGATGCTGACGAACTCACCTTTCTCAATGTCGAGCGTGATGCCCTTCAGCACGTGTAGCGGTTGAGCCCCCTGATAGGTTTTGTTGATGTCTTTTAAATGTATCACAGTTTTTACCTTTTTACTTTTTTACCCTTTTACTTTTAACTGTTAGACGTCGGCATTATCGAAAAAGTTGCAAAGTTCCTCCTTTTTTATTCCCAAGAGTTTCATCTGACGCAACAGCTCCGGCAGACGTTCCTTCATGAACTCCTGTTTACGAACCTTCAGAATCTGCTTCTTGGCACCCGGAGTGACGAAGTAGCCCAGGCCACGCTTGTTGTAGATAATCTCCTCGCGTGCCAATTGTTCGTAAGCCTTCACAGCCGTATTGGTGTTCACTTCCAGGAGTACGGCATACTCACGTACAGAGGGGATGCGGTCATCGTCCTTATACGTTCCCGCCAGTATCTCGTCGCAGAGACGGTCAACCATCTGGATGTAGATGGGTTTATCGTTTGAGAATGTCATAATTTATCCACTTATTAGTTATTAATTGAAAACCTTTGAAGATACGGTACGATGCCCAGTAGTTGAATACAGAGAACAGGGGAAGTGCAACGGCCATGACGTAGCCTAAAGCACCGACTTCCTGTGCAATATATTTGTCGCCATCCCATTCCGAGCGAAACATCATGATGTCATAGTGTTTCATGAACGACGCGAAAAGTACTATACATAAGATGAAGAATACACTCGTGGCAACGAAAGAATACTTGCGCAGAAGAGTTCCTCCAATGGTATAGAGCGAATGAATCCAAAAAAGGAAACCTAAGAACACCTCCGCTTGCAAAACACGGAATAACGTGGAATAGTTGACGGAATCGCTATCAGAAACATTCACCACAAAAGAAGACTGCAGATTATCCAACAGTTGTGGAACGGCAGACGACCACCAGTAGTAAGTCTCTCCAGTTTGCTTAAACGCAATACTGATTGTACCGTGATATTCCCCACTGACCGCAAACCAGGCCATGCGCAGCGAATCGCCAAGGGCAATTGCCAGGAACACACAAAGCGTACAGATGACCGTCGTATAGAGCATCAGCGAGAAATACTTCTCCAAGTTCGTGGACGGTAACATCAGGAATGCCTCGCGCTTACGTTTCTCATTAACGCTGGAGGCAATGGAGCTGACCATAATCAGCGAAACCAGAATAAGAAG
>Ga0310690_10012661_pt1 | contig 10336 bp, 9 predicted proteins | sample AusTroGonzalo_MG_2_FD_207661 | JGI IMG/M metagenome (GOLD analysis project Ga0310690, IMG submission 207661) | Bovine rumen microbial communities from tropical cattle in Woodstock, Queensland, Australia - Gonzalo_04 (v2) (version 2) | ecosystem: Host-associated > Mammals > Digestive system >...
CGTTTCTGCATTAGCCCCATTTACGTCACCTCCTCAAAAAAAATGCGGAGAATGAGGTAAATAAAGTGATTATAAATTCAAAAGTACCACAGCGTACACCAAACGTACGTGAGGACACTTTTGAATTTATAGTTGCTTTAGTTCCCAATTATACGTGTTTTGTAAAAAGTTCGGAGAGCGTGCGTAGATAATAAGAAAAGTTCACTTAAGTGAAACGAGTGTACTTTAAACGTACACGACCGAGCATATGTGAAATTTTCTGTATTAGTTACCCATTTACATCAGCTATCAAAAAAACGCGGAGAATGAGGTAAATAATAAGAGGATTGAACAGATGCGAAACGAGTGTAGTTAAACCTACACGACCGAGCATATGTGAAATTTTCTGTATTAGTTACCCATTATACGCGTTTTTTTCTACTTTTCGATGATGATGATTTTTTCAGCCGTAATAACATACCCCCACACAACTTTGTCTCCCTCGTTGCGAAGAGCTTTGCGTTCTTGTCCGATTTTGCTGTAACCGCATTTTTTCAAAAGCGTCATCACATAGTCCAATTTATGAACAAAACGCCCTGAAGGCATCAACAAGAAATCATCATTTGAAAACAGATTTTCAGAAACACTGAAAACAAAAAGCCCACCCAACGCAAGCCGGGTGGCCACAGCTTCAAAAAGTGCACGCAGATCTCCGAAATAAGTTAAAACATCTGCGGCAGTGATGAGCTGATATTCTTTTTCATCCCTTTCCAAAAAAGCAACAATTTCAGCTTGTTCCAAACGTTGATAAATATTTTTACGTTTGGCAACATCAAGCATTTTTTGAGATAAATCAACACCCGTTGCACTGTGCCAACCGATATGTTTTCGAACGAGTTCCGCACACATTCCCGTACCGCAACCCAAATCAAGATAATTCGTCTTGTCCCAAAAATCCTTTTTAAAATATTTTTTCACTTCACCGGCCACATATTCCGGAACCAAATAATCCAAACTTTTAAGGGTTGTCTCAAAATCGCCGGCAAAAGCATCAAAAATCTTCTCAATATAATATAAATCTGCCTTTTTAATTTGTTTATCTTCCAAAACCGAACCGGCCATAAAATTCACAATTTTGTTTTGCGGAAAAGCCTCTTTCCATTTCAAAGCATAGTGGCGCGCCAAATCTTTTTTACCATCTTCAGCACATTCATAAAGCAAATAACCGAAATTAATATTCTGATCATCTTGAGCCGATCCGGCAAACAAAACAGACTTCCAAGCAAAACCCAGAGCACTTTTATAATCTTCCATTTTTTGATAAACACGGCTTAATGCATTGTAAATCCACGGATTATCACTTCTAAAGCCAAGTGCTTTAAGCAGATTTTCTTCAGCTTTTTCAAATTTACTCAGCTCTAAATAGGCATTCCCCAAAATAATGTAAGCATCAACACTTGAGGGATAGAGTGCAATGGCACGTTTTGCGTAATCAACGGCTTTCACATACTTTCCCAAATCATAAGAGGTATTTGCCATATTAATAAGAGCAATATAACTTGAACCGTCAAGATGATGAACTTTTTCATATAAACCAAAGGCTTGATCATACTTTTTTTCGCAATAAGCAATATTGCCTAGAATCAAAAGAGCAGATGTATCGTCCGGATGTTTTGATAAAATTGTCTTGGCAAACTTTTCAGAGCGCTCGTAATCTTCATTGTTATAATATAAATTGGCAAGAGCCAAAAGAGAAGCCTTAGAAACGGGGTTTATTTTTGAAGCTTTTTTATAATAGCGCACGGCCTGATCAGCATCACCCAACGCATCAAAACAATGACCGCAAAAGAGAGAATATTTTTCGGTTTTCGGGTTCTTTTTTGTAAGCGAAAGATAAATATCCAAAGCCTCTGGATATTTTTTCTCGTCATACAAACGTTCTGCCTGTGCTTCTAAAGCATCCATACAAAGCCCCCGAATCCTAATATAGAGATGACTATAACACAATTTTTAAAAAAATAAAATAAAAAAACTATTGACGAACGAAATGAAATCATATATTTATCTTTTCATCTGATTTGGGGGTGTGGCGGAACTGGTAGACGCGCTAGACTCAAAATCTTGTTTCCTTCGGAAGTAGGAGTTCAAGTCTCCTCACCCCTACCAAACAAAAAAGCAACTTTTGAAAAGTTGCTTTTTTTTGTGCAAATTCGCCCGTTTAGCAAAAAAATCGACTTATAAACATAGACTTTAGTTTTAAGATTCTTTTTTTCGTAATTTTGAAAATTATATTTTTTTTCAAAAGGAGAAATAAATGAAAGTGAACGTCGCAAATTATATTTACGCCGATTTGCTCAAACGGTTTCCAATTCAAAACGATAAAATTGTTGATTATGACATCATTGATGTTTTAGTAAAAAAATGGGAAAATAAAGAATACCTATCACCCGATTCGAACCTGAAATTTCACCACTCAACGCCCATCAAACCGCCACACTTAATGTAATAAAAAAAGATTGTCAAGATAGCTTTGTGATTATCTTTAAAAGCCTTAAAACACAAATATTTTAAGCCTCACAATCAATTATTTTTTAAGAGGCGTATAATGTTAAATTTAAATCAAAACAAAACAAAAGAAAATGAACTCGAAAGAAACATGGTTTTTGTGGGCACCATTTATGACACCTTTGAAGCTTTGGAAGAAACTTTAGGAAAACTCAAACTCGAGCGCCCCCTCTTTTTGACCTACGTTGCAAAAAAAGCCTTTGCCGAAGAAGTTTTCAAACAGGCCAATCTCGATGAAAACCAAATTCACCTCTCCCCCAAACCCGAACCAAATAAACAACCCATGTTGCAATAAAAACTTGAAAAACATAATCAATTGTGCTAAGCAACTGGCAAACAAAATTAAAGGAAAATTATAAACTTAAAAAAATATCACGTATGGAATTATTATTTCACTTTTTGAGGTGGTTTTTGTTCTTTTTCTTGGCCACTCTTTTAACAACCCTTATCGGTGCACTCACCGGCCTGATCGCCGGATGGTTATTGGGAAAAACCTTTTTAGCCATTTTAGCAACCCTCGGCATTGAAGGATTCAAAATGTGGCAAATCGGCGCCTTTTTAGGCTTTGTCGGAAGCTTTTTCCGCACCACAAACTTCACTTTGCAAAAAAAGAACTAAAAAAGCTCTCTTTTTAGAGAGCTTTTTTATAAATCGGCCACTATTTCCTCGGTTACTTTTTTCGCATCACCGTAAAGCATCAATGTATTCTCCGCAAAAAAGAGCGGATTTTGAACGCCCGAATACCCTGCACCGAGAGATCTTTTAACCACAAAAACCGTTTTGGCCTTAAAAACCTCCAAAATCGGCATACCGTAAAGCGGTGATGATGCATCTGTTTTTGCGAGCGGATTGGTAATATCATTTGCCCCAATCACATAAGCTACATCAGCCGTTTCAAAATCCGGATTAATTTCTTCCAAAGCAAAAACCTTATCATATTCCACTTTTGCTTCGGCAAGCAAAACGTTCATATGCCCCGGCATTCTTCCCGCCACCGGATGAATAGCAAATTTAACCTCAACATGATATTTTTCTTCTAAAATTTTTGCCATATTTTGCAAAGCATGTTGTGCACCGGAGGCTGCCATACCATACCCTGGCACAATAATCACTTTATTAGCATTTTCCATCAAAAAAGCCGCATCCTGCACACTGCTGACACGCGCCGTTTTGTCTTGCAAATCAACGCCCTCTGAAATTTTTATTTTTTTAAAAAAGACTTCAACAATGCTTCTGTTCATCGCCTTCGTCATAATCAAGGCCAAAATTGTTCCGCTCGCGCCCACAAGCGCACCCGTCATAATCAGCGCCACATTGACGATTGAAAATCCGATGGCTGAAGCGGCAAAACCTGAAAATGCATTCAAAACGGAAATCACAATCGGCATATCCGCACCGCCCACGGGAAGCGTTAAGCTAACCCCTAAGGCAAGAGAAACCCAAATCAACAAATAACCGTCTAGCATACGCCCGTTAAACGCAAACTCAATCCAAACGAACACTGTCAAAAAGAGCAAAACAACACTGAATAAGTTGCTCAAATAAAAACGTCCTCTTTTGAGTTTTCCCTGCAATTTCAAAAAAGCAATCATTGAACCCGAAAAAGCAACGCTGCCGATAACAATAGCGAGCACAGCATCAAATAAATACACCTTTTCGTTTAAAATTTGCGCAAACCCAACCAAAACGGAAGACAACCCGCCGATGCCGTTTAAGAAAGCAATCATTTGAGGAAGCGACGTCATTTTTACCTTATTTGCTAAAAAGATTCCAATAAAAGCAGATAAAAATCCCGCACTTAAAATCCCTAAATCATTTCGTGTCGGCAACACAAGTAATGTCACCAAAACGGCGAGCCCCATACCAAACATACCCAAATTATTCCCGGCTCTTGCCGTTTGGGGTTTAGCAAGCCCTCTGATTGCCAAAATAAAACATATCGCAGCAACCAAATAAACCAAATACAAACCTTCAGCGCCTATCATTTTTCATCCTTTTTTTTGAATAATTTAAGCATTCTGTTTGACACAACAAACCCACCGAAAATATTAAGCCCTGCAAAAAACACGGCAAATAAACTTAAAGCTTCTACAATGCTGAACGGATCTGACAGGGCCGCAGTTGTCAATGCACCAACGATCACTATTCCGGAAATGGCATTTGAAACACTCATCAACGGCGAATGAAGCGCCGGTGTCACACCTTGAACCACAAAATAGCCGATAAAACACGATAAAATAAAAACAGTAAGCAAAAAGAGCAAACTCATTTAATTTTCCCCCTTAAAAATCCGTCAGAACAAATCAAAACGGCACGCAAAATTTCATCTTCAAAATTGGCCTCTTTTCCTAAAAAATCAAAAGTTTTTAAAAAGGCATAAACGTTGTTGGCAAATAAAATGCTGGCAGATTTTGAAAGTTCGCGCTCAAAATGCCTGTTTTTCAAAAACAAAATATCCGAACGCATACTTTCTTGTTCAATATTTCCATCGGCCATATCAATAACCACCGCACTTGAGGGTAATTTTTGAAGGTCTTCTTTTTTAACCAAAAGCGGCGTTTTTTTACCGGCAGAAAAAGCAGCGGTTATTAAAACAGAAGCCCCCTCCAGCTCTGCTAAAGCATCAGAAACAAACTTACCGCCAACCGATTCGATTTCTGTTTTACTGTCTTGCCGAATATCCGTTGCCACAACATTTGCGCCCATTCTTTTTAAAACGGAAATAGCCTGAAGCCCCGCGGCACCTGCCCCGATCACAACCGCTTTCACCGGTGCCAACGTTCCTGCGGAAGTCATCAAAAGCGGGGCCGTTGTTTGAAGCATATCAAGTGCTTTTGTCGCCGCTTTATAACCTGCAATAAGTGCTTGAGAAGATAAAACATCCATTGTTTGCGCTCTCGAAATTCGCGGCATTTTGCTCAAATCAATCACACCGATATCTGTCATCACCAAATCTTGCATCTGAGCTTTGTCTTCAAACGAGCTCATATCGCAAACAAGCCATTGCCCCGCCTTAAAAGAAGACAAATCAGATTTTTTTGGGGGCAAAACGGATAACAAAATATCTGCGCCCAAAACACCATGCCGATCAGAAAGCGTTGCCCCTTCTTTGACGTACGCTTCATCTTCAAAACCGGATTGCTTTCCGGCGCATTTTTCAACCACCACTTCAAACCCGTCATGAACATATTTTTGAACTGCTTGAGGTGTTGCCGCCACACGCGTTTCTCCTTTCAAACAGTTATTAACGACACCTATTTTCATTTTCTTCCTAAAAAACGCCTTTTTAAATGATATTTTAATATAGTCTCGGTTATTAATTATAACAAGGATTTGATAAACATGAAAATTTTGATTGAATTATTCATCACTTTTTTTAAAACCGGCCTTTTTACTTTTGGCGGCGGTTATGCCATGTTACCCATCTTAAAAGATGAGGTTGTTACAAAGCATAAGTGGGCAAATGAAGATGAACTCTTAAATTATTTTTCAATCGGTCAGTGCACACCGGGTATTATTGCCGTAAATGTCGCCACATTTTGCGGTTATAAATTAAAAAAAATCACCGGTGCTCTAACAGCAACTTTTGCTCTTGTGCTACCATCCTTGATTATCATCACTTTAATTGCCTCCATCTTGTCGCACTTTATGGAAAATGAATACGTTGTTCATACCATGAAAGGTATTCGTATCGGCGTTGCTGCTGTCTTGCTTAAAATTGTGTTTGATCTTGGAAAACGTGTTTATAAGAAAAGTCATTCAAAAAAAACGGATATTGCTGTTTTTCTTTTTGCCGTATTAGCAATTGTTATCTTAAAGATATCATCTGTTACCGTTATTTTCCTAGCCTTCTTGGCAGGTTTGGCCGAACTTTATGTTGAAAGGGCGAAAAAATGATTTACCTCACCCTTTTCTACGAATTTTTCTTAATCGGCCTTTTTGCCATCGGCGGCGGAACAACAACCATCCCCTTCTTGTTTGACCTAAGCGCAAGATACGGCTGGTTTACCCCAAAAGAACTCATAAATATGATTGCCATTTCAGAATCCACCCCCGGCCCGATTGGAATTAATATGGCAACTTATGCAGGCTTCAAAACAGCTTCATATTTTGGTGGATTTATGGCAACTTTAGGCCTTGTCACACCGTCCGTTATCATCATTATTTTAGTCTCAAAAGCCTTAAAGCGCTATGCTTGCAACACAGCCTTTAATCGCCTTTTGAGCTCACTTCAGCCGGCTGTGGTTGCTTTGGTTTTAAATGCCACATACCAAATCGCAAAAGTCAGCCTGACGGCATGGCTACCCATCTGTATTTTAATTTTTCTTTTGATTTTAATGCGCTATTACAAAGCAAATTCGGTTTTTTACATCATTTTAGCCGGCGTTTTAGGCCTTACATTAAAGCTTTAAATTTAATGCGCCTCGCTCCAATTATCCCCGACACCGACTTCTGCAATAAACGGAACATCAAAATTCACCACGCTTTCCATCGATTCTTTAACAATTTTGCAAACAGCTTCAACCTCTTTTTCCGGCGCTTCAAAAATCAGCTCATCATGCACTTGTAAAAGCATTTTTGTTTCAAAGCCGCCTTCTTTTAAGGCAAAAGCGACTTTTTTCATGGCAAGTTTCATAATATCAGAAGCACCACCTTGTATTGGTGCATTAATGGCAGCCCTTTCTGCAAATGAAACGATTCGCTTGTTTTGATCATTAATCCCGCTTGTTGAACATTTGCGCCCGTATGGTGTCAAAACATACCCGTTTTTGTGCGCAAAATCGATGGTATCTGCCATATATTTCTTAATTTCGGGCATAGCTTCAAAATAGGAATCAATATATTTTTTAGCTTCTTCGTTTGAAATGCCAAGTTGCCGCGCAAGACCATATTGTGAAATGCCGTAGACAATGCCGAAATTGATAGCTTTTGCATCACGCCTGAGCCCTGAATCAACTTTTTCAAGCGGCACATGAAAAACCCTGCTTGCCGTTAAAGCATGAATATCAACCCCATGCAAAAACGCCTCTTTTAAGCCTTTCACGTCAGCAACCGCCGCAAGCAATCTTAATTCAACCTGACTGTAATCGGCAGAAATAATTTTATAGCCCTTTCGCGCCACAAATGTTGCCCTGATCTTCTTGCCTTCATCCGTTCGAATAGGAATATTTTGCAGATTCGGATTCGATGAAGCAAGCCTTCCCGTGTTGACAACCGTTTGGGCAAACGTCGTATGCACACGTCCGTTTTTATCTGCTTGTTCCAAAAGCGCGCTTGTGTAAGTTGATTTCAGTTTTTGAAAACTGCGCCACTCTAAAATTTTCTTTGGCAATTCATGTTCTTCGGCCAAATCTTCCAAAACATCAGCACCGGTTTGGAAAGCACCTGTCGCTGTTTTTTTGCCTTTAATCCCCATCTTCACAAATAAAATATCGCCGATTTGCTTTGGTGATGCCAAATTAAATTCCTCACCGGCAAGCGCATAAATTTCTTTTTCCAAACGTTTCATCTGTTCTTCAAAATCTTCATCAAGCGCTACCAAAGATTTTGCATCAACCATAATGCCTGCTTCTTCCATTTTTTGCAAAATCGAAACAAGCGGCCTGTCAAAATTCTCATAAAGTGTAATTTTCTTTTCATCAAACAAACGCTTCTTAAAAACATTGTAGAGCCTTAAAGTAATATCTGCATCTTCAGCAGCATAATCAAGTGCTTTATCAAGCTCAACTTTATCAAAAGTAATTTTATTTTTTCCGCTTCCGCAAACCTCTTCATATTTAATGGTTGTATAACCCAAAAACATTTCGGCCAACTCATCCATGCCGTGTCCATGATCAAGACTATCTAAAACATAGCTCTGAACGGCCGTGTCTTCATAAGGAAAAATCTCCGATTCGCTTCCGATAATTTGGGCTAAAAAGTGCATATCAAATTTAATATTATGCCCAATTTTCAAAATGGCTTTATCTTCTAAAAGCGGCTTCAGATATTTTCTTGCCACATCAAAAGAAATTTGCTTTGGCCTCTCGGCGGCCGCAAACAAATCTCCGCTCGATTCGCCCCCATGATTTAGGGGAACATAACATGCTTTGCCTTCATCATACGCCATCGAAAATCCCACAATTTTATCCTTAAACGGATTTAACCCTGTTGTCTCGGTATCAATGGCAAATAGTCGCGCCTGCTTTATTTTTTCTACATATTGCGCCAAAGCCTTTTCATCTTGTATCAGCTCATACTCTTTTTGAACTTCCTTTTTAGGTTCTTGTTCAACACCCAACAAAGCACATTGTTCATCAATCCATTTTTCAGCCCGCGCACGCAAACTTTTTAGCCCGTATTCATCAATAAAATTCATCAATTCTTGCTTAACCGGTGCGCGGCATTGAAATTCATCAACATCAACTTTAACCGGCACATCATCTTTTAAGGTCACAAGCTTTTTGGAAATACGTGCGTTTTCAAGATTTTCAAGAAGCGTTTCACGCCTTTTGTTTTGCTTAATTTCAGAGGCATGCGCAAGCACTTCTTCTAGTGATCCGAAAGTGTTAACAAGCTCGGCAGCCGTCTTCGGACCAATCCCCGGCACCCCCGGTACATTGTCAATCGAGTCACCCGAAAGAGCCTGCACATCAACCACTTTATCCGGCAAAACACCGAATTTTTCTTGAACATCTGATGGGGTAAAAAACTTATCTTTCATGCCGTCATAATATTCAACACCATCCCTGATGAGCTGCATCAAATCCTTATCTGCCGAAACAACAACAACTTCATAACCTTTGCTTATTGCTTTTTTCGCGTAAGTGGCAATCAAATCATCTGCCTCATATCCTTCCATCTCCAAAAAATGAAGATTTAAAGCATCCACAGCTTCTCTGATCACCGAAAATTGCGGAATAAGTTCAATAGGTGTTTCTTTTCGTGTCCCTTTATAATCGGCAAAAATCTCATTTCTGAAATTTTCACGTTTAGCATCAAACAAGACCAAACAATAATCGCACGCAATTTTTGAACGAAGCCTCATAAACATATTAATAAAACCCAAAACGGCGTTAACCGGAACGCCTTTGGGCGATGTTAAAATCGGCAAAGCATAAAACGCCCTGAAAATATATCCCGACCCGTCAATCAAACAAATTTTCTTTGTCATTTCTTTACTCACTCAAATCAATTTACCTTAATATAACAAACCTTTTTTTATTTTAAAAGCTAAAAAAACAACAAAATCAAAATCTTTTTTTGTTTGACTTTCCTATTGAAATATACAAAAATTAAATTTTAAGAGTGTTAGCTTTTGTTCAAAAAGGAAAAATTTATGAAAAAGAATTTATTAATAATGGTTTTGACAATAAGTGTATTTTTTATAAAAAATGCAAATGCAGAAGATGAATGTCAAGATACATATGAAAACGGCGTAATAACCAGAACAGATTGTAAAAGTGGAAGATATGAAATTTATGATAGCACGGGCAGTTATATAGTTGAACTCTCTACTGGTGATGGACAATATATCTACTATGATGCCCCAAACCATAAAACCAAAGAACTTTTCGGATGTGACGGCAATCCAAACTCTTGCACGGCGAAGAAAGTTTATACAGATGAAGGAAGTGTCTCAAAAGCAACGTATTATGATGGTAAAAGTAATGAAGAAACCGAAAACATAACCTTCCATAGCACAGATGGTGATGTCCTGTTATCTTTGTCAAAACAAGATGATGAGTTTAGTATTTGGGATAACGGAATTGGCTTTCACTACAATAGTGAAACTCTTTACTTAGATGACGAA
>Ga0310690_10012662_pt1 | contig 10336 bp, 11 predicted proteins | sample AusTroGonzalo_MG_2_FD_207661 | JGI IMG/M metagenome (GOLD analysis project Ga0310690, IMG submission 207661) | Bovine rumen microbial communities from tropical cattle in Woodstock, Queensland, Australia - Gonzalo_04 (v2) (version 2) | ecosystem: Host-associated > Mammals > Digestive system >...
GAATCAGAGGGTCAAAAATGCGATAAAATAGGCGTTTTTCCACCACCACCGATCATATTTCTAATACCGCAAAATATTACTGTTGTGCAATCATTATGATTTTTTTACCGCTTTTTTTCATTTTGATATGAAAAATCACAACAGATTTTGAAAAAAAGGTTGCAATTTCTGAACCTTTTGTGTAAAATGTATATGAGATAGGTGGCTTCTTTATGTAAATCACCAAATCGTTCGGTATTTTGACTATTTTGATCAACGGAGGAGCAATATGTCCAACAGATTATTTCAGGGCGTTATCCATCAGATGAAGGACGCCATCGACAGAACCATCGGAGTCGTTGACGAAACATCCGTCGTTATCGCCTGCTCGGAGCTGGGCAGGATCGGCGAGGTCAATGAGAGCATCAATGCCGACACCCTGTCGGCCACCGTTCCTTTTGTCATTAACGGACACACCTTCAAGTCCTTCGGTTCTTCCGCAAGAGCCGAGTATGCGGTATTTGTATCCGGCAGCGATGAGATAGCGCAGAAGTATGCGCAGCTGCTGGCGGTATCCCTTTCGTCCATCAAGCAGTATTATGACGAGAAGTACGACCGCTCGAATTTCATCAAGAACGTCATTATGGACAACATCCTGCCCGGCGACATCTACCTCAAGGCGCGTGAGCTGCGCTTCAACAACGAGGTCAGCCGTGTCGTCATGCTGATCAAGATCACCTCCAAGACGGACGTCTCCGCCTTCGATGTGGTGCAGAATCTCTTCCCGGATAAGTCCAAGGACTTCGTCATCAATATCAACGAGACCGAAATCGCCCTCGTCAAGGAGATCAAGCAGAACATCTCCTCCAAGGATCTGGAGAAGCTCGCCGGTTCCATCGTCGACACCCTCTCCACTGAGTTCTATACCCACTGCGTGATCGGTATCGGCACCGCCGTCGTCGGCATCAAGGATCTCGCCCATTCCTTCAAGGAGGCGCAGGTATCGCTTGAGGTCGGTAAGGTATTCGACACCGAGCGCACCATCGTCAGCTATGACAACCTCGGCATCGCCCGTCTGGTCTATCAGCTCCCGACCACCCTGTGTGAGATGTTCCTGAAGGAAGTCTTTAAGCGCGGCTCCATCGACAGCCTTGATCAGGAGACCCTCTTTACGATTCAGAAGTTCTTTGAGAACAACCTGAACGTATCCGAGACTTCGCGCAAGCTCTTTGTCCACCGCAACACCCTCGTCTATCGCCTTGAGAAGATCAAGAAGCTCACCGGTCTCGACCTGCGCGAGTTTGAGGACGCGATCGTGTTCAAGGTAGCCCTGATGGTCAAGAAGTACCTGACCTCCAGCCCCACTAAGTATTGATCTTTCAAAAGCTCAGGATACCATCCGGGGGCGGCTCTTGACCTGCCCGACACAGCGGAATCCCTATGCAGGATCATTTTATCAACAAACCCAAAAGGAATGTTATTATGATAGAATTCAAGAATGTTTCGAAGGTCTACGCCTCTAACGGCGCCCACGCCCTCGATAACGTCAGTATCAATATCGCCAAGGGCGAATTCGTCTTTATCGTCGGCTCCTCCGGCGCCGGCAAGAGCACCTTCTTGAAGCTCATTATGCGCGAGGAACAGCCGACCTCCGGCTCCATTATCGTCAACGATATGTTCCTCGAGCGTCTGAGCCGCCGCAAGGTGCCTTATCTCAGACGCACCATGGGCATCGTGTTCCAGGACTTCCGTCTGATCTCGAAGATGACCGTCTATGAGAACGTCGCGTTCGCGATGCGCTGCGTCGGAAAGAAGAGCAGCACCATCAAGAAGCGCGTGCCCTATATCCTTGACCTCGTCGGCCTCGCCGACAAGGCGAACGACCATCCCTCCGAGCTGTCCGGCGGCGAACAGCAGCGCGTATCCTTAGCGCGCGCGCTGGTGAATAATCCCGCTATGATCATCGCGGACGAGCCTACCGGCAATATCGACCCCGAGATGAGCTACGAGATCATCGAGCTCCTCTCCGAAATCAACAAGCGCGGCACCACCGTGCTGGTGGTTACCCACGAGCACGAGCTGGTCAAGAGCTTCGGCAAGCGCGTCATCACCATCGACGAGGGCAGAGTGATCTCCGACACCGCCGACGATGAGTACATCGCTATCTGACGGAGGGCACGGGTATGAGCAGTTTTGGTTACCTCATTAAAGAGGGATTCAAGAATATTTTCAACAACCGCATGATGACGCTTGCGGCGATCGGCGTGCTGATCTCGTGTCTGGTGCTGACGGGTTCCGCTATCATGCTGACCGTCAACGTATCCGATATTGTCGATTCGGTCGGCGACACCAACGTGACAAAGGTCTTTCTTAACGACGATCTGTCAAAGCTCGAGGCCGTCTATAAGGGTAAGGAGCTCAAGGCGCTGGATAACGTCGCCGAGGCGGATTTTATTGATAAGGAAGATTCCATCAAAGCCTATCGCGAACAGCTCGGCGAAGAGATCTTTGAGAGCATGACCGGCGACGGCAACCCCTTCCCGTATGCTTACAGCATCACGATGAACGACCTGTCACAGTATGATCAGACGATCGCCGCTATCCGTGCGATGGACGGCGTCGCCTCGATCTCGTCTCACCGCGAGGTCGCGCAGAAGCTGACGAGCCTCTCGTCCCTCATTACGATGATGAGCTTCTGGATCATCCTGGCGCTGGCGATCATCTCGCTGTTTATCATTTCCAACACGATCCGCATGACCATGTTCTCGCACCGTTTTGAGATCTCTATCATGAAGTCTGTCGGTGCGACGAATACCTTTGTCCGCGTACCCTTCGTGATCGAGGGCGTCGTGATCGGTCTGGTGTCGGCGGTCGTTTCGACGGGTCTCTTATACTTCCTGTCCGATGCGGTGATCAAGGCCGTCAAGGGCATCCTCGACTTCCCCTATACGCCGTTCACCGACGTGATGTGGTATATCACCGGCGGCTTCCTCGGCGCGGGCATCCTCGTCGGCGTGATGGGTTCGATGCTCTCGATCAGCCGCTTCCTCAGACGCGAGGGCAACGAGATCTTAGGTTGGTAAGGGACGCCTGCGGCGCAGTAAAGAACAGAAAGCAAAGAGTGAAGAGTTGCGGGAGGGCTTCGCCCTTACCCGTATATTGATCGCTTTGACAGATAACCACAGTTTGCTCACTTAAAGGAGTAATGCTATGAAGAGAATCCTATCCTTATTTGTTGCGGCAGCGGTATTGCTGTGTTCGGCGATCTCGTGCTACGCCGCTACGATAGAAGAGCTGGAGGCGCGTCAGGCCGAGCTGGAACAGAAGAACGCCGCCTATCAGGCGAAGCTGGAAGAGAATAACCAGAAGGTCGCCGAGCAGCAGGACTATGTCGACGCCCTCGTCGGTAAGGTCGAGACGGTGAATGAAGAGATTCAGGTCATCCGTGAGAAGATCGGCGCCCTGAATGCCGACATCGCCGAAAAGCAGAAGCAGATCAACGAGAAGAACCAAGAGATCGAAGACAGCATGAACGCCCTGCGCCGCCGCCTGAAGGCGATCTATATCTCCGGCGACGTCAGCTCGCTCGAGATCATCCTCGGCGCGAAGGACTTCACCGACTTCCTCGATAAGCTGCAGGTCGTCCAGTATGTCAGCAACCATGACGAGGAGCTGATCAACGAGATCCAGGCGCAGCTCGACGTGATCTCGCAGGAGAAACAGGCGCTCAAGGAAGATAAAAAGCGCCAGGAAGAGGAGCAGAAGAACCTTGAGACTAAGCAGGCGGAGCTCAACTCCCTGCTGGAAGAGAATAAAGAAACGCTCGCGAACCTGCAGGCCGCCTCGGAGGACGCTCAGCTTCAGCTTGAGCTGACCGAGGAGGAACTCAGCGGACTGAGCGAGGAGATTCAGGAATATTACCGCAAGCTGCGCGAGGAAGAAGCGCGCCGTGCTGCCGAACAGGCAGCACAGGGCGATGACGGCTCGTCAACTTCTACTGTGCCCAGCGCAGCGTCTTCTATCGACGTTCCCTCCACCGGCGGCTATGTCTGGCCGACCCCGGGCTTCTATTATCTGAGCTCACAGTTTGAGGAATGGCGCGGCTACGCTAACCACGGCGCGATCGACGTCGCCGGCGGCGGCATTATGAACAGCCCCTGCTACGCGGCGGCGTCCGGCACCGTTATCTCCAGCTATTCCGGCTGTACCCATAACTGGAGCAAGTATTATAGCTGCGGCTGCGGCGGCGGCTACGGCAACTATGTGTGGATTGATCACGGCAACGGAAAAGAGACGGTCTACGGTCATCTGACCAGCCTGACTGTCTCGACCGGTTCCTATGTTTCGGCGGGCCAACTGATCGGCTATGTCGGCTCGACCGGTTATTCTACCGGACCGCACCTGCACTTTGAGTGCCGCTACAACGGCGTCAAGTATGACCCGATGACGGAATTCTGATATATCCGGAGGCTGTCCGTGCGATAGCCTCCGTTTTTTCTTTCGGCTCTCGCCGATTTTTGACAAAATAATTGACAAAGTACACGAATCCAGATAAAATATGATTGTCAAGACGGTCGTATCATGCGATGCGTCCATCCTACAATTCATTCATTGTAAAGGAGTAATTATTATGGTACAAAAGAAGAATTTAGGTCTGTACGCTTTCCTGTCTCTCATCACCTGCGGTCTGTTCACGCTTTATTGGATTTACACCCTGAACGAGGACGCAGACAAGCTCGCCGGTGAGAAGCGCTCCGTGTCCGGCGGTATGGTCATCGTATTCTCGATCCTTACCTGCGGTATTTATATGCTCTTCTGGGCATATCAGCAGGGCGAGATCATCAACAAAATCGCCGAGGATAAGGAAGGCATGTCCAAAGGCGGCCGTCAGTATCTCTATCTGATCCTTTCCGCCTGCGGTCTGGGTATTCTTGCTTATATGTTCATGCAGGATGCGCTGAACGCTGCCTGTCCCGACCAGCCCCAGTATCAGCAGCCGCAGTATCAGCAGCCCTACGGTCAGCCGCAGTATCAGCAGCCTTACGGCCAGCCGCAGTACCAGCAGCCGCAATATCAGCAGCCGCAGTACCAGCAGCCCTACGGTCAGCAGCCGCCGCAGAACTAACGGCTCCCGATGTCTGACAGAATAAAAAGAATCGTAAAGCCTACTGCCATCGTCTTGGCGATAGGCTTTACTTATCTGTTGATACATGAATTCACCGGGTTCTCGATCCCCTGTCCCTTTTGGACGCTGTTGCATCTCTACTGTCCGGGATGCGGTGTCAGCAGGATGCTCTTTCATCTGTTTCACGGCGAGTTTTATGAGGCTTTCTCATCGAACTGCGTCGTATTCTGTCTGCTGCCCGTTATCCTCGCGGATGCTGTGTTCCATGCTTACCGCTATATCCGCCGCGGTGAAGCGCGGCTGTATCAAGCGGAGCGGATCGCCCTATGGGTTTGTGTCGCCGTGCTGATCGTGTTCGCCGTTGTTCGTAATGTGTACCCGATCGACATCCTCGTTCCGTAACACGGTGATAGGCGCATATCTTTCCCTCCCTGAGCATATGCTTCAGCGGAGGGATTTTTATGCTGACTGCGCTGAACATCGAGGACTACACCCGACACGGTGCCGGACGACTTCTGTCGCTTCTGCGGCGCAACCGCATTCGCGTGGAGCACCGCTACTGTGATGCGGTCGCTGTGAAGAGCATCGTCTATGAACGGCGTCGGGGGAGGGTATCTTGGACGTCTGTCGACCGTTTTCTGAAGGATCGCCGCGGTCAGCTTCTCTGCCCGCCGGAGCTGGAGCTGCCGCAGGACAGCGGCTTCAGGCGCTTTCACAGTAACGAGCTGAACCGCCGCCTGTGCGAGAACGCTGCTCTCTATCTGGTACGCGAGCTCAGAGAGGAGCGACCGGGGATCGTCTTGATCGACGGCGCCGGTGATTATGCTCCGCTGTGCGCCTGTCTGCTCGACTACACCGATCGTGTGCGGGTGGTCACCGACAGCCCGCGCGTCTATCTTGAGGAGGCTGACCGCCTGCTGGAGGAGAAGGGCGCTGTCCTGCGGATCTCTACCGATCGCAGCAGGATCCGTGACGCCGGGATCATCATCGCCCCCGCACGGCTGGACGAGGTCCTCGGCTGCGCCGACGACGCAGTGATCCTATCCGGCGAGAGTCCCGCCTGTCCCCAGCCCGCTCCCGTGATCGATACCTATACCTTCGACCTGCCAGAGAAGTTCCGCTCTCTGTGTCCCGGTTATCTGGAGCCGATGTATTTTGCTTCGGCGCTGTATACTCTTGCGGGAGTGCACGAGCTGGGCGGGGCGATCTTCAGCCGATGCTGTGACGGCCGCATCCTGCACACGCGGATGAGTCTGCTCAAGCAGTTGAAGGCGCGTCTCAGTGCTCAGGCGCACACGTGAACCCCGGACTGAAAAAATCTTGACACAGCGCCGGTTTAGGAATATAATACAGGATGTATGTAAATATCCTATTGACGTAAAACGAAAGGAAGATTTGAATATGGCAAAACCGATCATGATGACCGCGGAAGGTATTAAGCAGCTCGAAGAAGAGCTGGATTATCTCAAGGGACCCAAGCGTAAAGAAATCGCAGAGAAGATCAAAGTCGCGCGTTCATACGGCGACCTGTCCGAGAACAGTGAGTATGACGACGCTAAGAACGAGCAGGCGATGCTCGAGGCGCGCATCGCTACCATCGAGGCTACCCTGAAGAACGCCGTCGTTATCGACGAGAGCGGCATCAGCAACGAGCACGTTCACGTCGGTTCTAAGGTAAAGCTCGAGAACATCACCCTCTCCCGCGTCGTGGAGTATAAGATCGTCGGCGCGAATGAGTCCAAGCCCTCCGAGGGCCGTATCTCGGACGAGTCTCCGGTCGGTATGGCGCTGATCGGTCATTCCGTAGACGACGTCGTCGAGGTCGAGACCCCGAGCGGACTGCTGGGCTTCAAGATCCTTGAGATCAGCAGATAATTCAGATACTACGACGGGGGACGAGCTCCGTCCGATAAGCGAAGGTTGAATCATATGGAACAGAACTTAAATGAAATCTTACGGCTGAGAAGAGAGAAGCTGGCCGCCCTGCAGGCTGCCGGCAAGGATCCCTTCGTCATCACCAAGTATGACCAGAGCCACCACAGCACCGATATTAAGGAGAACTACAACGAGCTGGAGGGTACCTCTGTCAGCATTGCCGGCCGCATGATGTTCAAGCGCGTCATGGGCAAGGCCTCCTTCTGCAATATCCGCGACCTCAAGGGCGACATCCAGGTCTACGTCGCGCGCGACAGCATCGGTGAGGAGAGCTACGCCGCCTTTAAGAAGTACGACGTCGGCGACATCATCGGCGTTCGCGGCGAAGTCTTCAAGACCAAGACGGGCGAGATCTCCGTCCACGCGGCTGAGGTAACCCTGCTCTCTAAGTCCCTGCAGGTACTTCCCGAGAAGTATCACGGTCTGACCGATACCGATACCCGCTATCGTCAGCGCTACACCGACCTGATCATGAACAGCGAGGTCAAGGATACCTTTGTCAAGCGATCCAAGATCATTTCTACCATCCGCCGCTTCCTCGACGAGCGCGGCTTCATGGAGGTAGAGACCCCCATGCTGGTACAGAACGCCGGCGGCGCCGCCGCTCGCCCCTTTGAGACGCATTTCAACGCTCTCGATGAGGATCTGAAGCTGCGCATCTCGCTGGAGCTGTATTTAAAGCGCCTGATCGTCGGCGGCCTTGAGCGCGTCTACGAGATCGGCCGCGTCTTCCGCAACGAGGGTCTGGATACCCGCCATAATCCCGAGTTCACCCTGATGGAGCTCTATCAGGCATATACCGACTATCACGGCATGATGGATCTGACCGAGGATATGTACCGCCGCGTGGCACAGGAGGTCAACGGCTCCCTGCAGGTCACCTACGGCGAGCATGTCATCGACTTTGAGAAGCCCTTCGCCCGCGCGACCATGATCGACCTCGTCAAGGAATATGCCGGCGTCGACTGGAATGAGGTCAAGGACACTGCCGAAGCAAAGGCGATCGCCGATCAGCTCCATGTCGAGTATGAGGATCGCCATGAGAAGGGCGACATCCTGAGCCTGATCTTTGAGGAATATGTCGAGGAGCATCTGATCCAGCCGACCTTTGTCATGGATCATCCGATCGAGATCAGTCCCCTGACGAAAAAGAAGCCCTCCGACCCCGCGTATGTCGAGCGCTTCGAGATGTTCATCAACGGCTGGGAGATGGCGAACGCCTACTCCGAGCTGAACGACCCGATCGATCAGCGCGAGCGCTTCAAGGCGCAGGAGGCGCTGCTCGCGCAAGGTGACGAAGAGGCGAACACCACCGACGAGGATTTTCTCAACGCCCTCGAGATCGGCATGCCCCCCACAGGCGGCATCGGCTACGGCATCGACCGCCTCGTCATGATCATGACGAACTCCCCCGCCATCCGCGACGTTCTCCTCTTCCCGACAATGAAATCCCTCGATAAGTAAACCCTCTAAAAAGTCAGTGTTTATGCGGTTTCTTGGGATTTAAAAAAGACGAAATTTACACCCTTACACCCAACTTACACCATTTTGTGCAGAAAGTTGTGCAGGGTAAAACCAATCGCATAATTTTAGATTTATGACCTTGATGGATTCGTTTTCATCAAGGTCTTTTTTTATTTGACGGATAGACAAAATCAGGCTGAAATGATATAATCATAGAAAGATAAATCGGAAGTTGTATCGTATCGTAAAGGTCGAGGACGGGTTCGTCTTTTACCGGAAAAGAAAAAGAGAACCCAATATCATGCAGGATTTCAAATAGGAGGAAAAACTATGCTGGAAACGCTGAAAAAAAGATTTGCCGAAAATATGAACCGTCACCCTAATCTTGAATGGGAGTATGTTGAAAAAAGATTAAAGGAAAACAAAAATGCATTAAAGTGCCTGCAATATATGGAAGAAAGCGGCGGCGAACCCGATGTAATAGGGATTATGGAAGATACGGGCAAGATTTTGTTTTGTGACTGTGCCAAAGAATCTCCGTCAGCCCGAAGAAGCTTGTGTTACGATGAGGAGGCTTTGCAAAAGCGAAAGAAAAATCCTCCGACAGGAAGCGCTGACAAACAAGCAAAGGGAATGGGTATAGAGCTGTTAACAGAGGAGCTCTATTACAGATTACAGCAGCTCGGAGAATTTGACTTAAAAACTTCAAGCTGGATCCATACGCCGGAGCCGATCCGGCAGAAAGGCGGAGCCTTGTTCTGTGAGCGCCGGTATGGAAGGGTATTTACTTTTCACAACGGAGCAGATTCCTATTATTCAGCTCGCGGATACAGAGGATATATATGCGTATAATTCAGATTTATAGTAATAAACATTTCTATCACAGGCAGCCTTGCAAAAGGTTGCCTGTTTTTATATTTTCAGATAGACAAAATCAGGCTGAAATGATATAATAATAAAAAGAATAATCGTCATTTGTGGAGAAGCGAAGATGCTTTATGGAGACACATAATGAAAAAGACCTTTATTGAGATGAAGCTCTTTCAGGTAAAACCCGATAGACTCGAGCAATTTGAAGCAAAGATTGAGGAAATGTCCGCAAATCAGCTTCAATGCAAAGGTTGCATATCTCTCAAGTATTTCAAGAGATTTTATACCATAGACGGAATCGAACTTGGTGAGCTGCCAAGGAAGTTAACCAAGATCGTAAAGTGCGTAAAATACTACTCATATTGGGAGTTTGACACAAAAGAAAACTATGGCAAGGCTATAAAGTTCTTTTTTGAGAACTACAATAAAGAATTGCAAAAACTGCTGATCGCACCTTTTGATATTAATTTGGGATATTCTGTTTAGGAGATTTGCATATTTGATTTACAGCAACAACCAATAACAGGCAGCTTTTTTTGAGAGGCTGTCTGTTTTTTATGTCTTTTTGTAATTCGCAAACTTCGATTTTCTTCTGTATCCTATATAATATAGGTACAAAGGAACTTGATATGTACTTGAAAAAAGACCAATGAAAGACATCTCTTTTTGGGGGGATTACACCCCGTACACCATTTCATACACCATTTTGAACAGCTTTTATAATAACTTATAATAAGATATAAAAAATCGCTTGAAAAATAAGCCGATAAATGGTAAGATATAAGAAGTTATGTAGGGATATAAAATGAACACTTCCGAAATCATGCAGGATTTCAAATAGGAGGAAAAACTATGCTGGAAACGCTGAAAAAAAGATTTGCCGAAAATATGAACCGTCATCCTAATCTTGAATGGGAGTATGTTGAAAAAAGATTAAAGGAAAACAAAAATGCATTAAAGCGC
>Ga0310690_10012664_pt1 | contig 10335 bp, 8 predicted proteins | sample AusTroGonzalo_MG_2_FD_207661 | JGI IMG/M metagenome (GOLD analysis project Ga0310690, IMG submission 207661) | Bovine rumen microbial communities from tropical cattle in Woodstock, Queensland, Australia - Gonzalo_04 (v2) (version 2) | ecosystem: Host-associated > Mammals > Digestive system >...
TCCCGGAACGGACGCCGGCCTGTCCTGCGCGTACAACAGCCCCCGTTTTCCTTCGTTGGTGATTCTGGCCGGATTGCCCATCACTGTGGTATTGTCCGCTACGTCGCTGAACACGGCACTGCCGATCGCCACGACGCTGCGATCGCCGATCCGGATCCGGTCTTTCAGCATCGCGCCGCTCCCGATAAACGCGTTCTCCCCGATGATCGTATGTCCGCCGATAAACGCGCCCACCCCGACCCGCGTGTGGTCCCCTATGATCACGTCATGGCCGATCGCCGCCCCCTTGGCGCCGTAAAAGTCCTTTCCGATCTTCGCCAGGGAGCCGATGAAGACGTCGGGGCCGATGACCGCTCCTTCCCCGACCTCGGCATCAGGACTGATATAAGCGGAGGGGTGAACCAGAAGAGCGCCCTGATACCCGGCTTCCTTCATCCGGTCGAAGGCCTCCCTGCGGTATCCGGGTTCCCCGATCGTGATCACGAAGCGCGTGTCCTCCGAGCTGTAGTGTTTGCGAAATGCCTGGAATCCGATCACCGGGCAGCCCAGCAGGCTCACTTCCGAGGAATGATCGTCGATGAAAACCGTTTCCGGCCAGTCTCCGGTCTCATCCGCGACATATTTGAACTCCCGGCCTAATGCTCCGGCCCCGTAAAATGCAAGAATCACTGCTGTTCATCCTCCCCCAGCACCTTTTCAATCTCCCGGCGCAGGACACGAAGCTGCTCCGTTTCCCTGTCGGTCCAGATCTGCTTGCCTTCGGCGTCGGTCTCCGCCAGCAGCGCTTGAAGCCATCCCTCTTCCTTCACGGTCCGGCGGCTGACGCCGAACACCAGCTCAAAAGCCATGCAGCAGTGGGAAATGTGCCCTTCAAAACGCGTCCGCCGAAGGCCGGAAGGCACACATCGGTGCTCCAGCACGCAGGCCATCACTTCCGGACTCGCTTCCTCCGCTTCCACGAAGCTCGCCCTGCTGCTTCCGACCCGGTCCTCAAAGGGAATGGCGGCAATCACCCGGAAGATGTCCGTCTTGTCCGCGTCCCGGAGAATCTCCGCAAATCGCCGTGTCCGGGAGTCCAATGCCTCCGGAAGACTGAGCTTGTTGTGCTGGCGGATAGCCGTTTCCGCTATCATTCTCCAGTCTTCCGGCAATCCCTCCTCTGCCGCTCCCTCTTTCAGAAAACGGTTTATCAGTCCCTCCCGGAACAGGAGATCCCCGCTCAATTCCGCGTGATCGACCGATTTGGAATCGATAAAAGTGCCGTAGCGCCGGACCTGCTCAAACCGTCCGATGTCGTGCAGCAGACCGAGAAGCCAGGCCAAATCGGCGTCTTCTTCCCTCATCCCGAGCGCTTTCGCGTAGCGTTCCGACAGTTCCGCCACGCGAAAGGTATGCTCCACTTTGTGGCGGATCAGGATATTCTGCATGTCATACTGCTCCGCATAGCGAAGAAAAACATCCTTTGCCTGCTCTTTATGCTTCATCGTTCCTTCCCCATTCCTCTTTCTTTGTGCGCTTTCACCGCGGATTATTTTCCGGTCTTTCCTCATGGATCATCCCCGCCACGCACGCGGCGATCTCCCGGGCATGCCCGAATCTGCGCAGACTGCGCTGGGCGGCCCGGATCTCCCTGAACCGCGATGCGTCGTCACGCTGCAGACTCCGGATAATCTGCGGAATCTCTTCAGGCGTTTTGCCGATGACCCCGAGATTGTATTTCTCCATCAGCCGCGGGTTATCCCTTTCCTGCTCCGGCATCGCCCCGATCGTGATCAGCGGCACCGTCATCACCACAGCCTCGTACATCATGTTCGGGCTGGCGCGGGTTACCAGCAGGTCATGCCGAAGCAGTTCCTGTTCCATGGCGGTCACAAACCCGAGCACTTCCGCCCGGCCGCCGTATTGCGGAACGAGCGTCTTCTGAAGCTGACGCTGCAGCCCGCTGTTGCGCCCGCAGACGATCGTAAGCTCCGCGTCCGTGTTCCGGAGAATGCTTTCCGCGTAGGCGCGAAGGCTTCCGGTCCCCTCGCCGCCGCCGATCAGCAGACAGCGCAGGGGACGGGAGCCCGTATACTCCTGTGGGTCCTTTTCCCGCGCGGCTTCACAGAACCGGCTGCGAACGGGAAAACCGATGATTTTCATCTTCTCCGCGGGCATCCCCTGGAGAAGGCTGGCCTCGTATGCCTCCTTCGTGGGGCAGATCGTCAGCGCCGCCCGGGGATTGCACCAGGTGCTGTGAATATTGATCACGTCCGCCTGCAGCACCACGACCGGTATCTCCAAACCGAGGGAGTCTTCCATCCGCGTCAGGAGAGTGTTGAAACACGAGTGGACAGAAAGGATCAGATCCGGATGAAACTCCCTGATCACCCCGGCAAACCGGCGACGACCCAGGCGTGCGGTCATCCTGAATTCAGGCGGATGCTTCTTCTTCATGGAAAGGCGCCAGGCCAGGTTGTAACAACCCGGAGCATGGCGGGTCATCACCCCGTAAAGACCGGAAAGCATCCTCCCTGTCCCGCCCAGCAGGTCAAACCCCTCAATGGTTTTGACTTCCACATCGGGCATCCGGGAAAACTGCTCTTCCAGCGCGTCCGAGATCGATTGATGCCCCGCGCCTGTATAGGCTGAAGTAACCAGTAATATCTTCTTCATCCGCCGTACCTGTACCCGCCGGGATCTTCCGGCATTCCGGCTGACCCGGAAGCCGTAAGTCACCGGCCGCTGACTGCTTCTGCCCGGCCATCCTTCGGCTGAACAGATCCTTTTTCCACAAAGAAAAATATTCTGCATGAACCGGCCCGATTCCTGTAAGCCGATGCCGTCCTGCCTTTTTCATAAAAAACCGCCCCGAAACGCCGGGACGGCCCTTTTCCGTCTTCCGCTCAGCAGGCTTTCACGCCTGAAGGGAAGCCACCTTTTTCATCGTCTTTCTGCCACCGGAAGCTTTCTTCCTTTTCGGTTCTTCCGGCCGCAACGCTTCCTCCGCTTTCCGTTTTTCCAGCATCGACTGGTACTGCCTGTAGATTTTCAGCTTGTCCTTCTGGGTCAGATTCATGGTGAAGCGCCCGTAGCTCATGTCCGCCTGCGCCGCAGCCCAGGCCAGTGCCGTCAGTCTCTTGTCCTTTGCCAGCATTCTGTTCCCTCCCTCGTCCCGAAAAACCGTTTCGCTCCTTCAGGGGCCGCAGGATGATTATAGACGCCGAATATGAATAGCCTGTGAACGCAGCTTGAAAATACGATTAACATGGACAGGCGATCTTCGCCGTCAGAACACAGGACAGGCGGCGTTGCTGACAATCTCAATATCGCTGTCCCGGTAAATCGCCGTCTCAATGAACAGCCGCGTGGCCGCGGGAATATGATAATCACTGGAAATCAGGGCAATCTGCTTCACCTGCGGATACTGCTCCGTCAGAATATCAAAGACGTAACCGGCGTTCTCGACGGTCGTCATCGCACGATTCTCGATGATCACCCGGGAAGGATCCAGCCCTTTCTTTTTCAGCCATTCCGCCATCCGGCCCGCTTCCGTAGCCTTCGGATTCTCAGAGGCCGTCGGACCGCCCGTGCAGATGATGATCGCCTGCGGGTATTTTTGCGCCGCCGCAAGCAGAACTTTCAGCCGTGCAACCAGTTCAGCCTGCATCGTACCATCCGGATTCAGCTGAAGACCGAGTCCGACCAGGCACAGCGTATCATCTTCGGGCAAACCGTCCGGAAGTTCTTCGTTGACCGTAACCGGCATTTTCCAGACTTCCATAAGCCGCGCCGTTTTTTCGACAGCCGCCGGATCAATCGTGGTTTCAGCCGCCGGATCTGACTGAGCCGCACTGCTCTCCTCCTCCGCCATGGCGGGAATCATTGCCGCTGCCGTTACGCATAATACAAGCATCCATACGATCAGGATCCGCTTCACAGGCCCACCGCTCCTCTCTTCTTTTTACACTTATCTCTGAACTCAGCACACAGACAGCATTTCGAGGATTGCTCCGAACAACGGCGCAGGCAGGGAAAGCCTGTAAAGTTCCGCCAGCAGCCTGACCGGATCCTCCTCTTTCCGGACAATCCCCATGATCTCGCCCTTCAGGTCATAGGATACAGATGCCCGCCGCAGCATATCCTCGATGAGTTTTCCGACATCCGGTCTGTCCGCTTCGGGGAAGGCGTTCCAGTGCAGGCAGCCTGTTTTCCCCTTCAGTTCGATACGCATCGCCCGTCGGCTGTCATCATATTCACAGGAGCAGACTTCGCCGCTGTCGGGCGGGATTTCCCGGACTCCGTTCAGTTCCGCGGTATAGCGCCGTCCAGGCGGCAACAGGGCCGCGTCGCCTTCCGGCGGAAGGATTTCCACCGTAAGCCCTCTCTCCCGTCTGATCCGGATCCGCGTTACCGCCCGACGATATCCGGCATCCTCCGGCAGGAGTCCGTTATCCTCAATCAGCTCCGTTTCCCCGTCTTCTCCGGGAAACAGGCGAAGCAGAATATGTTCCGGCAGGTCCGCCCCGTTCCTCAGGGTGCTCCCCCCGTTCATGGGCAAAATGCCGCCTGCCCGAACCAGCACCGGAATCGTATCCAGCGGACGGTACATGTTCATGCGTCTTCCGCCGTGATAGCGCAGCCCGGTAAACAGATCCGTCCAGATTCCGTCAGGCAGGTATACCTCCGTCTCCCCCATCCGCGTTTCCCGATCCATCGGCCGGGTGACCGGGCAGACGGTCAGGCAGTCGCCGAGGAGATACTGATTCCGATTCCGGAAGCACAGGGACAGATCCTCCGGATAATCATAGTACAGCGGGCGCAGAAGCATTTTTCCTTCCTCGCTGTTTTTCACGTTCTGCGTATACAGCCAGGGGATCATCCGGTGGCGCAGGCGCAGGAACGTCTTCATGGTTTCCGACGCTTCGGCGGGGAACATCCAGGGTTCCTTGTTCATAAAAGGATTGTTGGAGGAATGCAGCCGCATGATCGGTGAAAAGACGCCGAACTGAACCCACCGGACCATCAGCTCCGGATCCGGCGCACCGTGCATATGGCCGCCGATATCATGGCTCCACCAGCCGTATCCGATGTTCGCGGCCGTAGCGGTAAACCGCGGCTGAAAATCAAGGGAGGCCCACGTGATGCATGTATCGCCGGAAAAGCCGACCGGATAGCGATGGCTTCCCGGCCCGCCGAACCGGCTGAGAATGAGCGCGGGACGCCCGGTTTCCAGCGCGTGCAGGTAGCGGGTATGGTTCAGCACGAACAGCGGATCCATCCCGGGATCCGTGGTGCCCCCCTGCTGCTGCCAGTCCAGCCACCAGAAGTCGACGCCTGTTTTCTCCAGCGCGGTGAGAACCGTTTCCTCTATCGCGCGGATCCGCTTTTCATCCGCCGCATCAAAGGGAAAACTCCTGCCGTCAGCCGGATCTTCCCCCATGGCCTTCGCCATCTGCGGATAATATTCCTCGCAGGGACGGATCCCCTCCGCCGGATGATCGTTCAGGGAGATCCTGAGTCCGTGCTCATGCAGCCAGACCAGCAGTTTTTCAGGCTCCGGAAACTTCTCCCGGTCCCAGGTATAGCCTGTCCAGCCGGGACCGTATTTCGGATCGATGTCCGTTACGTGCCAGTTCATATCCAGCACCGAGACGGAGAGCGGAATCCCTTCCTCCGCAAACCGTTCCATCAATTCCCGATATTCCTGCTGAGTATAGGGATAAAAGCGGCTCCACCAGTTTCCGAGCGCGAAGCGCGGCACCAGCGGCACCCTCCCAGACAAATGCAGATAATCCCGGATGGCCGTCTGATAATCATGGCCGTAGGCGAACAGGTACAGATCCGTCTCCGCCGCGTCAGCGGGCAGCAGCCTTCCGGTTTCATCCATCCCCATGGACGCGCTGTCATCCAGTACCGCGTAGCCGCGCAGGGACAGGAGTCCCTCCCCCAGAGGGATCGCTCCGTCCGCTTCATCCAGCGTCCGGGCCGTTCCGCCAAGCGTCGCGGGCGGATCCCCATAATGCCAGATGCTGGCATACACGGCAAACGCTCCCTTCAGTTCGACCGAAAGCCCGGCAGGCGCAAAAGGCTTCCGGTCATACCGGAGGCGAATATGCTCCGTTTCCACAATCAGCCCTTTTTCCGTCTCCGACACCGTGAATACCGGCACCGGAAACGCCCGGTTCAGAGCCGTCTGGGTAGCAGCGTCTCTGAATTGCCCGTCCTGAGCGTATTCCAGCCTCACAAGGCGGTCAGTCAGCATGGTGATGCGATACGTTTCTCCCCGGATCACCGCCTGCGGATCCGCCAGGGGATGGATGGTCCAGATGTCAGTTGCTTTCATGTTTCATCCTTCTTCTGTTCACCGATGTGCCGCGCACAGGTGTCCGCCAATTTGGTATAAATGTTCGGCATAGGCAACCCCGGTTCCTCCAGCCATACCTTATCGATCAGCAATTACGTCAGCCGCGGAACAGAATCAGCGCCGCGACAAAGAAGGCGATATGAAGATGGAGTACGCCGTGGGATTCTTCCGATACGGCTGCGTATCGATCTCTCCGAATCCGGCATTCTCCAGTGCTTCGATCAGATAACCGTCCTGTGCTTCCGGATGATCCGTGTCCCGAAACGCGACAAAGGCCATGCCCACGGAAAGCTGCGCAAAGGGGTGGTTATACGTATCAGACGGCTGAAGAAAGAAATCATCGCAGTACGGATAATCCCGGGTGATAACCTTCGCAAAGTAGGGGAAAGAGGCGCTGACCGTTTCCGTCTTCCCGGTCTCTTCAGCCCTGCCGCTGCCGAAGGGCAGCAGCCCGAAAGCCAGCGTCAGGCTCAGCGTAAGCAGGCAAAGCCTTTTCAGGCTATCCGCTGTTTTTCTGTCCATCCTTCTCCCGGCCATCTGTCGGTTTCCGGCCATATCCTTTCTTTTTTACCGGATCTTTACCTTCTTCACCTTCGACCAGGCCGAGAAGTACTTCTTTCCCCCGGCCTTCTTCCATACCCGGATCCGGAAATAGTAGGTCTTCCCGGTCTTCATGTTCCTGACCGTCGTCGAGGAAGCTTTCCGATCGGTTACCCTGACAGTTTTCTTCCCCTTCGAGAAGTCCTTCTTCGTACTGTACTGAATCTCGTAGCCGGTGACGTCGCCGGCCTTGTTCCAGGTCACGGTCAGGATTTTGTTCTTATCTATCAGTTTCCCCAGCTTCGTTCCCTTCGGAACGATCCTGAAGTTCGCCTGTGCCGTTCCGGTGTAAGCACCGGTCCCGGTCACCGTCACCGTCGCGGTACCGATTTTCCTGTTATGGCTGTATCCGACAGTGTAGTCCTGACCGGAAACCAGTTCCGTTTCACCGAGCCGCACGATCGGTTCCGGAGTATAGGCTTTTTTCTTTTTGTATACCTGGTCCTCCACGACGATCTCCGCGCCGCTGATATCGGTCAGGTCCGCAGCGGCAGGTGTTTCCGGCGTCTCCTGAGCCGGATCCTGGGAGACAGGCGCGGGATCCGCCGGCACCGGCGTGGGATCTTCATGCTCCGGCTCCGAAGACGATTCCACCGCATCCAGCAGATAGACTGCCGACCCTTTCGCGTACAGCTCGGTTTCTTCCGCCACCGCGACGATGACCGCCTTTCCGGCCTTCAGCAACGTCACCGTTCCGTCATCCGCCACCGACACGACATCCGACCCAACCTCAACCTCATAGGTGACAGCAGTCCGGGCGCCGCTCAGCGGATTGACAAACGGCGCATCACCGTATGTCTTCGTCATATGTTCTTCTTCAAAAACAAGCGTCTGGGTCTGTTTCTCCGTAATATATACCGTGATCTCCGCCGTGCTCTTTTTATAGTTTCCGTTTCCGTCAGCCGTTACCGAAATCGTGCAGACCCCTGATTCCGATCCGGAAGTCAGCATACCGGTTCCCGCGTCAAGAGTGCAGCCGTCCGGCGCCTCAACAAAGGCATAGGTTACGTCGCCTTCCGCACCGATGACGTTCCCGGACAGGTCCACCTGATAACCTCCGACCATCACGCCGGCAAAAGGAGCCACCTGCATAGGATTGTCCGCTTTGGCGATCAGCACCCTTTCGGAGCCGGTCTTCGTTTCGTATCCGTCCGCAGTAATCTGATAGTACACGGTCAGCGGACTGTCCGCCGCATTCGTAATGGTCGGGCTCACTGTCAGGTCATAGGTTCCTTCCGTCTTCCCGTAGCGGATCATGGCTCCGTAGGCAGGGTCCGTCACGGAGACGGTGATCCCGTGCGCCATTCCGTCATAGGTACCGGCATAACCCGCGGCTGTCGCGGCAATCGTCTTCAACGACGGTTCTTCGACGTCCAGCAGATAGATCGCCGATCCTTTCGCATACAGCTCGGTTTCTTCCGCAACCGCAACAATGACCGCCTTTCCGGCCTCCAGCAGCGTTACCGTTCCGTCTTCCGCAACCGACGCCACATCCGTTCCGACCTCAACATCATAAGTGACCGTCGTCTTCGCGCCGCTCAGCGGATTGACAAACGGTTCATCGCCGCAGGTTTTTGTCACATGCTTCTCTTCAAAAGCAAGCGTCTGGGCCAGTTTTTCCGTGACGAAAACTGAGATTTCCGCCTCTGTGCTTTCATAGTTTTCGTTGCCGGCAGCCGTCACCCTGACGGTGCATACCCCCGGCTTATTCCCGGAGGTCAGTACACCGATTGTCTCATCAACACTGCATCCTGACAACGCCCCGGTAATTGTATAGGTTACAGCGCCTTCCGCACTGATGACATTCTCCGACAGGTCCACCTGATAGCCGCCGACCATCACGCCGGCAAAGGGAGCCGCCTGCATCGGATTGGCAGCTTTGCTGAGCGTCACCGTTTCGGAATCTGTCTTCGTTTCATACCCGTCCGCCGTAATCCGATAGTACACGGTCAGCGGGCTGTCCGCCACATCCGTGATGGTCGGGCTGCCCGTCAGGTCACAGGTTCCTTCCGTCTTCCCGTAGCGGATCACGGCTCCGTCGGCGGGATCCGTCACGGAAACGGTGATTCCGTGCGCCTTTCCATCATAGGGACCGGTATAGCCTTCGGCGGCCGCAGCAATCGTCTTCAGCTCCTCATGCGTCGCCGTCACCGCGCAGGCTGCGGAAAGAAGCAGGATTCCCGTCAGCAGGACGATCAGTGCCACGCACATCAGCAGTCCGGGCCTACTTTTTCCACCCAGGTTCTTTTTCATATCCTTCGCTCCTTTGTTCATCGTTCACGGGACAAATACATAAGCTGTGCCTTCCCGGCATCTGTCCGCTTCACTCTCTTCATGCCCCCTGCTCTGCTCGTCTTCATTATAATAATTTCAGCTTTCCTTCTCAAGCAGTGGCTTGTCCGAAGAAGGATAGGAAAACCCCGGAGACCGAAAAGATGATCCCCGGGGATTTTATTATATTGAAGCTCCGTACTCGCGATCCCTGACCATATGCTGCAGTGCAACGAGTATTGTTACAACTACAGCCTCATACTGTGGCTGGTAAATATCGATGCAGTACTTGTCTTTAATCGAGACAGCCTTTTGGGAAATTACGGCAATAATTCCTCCGTCTTTATCGTAAAGCTGGAAATCCAAACCTACGATGTTGCCGCGCAGCTGCCAGCCCAGCCCCTCGATGTTGGTGACATCCTTCACGATGTGCTTGAGCTCGTTTGAGAGTTCAAAATGTGTACCGTCTGCCATATCAACAAGATGGCGTTCATGAAGAGATATTACTTTACTCGCGATATGGGCAATTTGTTTCCCGCCGGCATCCGTCACAAAGGTTTCATCTTTGAGGGAGACGACTTTTGAACTGGCTTTGTAAGCCAGCCGTCCCTGGTCATCCGTGATTTCAGTGTTCTGTTTCAGGGAGAGTGCTCCCGTGGAGGTGAACAGCGAACGAACCGGCTCGCCGAATTTCTCCACATTGTTTACACTTGGTTTTTCACCGGCATCGCGGTAGTTGAACAGCTTGTCAAAAATTCCCATAATAACAACCTCTTTTCTGTGATGAGAATCACAAATCAATTATATTTGCTGCAAGTCGGGTATCGTGCCTCAATAAAGGCTGTTGATGTAATCAGTCAGTTTCTGACGGTCATAATACTTCTCCGGCATGCTGATCTGGTAATCCGGATCCGCGCCGCGGTCGATGTCGTAGAAGGAGCCATTCTTGAGGAAGGAAGAACGCTTCGGACTGGAAATCGTGAAGGATGAACCCCAGGCGGAAGAAGCGTTCTGCACTTCGCAGCTGCCGCCGGCGGAAGTCCTGCCCATCATGGTAACCTTGTTGGAATCCTTCAGCATACAGGCAACCATATTGGCATTGGAGAAACTGCAGGGGG
>Ga0310690_10012665_pt1 | contig 10335 bp, 9 predicted proteins | sample AusTroGonzalo_MG_2_FD_207661 | JGI IMG/M metagenome (GOLD analysis project Ga0310690, IMG submission 207661) | Bovine rumen microbial communities from tropical cattle in Woodstock, Queensland, Australia - Gonzalo_04 (v2) (version 2) | ecosystem: Host-associated > Mammals > Digestive system >...
AATGACTGATTTGCTTTTGGATTGCAAAGGTAGTCAATTCAAATCGTCACCGTCAATTTTTCGCTCTAAAACTCTATATTTAAGTAATTTACAAACATCTCCGCTGATTTTTAGTGGACACTAGTGAATCAAATTAATAAAATGATTATTTTTCGGGGACAGAACAGCGGGCGATGAATGCGGGGGGAGGACTAAGGGCTGGAGGGTGCTGATGTTTAATGGCGTTGACGCTGTGGACTACGAAGGTGTGACGTTAGCGGGTGACGTGAATGGCGACGGTGAGGTTGATGCCAAGGATGGGGTTGATCTCATCAACTACCTCAGGGGAACGCTTGCAGGCGACAAGAGCCAGTTCGATGTGAATGGCGACGGCGAAGTGAATGCCGCAGATGTCGTCAGCCTCGTCAACATACTGACAACATAACAGCGGATCTATTACAGCGGATCGACGTCGAAATAGATTTGGAGAGAAGTGTGACGCTTGTCCTGCAACATCTGTTGACGGGCAAGCGTCAGATATTTGCGGACCTCGGACATGTTGAGACTGGGCTCAAGTTTCAACACAAGTTTGCGGATGGCGAGTGACTTGACCTTCGCCACGGCGGGTTTATCGGGACCGAGGACACGGGTGCCGAACCACTGGCGCAACAGACGGCCCATCTCATGGCCCGCCGACTCGGCCAGATTCTCCTGACGATGCTTCAGATAGACATAGACAAGACGGCAGTACGGCGGATAATGGAACTGGCGACGCTCGGCAGTGAGAGAACGGAAGAAGGCGGCATAGTCGTTGGATACCACCTGACGGATGAGCGGGAGGTCAGGACTCTTGGTCTGGAGGATGACAAGACCACGCTTTCCCTTGCGCCCTGCCCGACCACTGACCTGCGCCATCATCATAAAGGCATGCTCGTAGGCGCGGAAGTCGGGATAGTTGAGCATGGTATCAGCATTGAGGATGCCCACGACGGACACCTTGTCGAAATCGAGTCCCTTTGAAATCATCTGGGTGCCAATGAGCAGATTCGTACGTCCTGAGGAGAAGTCACTGATGATACGCTCGTAGGCATTTCGGGTGCGGGTGGTGTCAAGATCCATGCGGGCGATACGGGCCTCGGGGAAAATGTCGCGCACCTGATCCTCGATCTTCTCCGTGCCATAGCCACGTGTCTGGAGTTCCTTGCAGCCACAGGCGGGACACTCCGTCGGCACCTGATAGACCTGGCCACAATAATGACACGTCAACTGGTTCAGGTTGCGGTGGAGGGTCAACGACACATCGCAATGGCTACAATGAGGCACCCAGCCGCACTGTTTGCACTCCAGCATCGGCGCATAGCCGCGACGGTTCTGGAAGAGGATGGCCTGTTCGCCGCGCTCCAAAGCATCACGTACCTTATTTAATAATATAGGGGAGAACGGGCCGTTCATCATCTTGCGGTGCTGCAGGTCTTTGATATCGACCACCTGTATCTCGGGCAGTTCGATGCCCTGATAACGCTGGAAGAGTTCAACGAGGGCGTATTTGCCTGTCTTGGCATTGTGATAGGACTCAAGTGACGGCGTGGCGGTACCAAGCATTGTCTTGGCACCAAACATCTGCGCCAGCATGATGGCAGCACTGCGCGCATGGTAGCGAGGGGCTGGATCCTGTTGCTTATAGGATGTCTCATGCTCCTCGTCGATGATGACGAGACCCAGATGCTGGAACGGCAGGAAAACGGCACTACGGGCACCGAGGATGACATCGTAGGGATTGGCGGAGAGTTGTTTCTGCCAGATCTCCACGCGCTCCGCATCGGAGTATTTGGAGTGGTAGATGCCGAGACGATTGCCAAAGACCCGTTGCAAGCGGTCCATCATCTGCACGGTCAAGGCTATCTCTGGCAGAAGATAGAGCACCTGCTGCTTCTTTTCCAAAGCCTGACGGATGAGGTGGATATAAATCTCAGTCTTGCCGCTCGACGTGACACCATGGAGCAGGGTGACATTCTTCTTAAGGAAAGAGAACTGTATCCGGTTGTAGGCTTCTTGCTGTGGTTCTGTCAACGGCTTGATTCGCTCCAAGTGTGGTTCACCCCCATGATTCAGACGCCCTACCTCCAGTTCGTAGGTCTCCAAGAGGCCGCGCTTCACGAGGGCATTCACCGTCAAAAGCGTATGACCCTGATTCAGTAGTTCGTCACGGGTGATTTCAAATAATGAGTAATTAGTAATGAGTAATGAGAAATTGTGATTACTTTGCACGCCCGGTTTTTCGCCTTGAGGGTAATCATCATTTCTCATTTCTAATTTCTCATTTCTAATTATAAGACTGAGAAAATCAACGAATGCCTTCAACTGTTTCGGAGCGCGCTGGAGCATATCGAGGGCGATATGAAGCGCCTGTTCACTGCGAAACTGTGGGGTGAGACGGATATAGGTTTCCGTTTTGGGTTTATAGCCGTCCTCCGCTTTCAGACCAGAGGGCAATGCCGCCTTCATGACTTCGCCAATAGGCGACATATAATAGTCGGCTATCCACTGCCAGAGGCGCAACTGGCTATCAAGCAGGATCGGTGAGGGATCAAGAACTTGAAGGATATCCTTGATTTGAAACTTACTGGGGAGAGGACCCTTGTGCGTCTTAGCGACAATGCCGACGTAGGTCTTATTACGCCCAAAGGGAACCAGTACACGAATACCAATCTTCACCTGTTCCCCCCACGGCTGTGGAACGGAATAGGTGAAGAGACCGTCGAGCGGTACTGGTAGAACGACATCGACGAACAAATCCTTTGCTTAGAAGAAATAAGTGGCAGAGATCTGCCAGGACTTGGGCTTGGTGTCGTCTTTGTGGAATGCGGCATCGGTAGCAGCCTTCCAAGAAGCATCAGCCGTAGAGCCAACAGCAACATTATAGGCGAAGCCAATCTCCAGATGGCTGGAGAAATAGATACCTGCCCCAAGATTCACACTGAAAGCAGACTTCTTCAACTGGAAGGTGTTGTTACGGCTGTCCTTGTCTGTCCATTCGAACTCATCGTCACCTACATTGAAGGCAAACTGCGGACCGGCAGCCACATATAAACCTGCAGTATTGCCAATGCCCAATTTCAGACGGGCATTCAGAGGAACGAGGATGCTCTGCTGTTTGATCGTTTCACCATTGACCTTCGTCTCTTTCTGATCGTAAAGACCAGCAATATCTACACCCAGACCACCGATGGGCAGCGACACCTGAAGAGTCGGGCCAACAAACCAGCCCATCTTATTCTCGGTGTCGAAAACAGTCTCATCGAACTTCATGTCCTGGATATCGAGACCTCCTTTGACGCCAAACTTCACATTTTGTGCCTGCATAGCCATCGTCATAGCTGAAAGCAGTACTACTAAAGAAAAAAATCTCTTCATAATCATTAATAATTAAGTTCCACGCTGCAAAGATACGAATAAGTGAGCAAAAAGCCAAGAAAAACTTGAGAATTTTTGAACGTGACTAGTGCCTCTCCCTGCGGACGGAGACGCGGGCTGCGCCAGAAGATGGTGACGATGCTGAACTACTGCCACCTTTGGTCTTCGTACCACTCACCTTCGTACGGCGGGTATTGTTCTGTTTGGCTTTCTGTGCCTTGGCCTTCTTGGCAGCCTTTACATTCAACGGATTAACATTGGCAATGCTGTCGAGAGAGTCGCGCTTGGCGGGATCGCCGAAGATATTCTTACGAAAAGCCTCCAACTCAGCCTCGATACGCTTCTGTTCAGCGGTCAGCGAAGCCTCGTCAGGACAATACTGTGCCAACGTTCTACCCAACATATTGGTGGTCTTGTAGATCGTACCCTTGTATTTATTCATCGTGAAGTAGTCGTCCATCGACATCGTAGCAGCATTGTTCAGACTTGACGTCATCACCGTCTGACGGTTCAGGAAAGGCTCCAAGTCACTGTACTTCACCCAGAAGAGCGGGTACTGCGTGGCTTCTCCACCGAAGTCATCCTCACGAAGCATCACGGGACAGAGTGCCAGCACCTTGATATGGAATGAGGAATTGGCCTGGTCATAGTATGCACTCTCCTTCAGATAGTATTTCTTCACCTCTGAAGAAGGAATGTCGCTGTTGTCAATCTTCAACTTGCCATCCTGTTCCTCGTAGAAGATGTGATAGTTGTCGAGGATGGTCTTCATCGTTACCTTCGAAGCATCCTCAAACACATCACTACCATCTGTCGGATATTCATAGATGGGGATATAACCGTTCTGTGCCAACTTGAAGATATAGGTAAACAGATTCACCTGCCTGCCTTGCGGTTCCACGGGATAGTAGAGACCGGCATTCGCATCCTGCTCCAGATTGATCTCGCGGTAGATATCACGCCGCCACACTACATCCTCAGGCACATCCAATGCCGTAGGGAACGAGATCTGCGCACGCTTCGTCATAGCCGATGATGTTGTGCTGCCCGACTTCTTCTGTTGCTGTTCTGCCTGTGCCTGTTGTTGGACACGGCGTGCCTTCGGCTGGGCCGAACAAATTGAAAATTGAATATTGAAGATTGAACATTGTAGGCAGAAAGCCACAATCATCAACCTCTTCGTCCAATTTCCACTCGTATTCATTGCTTTTGGATTCATATTCTTATCATTTTTCAATGTTCAATCTTCAATTTTCAATTATTTCACAATGACCTCCATTGGGTTCTGCAGGGTACGCGTCAGACCGTCGGGGCCTACTACCGTCACACGGGAGACGTAGAAACGGCGGTTGCGAGACAACTTGCGGAATTCCTCCCTCTGACGGGCAGAGAATTGAGAGCCTTCAGAGGCCATCGGTACGGCATTACCCATATTATCGAAGAATACGGTCTCGAAACTTTGTACACGGAAAGCGATATCGAGGATGCCATCGTCAATGGCGGCACCAATCGCTTCGGCAACCACCAACTGCCCTTTGGCCAGACCACCGCCCTTATAACGGGTGGGGTTACCATGCTCATCCTTAATATTCATATAAGGTGTAGGATCGGGCAACTTACGCACACGGAACTTAAACTGTCCCATCTGCTGGGCGTGCCCCGTATTGGTTGACATCACGGTGAAAGTGACATCCTGTCCCACTGTAGAAGGACGGGCGATATAACGACCAGGACCTACGGGCTGAAGGGTTCCTCCCGACATCGTAGCCGTAATCTTATTGAGAGGCACACCCGGCACACTGATGCTGATGGGATTGTTGTAGCCGGCATAAAGCACGTTCATCAGGTCGGCACTCACCGTCGCACTCGGATCCACCACTGTATATTTCTGCGAGAAGTCACGTCGTATCTTGTCGCCATTACCATTCACGGTCTCCATATAGCCCGCCAACGTGAAGTCGCCCGTAGCACCACAGATACGTTCATAAAGATTATCGTGGAGCGTCACCTTCTGGTTGCCGATGTATATGTCGGGTACCTGCGTGGTATCCACGGCAGCCATCACGATATGGGCAGAGAACTTGTCACCCCGCACAATGGTCTGTGAGTTGGGGATGACAAAGGCTTCCAATGCATTCACGCGGATATCCTTCACGTCGATATTCTGTACCAAGGTATGCAGCACCTCACCCTCTGCATAGCGCACATCACTTTGCAGTTTCGAGAGCAGGGTGACGGCAGCGGCAGCAGGCATCGACTCAAACATATACTCCTGCCAGTTCTTACCCAAAGCATTCTTGGGAACATTGGTCGTCAGGTTACTGGCGATTATCTCCTTCTGTTTCGGGTCGGTTACCATCTGCAGCATCTGCTCACGGAAGGAGTTGATAGCGTTGAAGAGCGTCTTGCCCTGTCCACGACTCGGAGAGAGCATCACCTGATTGGCAGCCTCCAGGTCTTCCTTGTTTCGGATATCATTGACGTTACCGTCCTTACCGTCAGCCTCCACGACAATGGCCTGCTTCAGTTCGGCAGCAAAGTTATAGAGCGAGTCGCACATCTGGCGTACCTTCTGTGCCTTGTCATACCACTCCTTGGTCTTCTGAGGATTGGCCTTCATCTGGGTCTCAAAATCCTCATAGATTGCCAGGTTCTCCTTCGCCGAATTGCTCGTGGTGCGATTCAGACTTTCCTCCACGATGGAGAAGCCGTTGAGCACCTCGTTCGAGACATTCAGCGCAAGCATGGCCATCAAGACGACGTACATCAGATTGATCATCTTCTGGCGCGGGGAGACCGGTCTTTTCCTGATTGCCATAGTCCTATACGTTCATCTTTGCGGTCATCGCCTCAATCATACGGGCGTAGATCTTATTGAGTTCAGCAATCTGCTCAGCCATACGCTTGGTCTGGGCATTGATCTCGTCGATGGTGCCAATCTGTGAACTGGCACTCTTCAACTGCATCTCATAGACCTTGCAGATGCCCGTCAACGTACGGTTCAGGTTCTCCATCTCCTCGGAGTCGCGAGCCAAGCGCTCACTCTGCTCAGATACCTTCGATAGCATCTCGGTGAGACGTTTCAGTTCATCGACATAGTTGGCCGTAGCCTCTTCGAGTTCAGGATTCACCTCGGGAAGGACAACAGGCGAACCACCCGCCATCGTTGCCACAGATGAAGAGACTGCTGCGATGGCCTCGCTATCGACACTAGTCTGGCTAGTCACACTAGTCTCACTAGTTGGACTAGTAGAACTAGTATGGCTAGATGGGCTAGCCCCACCGCCTCCAATGATGATGGTGCCGCCACCACCGCCGATGACCGTAGCACCGCCACCAGAAGTGCCACCGCCTACAGATACTGCGGCAGGTTCGGCATCCACTTCATCCATTAGATCCTCTGAAGTCCTCACATGTGTATCTAGTTCCATGCCGTCCGTCGTCTTGTCGAAGGGACGGTCGAAGGCTGAGATGAAGAACACAAACACCTCAGTACCCATACCCAAGAACAGGAAGAAATTGGCACCTGGCAGGTGAGTCAACTTAAAAAGCGTACCTAAGATCACGATAGAAGCACCCCAACTATAGGCATAGTTCAGGAAGGTCTGGCCCGGCACGCTGTCCATCCACTTCTGTAAGCGATAGACGATATTCAGTTTACTGTATGTTGTCATCGTTCTATTTTCGGTTTACGAATTATTTCTTACGCTTTGTTTCCTTAGCCCTGTCACTGGCGGTATTCGCCAGACTGCGCACACAGCGGAAGCCGATGTAGGAACGGGGCTGGTTCTGATACTCCGAAGAGCGCCAGGCCGAACGGATGTACGACTCAGGATCTTTCCATGAGCCACCACGCACACTCTTCTTCTTCAGACGGTAGGGATCTTCGATGGCTGCATTGTATTTCAGTTGCGGATTGATGTCGTTCATCGCTTCCACACCGGCCTCAGTATAAATGGTGCTTGTCCACTCAGCCACATTACCAGCCATGTCAAACAAGCCGTTGGTATTCGACGAATAAATGCCCACACGACTGGTAATCAGATTGCCGTCCTTCGTATAGTTACCGTTGTCGGGTTTGAAGTTGGCAAAGAAACAACCTCTGCCACTGGCCACATCCTCATTATCCCACGGGAACTCGTTCTGATCCTTGCCACGGGCAGCATACTCCCACTCTGCCTCCGTCGGCAAACGGTAACGCTGTACATAACGGGCTGCAGGACCGAGACCTTTCAACAGATATTCCGTGCGCCAAGCACAGAAGGCATTGGCCTGTTCCCATGTCACGCCAACCACAGGATACTCGTTGTAGGCAGGATTAGAGAAATAATAGCGCATGTAGGTCTCGTTGTCGGCATTGGGAAAATCGTTCACCCAGCAGGTGGTGTCGGGATAGACATTTACAATGTATGTATTCAGGAAGTCCCAAGGCCCTGTCAAGGTACGATTGAGCGTCTCTCTGACAATCTTTCCCTCCTCATCGATGTAGGCGGTATCCTTTGAAATCCACACCTCCTCGTTGGGATTGACGGTGACATCCGTGTTGAGGTTGCGTTCAGCGGGATTCAGACGGTTACGACGCAAGGCGGCTGCCGTATAGTCATAAACCTCGTAACGGTAGTTCAACTGCGTATAGTCGAGCATCTTCTCGCCCGTCACAGGATTAGTGACATAGAGACCATCGATGATTTCTTGTTCATCCTCACTCGGCTTACGAGGCAGAGCCTTCTTCCAGTTGATCTGCGTTCCAATCTCTTCCCCATCCTTGTCTGTCTTGACAGTCTTGTATGTCTCGTCGATCTCTGCCAGACGCTCACGGAGAATGGAGTCACGCACATAATTTACAAACTGACGGTACTTTGCGTTCGTCACCTCCGTCTCGTCCATCCAGAAGCCATCAACAGAGATGTCGCGGACAGGCGTCTGCTTTCCCCAGAGACTGTCCTGACTCTCAATACCCATTTTCAGGTGACCGCGCTTGATAAGCGTCATCCCGTAAGGTGTCGGCTCGGAGAATGCCTTTCCTCCTGCACCTGTCACTTCGCCGCCACCCGACGATGCGAGTTTACTTCCGAAGCAACCCGTTAAAAGAAAAAGTAAAAAGGCAGAAAGGTAAAAAGGTAATATCCTCTTTGCCCAACTCTTTTTACTTGTTCGAACTGTCATTTGTTCCATATCCTATCTTTTGTTTCCTACTTTTTCCTTTTTTCTTTTCTTCTTTTACAGGTATCTCACACTCTTATGCAGGTTCCTGCCCTTCTTATATAAGTTCAGGTCTGTCTGATATCCCACAAAAAGTTCATGACTTCCGTTACCAATATTAATAGCAGAGGTATAGACCTCATAACTGTAGCCGAGATGGATGCCGTGGAAGTTACCGCCAATCAGTACCGTCACTGAATTCGTCGGACTATACGACAAACCTGCATACATCACCTTCTTCTCGTGGGAGTATTTCAGACGCCCCGTCATATCTGCACGCCAGGCCACGCCGTCGGTACGCCCCAAAACAGAGGTGTGTATTGTTAAGAACGGATTTCTAAGCCGAATATTGTATCCACCCGTCAAATAATATGTCGAAGAGATGTCCAGTTCGTTAGTCTCACCCAATTCCACACGTGGAGAATTGAAGTGCAAGGCAGAGACTCCCGCATACCAGTCTTTATGAGAATAATACAAGCCGGCACTCAGGTCGAAGCCCGTTCCGGTGATGTCGGAAGTTGGGATTGCAGGATCGCCGGAAACATTCATTTCTACTTTCGAACCATTGAAACTCTCGCTCAACAGCGACACCTGAATACCAGCACTAAGCATACCGCCAAGCAACATCCTCTTATAGGCATATTGCAAATCAAGACGCTTATGGGAGAACAGACCGATATCGTCATTGATGAGCTGCGCACCAACACCGTGATACGTTTTCATGGCATAGAAGGGCATATCAGCAGCGGCATACATTGTCTTAGGATTATGCTCGTAGCCTGCAAACTGCATGGCATAGGCCACAACCACATTCAATTTATCTTCCTTGCCGACAGAAGCAGGATTAAAAGAAGGTTCCATCGCCCAATAATGGCCGAAGGATACATCTTGCTGCGCCCTGACAGTCAGGACAAACAGCAACGACACTGTGAATATACAAAAACGTTTCACTTGACATATAACGTAACACAGCCCCGTTTTATTGCATTACCACCCCAATATACAAAAAAGCGATGCAGTGTTCTGCATCGCCGTTGGATTAATATTCATCTTCGTTGAATAGGAAGTCTTCTTTTGTCGGATAGTCAGGCCAGATTTCCTCGATGCTTTCATAAACATCACCTTCGTCCTCTATCTCCTGCAGATTCTCTAACACCTCAAGAGGTGCTCCTGAACGAATTGCATAGTCAATCAGTTCGTCCTTGGTTGCGGGCCAGGGAGCGTCTTCAAGCTTTGAAGCCAATTCCAGTGTCCAATACATAGTCTTTAAATTTTTATATGTTAATACTATCGTTTCTTAAATCGCCCGCAAAAGTACACAATTATTTCTTATTTGCAAACATTTTGCCAGACAATTTCACTTTTTCCTTCGTTAAAATTTATTATTTTGGCCAAAACGAAGAGATAGTCACTTAATCTGTTCACGTACTGCTGCATTTCAGGACCTATCTGTGCCACTTCTGCGAGGGCCGCGATGCGCCGTTCCGCACGTCGGCACACCGTCCGACAGATATGAGCCTGGGCTGCTGTGGGTGTTCCTCCCGGCAAGATGAACCCCTGGCGCTCTGGTAGTAGTTTCATCAACTGATCGATTTTCTTTTCTAATAATTCTATCTCGCCGTCAGCCAGATGGGCAGAGGGATAGAGCCGTGTCTGACTCTGATCCGTTGCCAGATGTGTACAGACATTGAAAAGATTGTTCTGTACACGGATGATGAGGTCGCGTTCTTCACCCTCTTG
>Ga0310690_10012667_pt1 | contig 10334 bp, 10 predicted proteins | sample AusTroGonzalo_MG_2_FD_207661 | JGI IMG/M metagenome (GOLD analysis project Ga0310690, IMG submission 207661) | Bovine rumen microbial communities from tropical cattle in Woodstock, Queensland, Australia - Gonzalo_04 (v2) (version 2) | ecosystem: Host-associated > Mammals > Digestive system >...
GACGAGCGCGTAATCCGCTTCCTGACGACCCGTCTTGACAAGTACGCATTTGAGTACGCCGAGAAGCGTCGTAACAAAGGTAAAAAAGTAGAAGAGGAGGCTTAATTATGGCACAGAATGACGAAATCCGCTATCTGACTCCGCAAGGTTCGGACCAGAAGAAGAAAAAGTACTGCCGTTTCAAGAAGAGCGGTATCAAGTACATCGATTACAAAGATCCTGAGTTCCTCAAGAAGTTCCTGAACGAGCAAGGCAAGATCCTGCCGCGCCGCATCACCGGTACTTCGCTGAAGTTCCAACGCAAAGTTGCTCAGGCCGTTAAGAAAGCACGCCACTTGGCTCTGCTGCCTTACGTAACCGATATGATGAAATAATTGTTGAACCGATTAACTGAAAGGAAAGAACATGGAAGTAATTCTTATTCAAGACCTGGCTAATCTGGGTTTCAAGAACGACATCGTAAAAGTACGTGACGGCTACGGACGCAACTACCTGCTGCCGCAGAAGATTGCCATCATCGCCAACGAGAGCAACAAGAAGCAACTGGCAGAGAACCTGAAACAACAGGCTCACAAGGCTGCCAAGATCCTGGCCGACGCCGAGGCACTTGCAGCTAAACTGGCAGAGACCGTAATCGAAGTAAAAGTAAAAGCCAACGAGGACGGTAAGATCTTCGGTACAGTAACCACCCAAAACATCTCTGACGCTCTGAAGGCACAAGAGATCATCATCGACAAGAAGGTGATCACCATCGCCGAGCCGATCAAAGAGGTAGGTGAGCATACCGCACAGGCTCGTCTGCACCGCGAGGTAAAGGCTGAGATCAAACTCAACGTAGTTGCTGAAGAAGTTAAGTAATTAAAAATTAAAAATTAAAAATTACGAATTTATGAAAGCTGGAATTCATCCCGATAACTACCGCGTAGTAGTTTTCAAAGATATGTCTGACGGTACTCAGTTCTTCAGCCGCTCTACAGCCGCTACCAAGGACACGATCGAGATTGACGGCGTTAAGTATCCGCTGATCAAGCTTGAGATCTCGAACACGAGTCACCCGTTCTACACCGGTAAATCGAAACTGGTGGACACCGCAGGTCGTGTGGACAAGTTCATGTCCCGCTACGGCAATCGTACTCGCAAGTAATGCGAATCAGAATAAGGGCGGGCAACTATGCTCGCCCTTATTGTTTAGATTAAGAATTAAAAATCAAGAAATAATCATATCATGCAAAACACCCTTCTATGGCGCGCCTTAGGCCGCAACTTATTTCTATCGATCGTAATGTTCGCAGTGATCTTCGGTCTGCTCTGGCTTGCCGAACAGTTTGTCTTGGAGCCCGGCACGCTGCTGAAATGGACAGACGCAGCGTGGTGCGTCGGAATACCGGCCTCCATCATCGGCGTGGCGTATATCTTGACCATCCGCGACCCGCAGAACTACACGGGTTTCTTCGCAGGTATAGTGATGTCAGCACTGCTCGGCGTGCAGTTTACGCTGCAAGGCAGCTATGACGGCACCTTCCTCTATTTCTTCGTCTTCATCCCGTTCCAGATGATGAGTATCTACAAATGGAGCCGGAAGAAAGATGACGGCGGAGCAAGCTTTGAGCCGAAATTTCTGGACATCCCGCGTTTCTGGCTGTCGATAGGTATCGGTCTGGCTATTACCGCCGGTGATTATTTCATCCAGACCTTTGTGATGGCAGGCGACGGTCTGCTGGACCAGGTGGCACTCAAGTTGTGCAACGGTCTGATGGTGGCATCTTCGTTCCTGGCTAACTACTGGCTGATCTACCGCAAGAACGACTCGTGGCTCTACTGGTTCATCTATAGCGTGGCAGGTATCGTGCTGTTCATCCTCCTGGGCAACATCTTCTCGATCGTGCTCTTCAGCTTCTTCCTCGTGATCAACTCGATGGCCGGTATAGCATGGATCAAGAACACCAAGCCGGAGTACTACTTCTGGGCAGCACCGTTCTTGAAGAAATAAGAATTAAAAATTAAGAATTAACTTGTTGTGGTGAAACGTAAAGCGGATACCATATTGAAAGTGGCGGAGCCGATGGCTCTGATGGATTTTCTGCTCGGCAAGATGGGCGGCATGGCGCGTTCGTCGGTGAAGCAGCTGCTTGGCCAGCGTCGCGTGAAAGTAGGCAACGCCGTTCAGACACGCCACGACTATATGCTGAAGGCGGGCGACACGGTGACCGTGTCGTCCGGCCGCGGCAACAGTCAGCTGACTCATCCGAAGCTGAAGATCGTGTATGAGGACGACGACCTGATAGTGGTGAACAAGCAGCCGGGTCTGCTGACAGTGGCGGCTACACCGGGTAGCAGCGAGACGACAGCCTTCAGCATCCTACGTGCGTACGTGAAGAAACAGGACGCACGCGCGGGCATATACGTGGTGCATCGGTTGGATCGTGAGACCAGTGGTCTGCTGGTGTTTGCCCGTTCGCAGGAACTGCAGCAATATATGCGTCAATACTGGCGCGATCTGGTAACAGAGCGGACGTATATAGCAGTGGCGGAAGGAGAGCTGACGCCGCGTGAGGGGCAGATAAAGAGTTGGTTCACCGAGGATAACCGCCATGCGATGGTGTATTCCTCGCCCGTGGATGACGGTGGCGATCTGGCGATAACGAACTATAAGACGCTGCGTGTCTCAGAAAGCCATCAGCCCTATTCGTTAGTAGAGCTGCACCTGGAGACAGGAAGAACGAATCAGATACGTGTTCATCTGGCGAGCAAAGGTTGTCCGGTGGTAGGCGACAGAAAATATGGTCATGGCAATCAGTCGAGTCCGATAGACCGTCTCTGTCTGCATGCCAAAGTGCTGGCATTCATTCACCCGGCAACAGAAAAGACGATTCGTTTTGAATCGCCTGTTCCGAAAGAGTTTAATATCCTGCTCGCTGAGCGAGGATAACAATTCAGCCTATTTCCTAATCTGGAAGGGGAACGAACCAATCAGGTTGTTCTCACAGAAGAAATCGATGGTGTAGTAGCCATGGAGCACTTCTGTGTTCATCGTCTGGTAGACGGTGCCCGAGTAGGGTTCGCCGCTATATTCTATCTGCGTGGCGATGGAATAGGGGATGTCCGTGTTCTCGAAGGGGAAGAGTCCGTCTCCCACGAACAGTTCGCCGTTGGGATCGGTGATGCGGACATACAGGTCCTTGATGCCCGGCGTGCATGTGATATTACGCGCGATAGTGTAGTCGAACTGCAGTTTGCGTATCTGGCTGACTATTTTCGTCTTGTGGTCGCGTTTGTTGAGCGGCGTCATCTGGCATGTCGTCACCTCGAGCATCGCGGCGCGTGTGACGGTCTCGGTCAGCTGGGCGTTGGCCGAAGTCAGTTGGCTGTTCTGCTCCTTGACTTGCGCATTCTCCTGGCGCACGAGTATGTTCTCTTCGGTGAGGCGTGCGTTGGTGGCGTTGAGGCTGTCTATCTGGCGAACATAGTCCTGCATGACGGTGCGGACGGTGGCCAGTTCTTTCTTCAGCTCGGCAATCTTACGAGCGTTAGATGCCTTGGTCTGGCGCAGTTCTTCCAGCAGGTCCTGTACGCGTTGTTGCTCACGGCTAAGCAGGTCCTGCAGGCTGTCGTTGCGGATGTCCAGGCTCTGGTAGCCATCGAACTGGATAGCCAGATCTTCGTACTCTTCCTGCAGTTCCTCTTTCTCTATCTCCATCTGCTCCACCAGTTCGGTCATCTGCTGGCGTTGCGTCAGGAAAAGGTAAGTAAGCCCGCCGATGACGGCCAGCAGGAAGATGATCAGGAGCACCACCAGGGTGCGTCCGGAGGAATGTTTTTTCTTATCTGTCATAGTAATGGAATCACTTTTTCAAGTTGGTTGGAACGTGAACCTTTCAGCAGGATCGTCTGTTGGTTGAGGGGATGTGCCTGCAGGTAGGTGCAGAGTGCGTCAACGTCGTCGAAGATAGGATAGGGTGCTGTTGTCTCGCGGTATTCGCAGCCGACCAGCAGCACTGTGTCTGCTTTGCGCTCCAGCAGCATGTTGACGATGTTCTGATGCTCAAGATGCGAATACTCGCCGAGTTCGCGCATGGCGCCGAGGATGTAACAATCGGATTTATGATTTATGATTTCAGATTTATGATTTGAGAAGGCCTCGATAGCGGCTTGCATGGAGGTGGGGTTGGCATTGTAGGCATCCACCACAACTGTATTGTGCTCCGTCTGCATGAGTTGCGAGCGGTTGTTGCTGGGCACGTAGGCGCGGATAGCCGCCAGGGCGTCTTCTTCCGACACGCCGAAGAACTTGCCTACGCAGATGGCAGCGGAGACGTTCTCCGCATTGTAGTTGCCGACGAGGTGGGTGCCTTCGGGCATGGCGCCTGTGTTGTAACACAGGCAATTGGTGATTGGTGAGTGCTGATGGGTGATAGTCTCTTCCAGCATCTTCTCCAGATAGGGGTTGTCGGCGTTGCGGAAGATGATGCCATTGTGTGCAACGATGTAGTCGTACAGTTCCGCCTTGGTGCGCATCACTCCTTCGAACGAGCCGAAGCCTTGCAGGTGTGCGCGACCGACGTTGGTGATGAGTCCGTAGTCAGGTTCGGCTATCTCCACAAGTTCGCGGATGTCTCCCGGGTGGGAGGCTCCCATCTCAACGATAGCCATCTTGTGCGCGCGTGTCAGTTGTAATAAGGTAAGAGGTACGCCCAGGGAGTTGTTGTAGTTGCCTTGCGTGTAGTGCAGGTTATACTTGGTGCTGAGCACCGCCGCGCAAAGCTCTTTGGTCGTTGTCTTGCCGTTGGTGCCGGTGATGCCCAAGATAGGCAGTCCCAGTTCGCGCCGCCAAGCGCGGGCAAGGTCTTGTAGTTCCTTGAGGGCGTTCTCGCCGCTGATGATATACGCAGCGCCGGCAGCCTTGGCTTGCTCTACGAAGTCGTTGCCGTCGAAGTGTTTGCCCTTGAGTGCCACAAAGATGCAGCCGGGGACTACCCGGCGGCTATCGGTGGTGACGTTCAGTGCGTCTTTATCTTTAATTAGGAAGCTCCAGTCCATTCGTTGCCAATTTTGCGGGTGCAAAATTACTGCTTTTTTTCGATATATGCAAGCATTGAAGCGATTTTTTAGCCGGCAGAGTTTGGAATTATCTGCGAATCACACACTAATCACGCAATAATCACCCAATAATCACCCAATAGACCTTCCTTGCAGGCCCTATATTTAGAGGGTGGGCGAGGATTTTATGGTTGGGAACAACTCAAATTCCCCCAAAGAAGTCATAAAAAAAACAAGCCCGGCCAAATGGTTGGGCTTGTTTTGAAAATAGGGATTAGAGTTGCTCGTCCGTTGTTGCGCCGGGATCAATGGGAGCGAACGAACCGCCGCCTCCACCACCACTAACGCAGAGCGTTTGAACCATTGCCATCTCCGTTACATCAACGGATGGCTGAATATACATATTTTTTTTCATAATGGTGTTCTCCTTATTTAATGATTTGACCTTGTGCGTTGTACACTTTACCATTTTTGATGATGAGCAACTGACCGTTGCGCAGGATCTTGGTGCATGGTATATTATCACTTTGTACATTCTCTACGCCCTCAGTCGCTTCCTCATGTTTGAATAAGTAGCGCGGAGCCAAGCTGAGTCCGGAAGGAAGAATCATATAGGCTTTGTGTGCGCCCAGGGTAGTACCTGTATAACGGTACATACCCATACCTACCTGGAGGTTGCCTCCAACACTGGCTTGTTTACCGAGCACATAAACCTTGTCAGCATTAGCGCCCAGATCCGTTCTCAGCAAATCTACATCCGTACCAACCAGGTCGTTCTCACCATCATAGAGAGGCGCGGAGTTGCCCATAGGAATCAAGCGATAGGTCGGTGTCTCCGATTCGAGTACCACTGCGGTTCCGCGAGGCAGAATCATTCCGTCGAATGCAACAGGACGCAGGATGAAATCGCTACCATCCACATAACCCGCATGTGCCCAAACGCTCGGCGGCATCAAGTAGTCGGTCTGACTATCGTAGAAGGTGCGGTAGTAGCGTCCCACATGATGCGGGTCTTGTGATGCTGTAACATCAATATCCAGGAGTTCGCCTTCCACCATGCAGCTTGCCCAAGCGGGAGCCCATGCCTGATATGCGGCCAATTTGCCCATAGGAACACAGATCTTGGTGTTGTTGCTGGCCGCTGTCGCGAATTCATCACCTACATTACCATCCGCCCAGGTAATACCTGTCAAATCGTTCCACAAGAACTGTACGTTCGTTACACCAGTACAGCCCGAGAAGGCACCGGTTTCGATAGTCTTCACAGCCTGCGGGATCAATACGAAATCGATGAGCGTAGCATCCTTGTATGCATCAGCGCCGATAACTGCAACGTCATAGTCCTGATTCATATATCTTACTTCCTCAGGAATGGAGAGTCTGCCTGAAAGCGTACGAGGATAGAGATCATTCACCGTGTACGGGAGTACTTTCGCCTCATGTTCCGGAGAAACGGCTGCAACTGCATACAAGTTGGTAGTCATCTGGTTGCTCCAGAAGAATACTTCTCCGAGAGCAGGTTCTCCAAATATTAAATAGATCTTATCTGCCAGTGCGGACCAACCGTCTGCTGCTTTATATCTGTCGGCAACGTACTCGCTCAATACATTGTAGTGATTTACGCGGTTGTCACCCTCGAAGACGTTACTACCCAGCTCAGGAGGCAGGTTGGTCTCGCATTCGAAGATATGCATCAGTCGGCAGTTCTTAAATGCCTCATCGCCGATAGACTCAAGAACCGTGCTGTATACAGTTACCTCGTCCATACGGTAGCAACCTTCAAAGGCGTGTGCTCCGATGCGGGCAACGTTAGCACCGATATAGGCATTAGGCAGATCAACGTTATTCTTAAACGCATTGTCTGCAATCTCGGTAACATAATACGTTTCATTTTCGTATTCCACGGATGCAGGGACTTGCAGCGTATGACTGATGGTTTGTACAGGCATCTTCGCTGTATGTGCACCGGTGATTTCGTACCACTGGTCGTAGATGCCAAAGAATTTCGTGCCTACATAAGGAGCTGGAGCAGGGTCATAGAAGAACTCAATAGACGAGATATTATTAATGTCTATGTCTCCCGAGAGAGTTACCTGCTCAGCCGGCATGCCCATCCATATAAGGGTTCCTGTAGTACTATTATACGTCCAATCAGCCGGAAGATTAGAAGGAGTGGTATATGCAGAACCTGTAATGACGATACCGGTGAAATCTCCGACGATGGATTGGAATGTCAGTTCTCCATTATCCACTAACTTAATACTTCCATTTTGGAAGTAACTATAACCGGAATTGCCGGTTCTTTCCAGAGAAGTAATGACATTCTTGATGACACGTGTGGTTTGAACTTCATTTAAGCCGGTACAATATAACTCTACCAAGTTCACTTGACGCCACTGCCATTCAAAGCTCGGACCGGTAGGCATATTCGGATCAGCCGGAGCAGTGCTCGGATCAACGGAGAATTCAATGGAAATAACATTACAGAGTATATATCCGGAGAGGGAAACCTCAGCAGCAGGAGTATCTTCCCATGTCAAGGTACCTGCAACTTCATCCAACGTCCAACCGATCGGGAAATCATAAATAGTATACGATTCGGTATTATCGAATGCAAGGACGATATCGGTGATATCTCCGACAGAGGACGTGAACATCAGTTCTCCGTTGTTTTGTAATCTTATTACACTATTATCAACGTAGCAGTAACCATCGTTTGTTTTCATGATAGAGGGCGTAATACCATCTATTTCAGTGCCGGGCACAACAGTATTGAGGCTGCCGCCATACAATGAAATGGTTGCCAGCTCTGTTGCATCCCATGTGATATCTGCAGTAGGAACCGAAGCAGCAGAAACAAACGTAAACACGATAGATGTAATGTTGCTAAGATATATATTATCCAAAACAACCGAGTTAGCAGGAGTGCCGGCCCATGTTAAAGTATGTTCTGTACCATTCCATACCCATTCACCGGAACTACTGCCGTAGCTAGTGGTGTTGATAACAATGCTCTGGAACTGACCTAATTCGGTAGAGAAAGTAAGTGTTCCGCCATTCTCCAAGTCAATACAATAGTTGTTATTGTCACTGAAACTTGCATAAGAGTCATCAATCATAGCAGAGATGGTTGCTACGATGCCTTTGAAATTCTTAACTGTTTCACTATAATGGTTGTCGTAATATTCACTATAGTATCCATTGAAATTGTAGTGCGTATATTGTGAGAGGTCGATACTTGCTAATTCTGCATCATTCACAAAATCCCATGTAATCGGATCTTGGTCAACCGGGTCAGCCGGAGCAGCGGAAGTAACCACGGTAAACTCGACAGAATACACATTGAAATCCATGTTTCCTGAAAGTGTAACCTGACTGGAAGCCGCACCGGTCCATGTTAAGGTAGTTGCCTCAGAGTCATAGGTCCAACCGGCTGGAAGACTATAAGGAGAAGTGTATATATTATCGCTTGTGATTACAATACCGGAGATATTTCCGACAGAAGATGTGAATGTGATCTCTCCACAATCATTAGTCATCCACAGGTCTCTGTTATTAAATGAGCAGTTGCCGCCGGTATCTAATCTCCTGAGCGATGCAGTAATACCATCAATAGCAGATGTTGTTTGAACATCATCTACGTTCTCGCAATTCAGAGAAATCGAGCTTACTTCTTCTGTGTCCCACGTAACAGTTGTTATAGTTACAACCGGAGCCGGTTCCTCTTCAGCTTCAAGGGTAAACACGATGGATGTATTTTGTCCAAAATAGATTCCATCGGAGGAGCCGTCGCATGCCAGTACTACGGACTCTGCGGGTTCTTCTCCGCTCCATTCAAGAGTGTATTTCGAATCATTCCATGTCCAGCCGGAACCTGCTGCCAGATGTGAATAGCTTGCATATCCGCCACAGGAGATAGAAATGCCTTTCAATTTACCGGATGTAGGTGCAAAAGTGAGCGTTCCGCCATCATGGATAGAGATAGCACATCCGTATTCATTGGTACTAAATACGGCATAATCTCCGGACGCCGGGGAACTGGCTGTGACGGAGATACCTTTAACCGTCTGAGAAGAAGTCTCACCTTCACTTATAGCAACGAGATTGACACTTTCAACGTCTGTCTGATACCATGTAATCCATACCGGTTTTTCATCAATGAGGCTTGCATAACTTGTCCATGCGGCCTTGTATGCATCCACACTTGCAGCGGGTACATAGATATGCTCTAATGTAGAAACATTGCTGAAGGGGTCTTCATAAGCCCCGAAAGATACCGGAGTGGTCGCATTAATGATAAAAGTAGTGAGGGCGGTATAATCAAACGATTGATTTCCCAAATAGGTAATCGTAGAGGGAAGCGTTGCTGTTTGTAAACTACTACCAAAAAATGCAGTTTCGTTAATGTCCGTAACACCTTCCTCTATCGTAACAGAAGTGATGCCTACGTTGACAAACGCCTTTGTACCAATGGTTGTAACCGTGTAGTCAGAGACACCGTCATTAACTGTTCCGGGGATAGTAATATCGCCGGTAAGTTCATAACTGGTCCACTCACCCGAACCTGGGAGTTTAATCAAAGTGGCAACATTGTACGAATCATCCAGTTCGTACCAAAAATCGCCAATTTGTTGTTGAGTGATCGTTGCCCATGTGCTGAGAGATAGCGCCATGAGGGCAATCAAAAAAGTAAATTTTCTCATAAATTCTGAGATTTTGTTTATATATAAATAGTTGTTTGTTATTCGGTTAAGTATAATTGCAAACCTTTGCGACCGCAAAGGTACAACAAATTATCCAAATAAGCAAATAAAATATTACTTTTTACAAGTATTATTGCTATTTTTCTCATATTATATGTTTTATTTTGTGTATGTAGAATCTTTGCAATTCCATAAGGCATATAAAATAAGGAACACGCATGTGTGCGCGTTCCTTATTTATTTAGTATGGATGTCAGCTGTTATTTCTTATTCGGCAGCTCCAGTCCATAACCTTTGCGCCGGTCTTCCACTTTGAGTGCGAGGCTCAGCAGGAAGGCGAGTACGCCGAAGCTGGCGAAGACGATCATGGGCACGAGATAGCCGTTGGTGGCTACACGGAGTTTGCCGATAAGCAGAGGAACCAGGCAGAGGCCGATATTCTGCACCCAGAAGATGAGGCAGTAGGCCGAACCCAGCACTTTCTCATCAATGATCTTCGGTACGCTGGGCCACATGGATGCCGGTACGAGCGAGAAGCTCACACCCAGCACGAGGATGGTGATGAGAGCGAGTGTCTTGCTCGGATACATCGGC
>Ga0310690_10012668_pt1 | contig 10334 bp, 7 predicted proteins | sample AusTroGonzalo_MG_2_FD_207661 | JGI IMG/M metagenome (GOLD analysis project Ga0310690, IMG submission 207661) | Bovine rumen microbial communities from tropical cattle in Woodstock, Queensland, Australia - Gonzalo_04 (v2) (version 2) | ecosystem: Host-associated > Mammals > Digestive system >...
ACATCTGGTTTCGCTCAAGATGCTCTTCCGCTTTCTGACCGCCGAGGAAATCGTGCCGGTCGATATCACTCTGGTGATGGATTCGCCGCGCCTCTGGACCGTTCTGCCGGAGTTTCTCACCGTCAGCGAAGTCGGCAAACTCCTCAACGCCTATTCGATCGACGGCGACGCTTACGAAGTGCGGAATCGGACGATCCTCGAGATCCTCTACTCCTCCGGACTGCGGGCGTCGGAACTGGTCTCCCTGACGCTGAGTTCGATCGACTTCGATGAAGAATTCCTCCGCGTTACCGGCAAAGGCAACAAGACCCGGCTGGTGCCGATCGGCAAACCCGCGCTCCGGATGCTGCAATTCTACCTCGACACCGCCCGCAATCAGCTCCTCGGCGAAGAGGGGGAACGTTCCGCGCTGATCTTTCTCTCCCGCAACGGCAGGAAGCTCGACCGCGAACGCATCTGGCAGCTGGTCAAGCAGGCGGCGCTCCGGGCGGGAATCACCCGGAGCATCCATCCCCACACCCTGCGCCACTCCTTCGCAAGCCACCTGCTCGCCAACGGAGCCGATCTGCGGATGATCCAGGATATGCTCGGTCATGCCAACATCGCCACGACCGAGGTCTACACCCATGTGGATACCTCGCGGCTGGCGTCGATCCACCGCAAATTCCATCCGCGCGGCTGACCCGTCCGGAACAAAGCGGAAAAAGACGAAAATCCGTTCCGGCGACGCCGCCGGAACGGATTTTCCGCAGAAAAAAGAACCGCCTCCCGCACTACGGGAGTTTCCCCCCGTCAGATGATCAGCCGCTGAAGCGCGTTGGGATACCCCTCCGCCACGCGTTCGGCGGGACCGACGTAAACCTGACGCGGTCTCACCAGCTTCGTGGTGTCGCCGATCATCTCGCGCCAGTGGGCGACCCATCCGGGCAGACGCGCCAGCGCGAACATCACCGTGAACATGTTCTCGGGGATCCCCAGCGCCCGGTACAGCAGACCGGTGTAGAAATCGACGTTCGGGTAGAGGTTGCGCTCCTTGAAGTATTCGTCCTTCAGCGCCGCCTCCTCGACCCGGCGTGCGACGTCGAAGAGCGGATCGACCCGGCGCGCATGGCGCATGTACTCTTCGCATTCGCGGCGGATGATCACCGCACGCGGATCGTAGGTCTTGTAGACCCGGTGCCCGAAGCCCATCAGCCGGAAATTCGAGTTGCGGTCCTTCGCCAGACGGATGAATTTGTCGACGTCGCCGTCCACCTGGATCAGATGGAGCATCTTGATGACCGCCTGATTCGCCCCGCCGTGAAGCGGTCCCGAAAGCGCGGAGATCCCCGCCGAGATCGTCGCGTAAAGGTTGACCTGAGCGCTGCCGATCACCCGCACCGCCGAGGTGGAGCAGTTCTGCTCGTGGTCGGCGTGGAGGATGAAAAGGATGTTCAGAAGACGCACCGCCTCGGGATCGATCCGATAGGGACGCACCGGCGACTCGAACATCATGTTGAGGAAGTTCGCGCAGTACGAAAGATCGCTCCGGGGATAGACCACCGGTTCGCCGATCGACTTCTTGTAGGCGAATGCCGCCATCGTGCGGACGATCGAGATCACCCGGGCGCAGGAGGAGTCGATGTCCTGCGCGACCGACTTGATGTCCACCTCGGGATAGAAGGATGCCATCGCGTTGATCATCGTCGCCAGAATGTGCATCGGGTGCGCCCCCTGCGGGAAGTGGTCGAAGAAGCGACGCATATCCTCGTGCAGCAGGCTCGCCAGATTGAGCTGCTCCGAGAAACGGACCCGCTCCTGCGCGTCGGGAAGTTCGCCGTGGACCAGCAGATAGGCGACATCGACGAAACTCGTCTTCGCGACCAGCTCCTCGATCGGGATCCCGCGGTAACGCAGAATGCCGCGTTCCCCGTCCACATAGGTGATCTGACTGCGGCATCCGGCGGTGTTCGCCAGCCCGGGATCGAGCGTGACCAGCCCGGTATCGCGGCGCAGCGAAGTGATGTCGATCGCCTTTTCGCCCTCGGTCCCGGTGACCACGGGCAGCTTGATCTCCCGCCCGCCGAATTTCAAAATCGCATATTCTTCCATTTTCGCACGTCCTCTCCCGTTGTTTCAGCTCAAAGATTCCCGGCGACCGCCCGGGCGAACGCGGCGCAGCCGACCCCCTTCGAGGGATCGCCGCCGCCCGCCTTGACCAGATCGGCGGTCATCGTGCCGCCGCCGATGGTCCGGCGGATCGCCGCCTCGACCGCCTCCGCCGCCTCGTGCCAGCCGAGGTGCTCCAGCATCATCGCGCCGGAGAGGATCAGCGACGACGGATTGGCGGCATCCTGCCCCGCCAGCTTCGGCGCGGTGCCGTGGGTCGCCTCGAAGATCGCCGCCCCGCTCTTGAAGTTGATGTTCGCTCCCGGCGAAATGCCGATGCCGCCCACCTGCGCCGCGAGCGCGTCGGAGATGTAGTCGCCGTTGAGATTCGGCGCGGCGATCACGTCGAAATCGGTCGGCGCGAGCAGCGCCTGCTGCAGGAAATCATCGCAGATGCGGTCGTCCACAGGGAGCTTCCCCTCGGCGCCGGGATCGCCCGCCACCGCCGCCCGGTCGCCGTATTCGTTGCGGACCACGTCAAATGCCCACGCCCGGAATCCCCCCTCGGTGAACTTCATGATGTTCCCCTTGTGGACCACCGTCACCTTGCGGCGGCCGTGGTTGAACGCCCAGTCGAGGGCGGCGCGCATCAGACGCGCGGAGCCTTCGCGCGAAATCGGCTTGACGCCGAAACCGCTGCTCGCCGGATGCGCCAGCTTCACCCCCATTTCGCCGGTGAGGAATTCGGCGAAACGCGCCGCTTCCGGCGTTCCCGCCGCCCATTCGATGCCGCAGTAGAGGTCCTCGGTGTTCTCACGGAAGATCACCACGTCGAGCCGCTCCGGATGGCGCACCGGCGAAGGAACCCCCGGATAGTAACGCACCGGACGAACGCAGGCGTAAAGATCCAGCTCCCGGCGCAGCGTCACGTTGAGCGAACGCCGTCCGCCGCCGACCGGAGTCGCCAGCGGACCCTTGACCGCGACCAGACAGCGACGGAGCGCTTCGACCGTCTCGTCGGGCAGCGCGACGCCGTACTTCTTCTCGGCGGCTTCTCCGGCGGCAAGTCCGAACCACTCGATCCTGCGGCGCTCGCCGTAGGCATGCCGAACGGCGCTGTCCCAGACGTGGCGGGCGGCGGCGGAGACCTCCGGACCGACGCCGTCGCCGGAAATGAAGCCGATGATCGGATGATCGGGGACCGCCGGACGTCCGTCGGAAGCGGCGGAGATGAATTCCCCCGCCGCGGGGATGATGTTGATGTCGCTCATGGTTGTGATCCTGATTTTCGCGTGGGTTTACTGATTGAGTCTGCCGCCCGCAAGCACGGTGGCAAGTTCGGAAGGTGCGAGATCGTGGCGGAAGCGGATCTTGCGCTCCGCGCCGCCCGCCGCCGATTTCACCACGGCGGAGACCTCCGTCCCGGCGGCAAGCTCCTCGCGGATCGCCGGGAAACTCAGCACATCCCCCTCCCCCAGCGCCGCGTAGTCCGCCGGATCGGCGAAGATCAGCGGCACGATGCCGAAGTTGATGAGGTTCGAGCGGTGGATCCGCTCCAGACCGAGCGCGGCAACCACTCTCACCCCGAGATAGCGCGGACACACCGCCGCATGTTCGCGGCTCGAACCCTGACCGTAACCGAGTCCGCCGAGAATGACTCCCGCGCCTCCGGCGTCGCGGACCCGCTCCGCCCGTTCCGCGAAGCTCTCCTTGCCCGCCTGATTGAAGCAGTTGAAGACATAACGGCTGTAGATCGGGATGTTGCTCCGGTACTTGAGGAACGCTCCCGCCGGCATGATATGGTCCGTCGTGGTCTGATCGGGCGCCTTGATGAGCACGGTCCCGTCGAGCGACTCCGGCAGCGCGTCGCCGGAGGGCGGCGGTCCGATCGTCCGCTTGCGGATGATCTCGCCGTCGAAACACTGCGGCTCGAACCGCACCGCGTCGAGATCGTAACGCTCCGGCTCCTCGAAGACCGGCGGCTCGAAGCCGAGCGTGCGGGGATCGGTGAGGCAGCCGGTCAATGCCGCGGCGACCGCGCTTTCGCAGCCGACCAGATAGACCTGATCGCCCTTGGTGCCGCTGCGTCCGGCGAAGTTGCGGTTGAAGGTGCGCACGCTCACCGTGTCGTCGGCGGGACTCACCCCCTGCCCGATGCAGGCGCCGCAGCCCGGTTCGAGGATCCGCGCTCCGGCGGCGATGAAGTTGTTGAGCAGACCGTTGCGGGCGAGCATCGCCAGCGTCTGGCGGCTCCCCGGGGCGACGGAGAAGCCGACGCCGTTCTTGGCGCGTTTCCCCGCCAGCGCCATCGCGCACCACGCGAGATCCCGGTAGGAACCGTTGGTGCAGCTGCCGATCAGCACCTGATCGACCGGTTTGCCGGCAAGTTCGGAGAGCGGCTTGACGTTGCCGGGACTGGAAGGACATGCCGCAAGCGGCACCACCTGCGAAAGATCGAGCTCGATCACCCGGTCGTATTCGGCGCCGGGATCGGCGGCGAGCGGCACGAAATCCTTCTCGCGCCCCTGACGGCGCAGGAAGTCCAGCGTCCGGTCGTCGGAGGGGAAGACGCCCGCGGTGACGCCGAGTTCGGCGCCCATGTTGGAGATCGTCGCCCGCTGCGTCACCGAAAGCGACGCGACGCCGGGCCCGAAGTATTCGATCGCCCAGCCCGCGTTGCCGTGGACTCCGAGCTTCATCAGCACGGTGAGAATCACGTCCTTGGCGCTGACCCACGGAGCCAGACTCCCGGAAAGCCGGATCCCGATGATCTTCGGATACGCGAAGGCGAAAGGCCTCCCCGCCATCGCCCGGGCGACATCGAGACCGCCCGCGCCGATCGCGAGCATGCCGACGCCGCCGCCGGTCGGAGTGTGGGAGTCCGCGCCGAGCAGGGTCTTGCCGGGAGCGCCGAAACGCTCCAGATGAAGCTGGTGGCAGACGCCGTTGCCGGGAGCGGAGAAGACCGCGCCGAACTTCGCCGCAACACTGGCAAGATAGAGGTGGTCGTTGCGGTTCTCGGGACCGAACTGCGCCAGATTGTGGTCCACATAGAAGACGGCGAGCGGCGCGTTGATCCGCGGCGACTTCATCGCCTCGAATTCGAGCGCGGCAAGGGTCCCGGTGGCATCCTGCGTCAGCGCCTGATCGATGACCATCTCCACGGTCTCCCCGGAACGCCGGGATCCACCCGCGAAGTGGGAATCGATGATCTTCTGGATTAACGTGCCGGATGCCATGGTCTTGCCCCCCTTGTTGTCTTGTTCGATGTACAAACGTAAAATATACCGCTTTATTGCTTGGTTTTCAAGTGCGGCAGGTCATGAAGTGCCGAACATTCGGCGGCATCCGACGCGGCGCCGCCGCCGGGTGGGTCCTCCACGCTTTCCCTTGCGGACCGGAACGCGGCGCTCCCGGGATCGCTCATCTGTTTGCGGACATACTCCTGCATCGCCTTCCCGGTGAGACCTTTCGCCTTTGCTTCGCGGTAGGCTCTGGCGGCGGTTTCGACGGGGGTGAGGAGTTCGCGTCCGAAGCGGTCGGCCATGACGAGGAGCCGTCCGGGGGTGCGGCCCCTTCGGCGATCAGCACGGCAGCGGGGCGGATGCCCCCGCGGCTGGTGATCCATTCGATCGCCTTCCGATCCCATTCCGGGATGTGTTCGGGGGTGTACTCCTTCTTGTCGAGGAGGTCCTGATATTCGGCGCGCACCTGACCGTTGGAGATGATCGGGTTGATCTGCTGGTGCTTCCGTTCGCGGAGAGAATGTTGCCGCCCGTTCCCGGTCTCCGCATCCGCATCCCCGGCAGCAGTATTCCCGGACTGCCCGAAGCGACGCACTCCCCTCCCTCCCGCGAACGCCTTTTGCGCGGAAGATCCGCGGCGGGGGGTTGATTTTCCGCGACGGCGGTGTAGATTGATACGTCGGCCGCCCGTTGAGGAGGGGCGGCGCAAAGGTATGAGGGAGAGGAGAAAGTAGATGATGAAAACTGTCCTGTTTGTCTGTACGTCGTGCCACAGCGGCGGAAGCGCCGGAGAGAATGCCGCGGGAATGTGGTTCGATGAATTCGCCGACGCCTGCCGCGTCTTTCACGGCGCCGGATACCGGGTGGCGACCGCCTCGCCCGTCGGCGGGGGCATACCGCTCGCGCCCGGCAGCGGATTCAGCGATGCGGCGGCGCCCGGGGATCCCCTGCTGCGATCCTCCACCCCGCTGGAACGGATCGATCCTCATGACTTCGAGGCGCTTTTCTATCCCGGCGGACCGGGTCCGATGTGGGATCTCGTCAACGACAACTGCAATGCGATGCTGCTCGGAGCGTTCTTCGCCTGCGGCAAAGTGGTCGGCGCGGTCTGCCACGGACCGGCGGCGCTGCTGCGTTCGCGGCGGCGCGACGGCTACCCGGTGATCCACGAACGTAGGATGACGGGGATCTCCGATGCGGAAACGCGGTCGGACGGCATGGCGGAGTCACTCCCCTTCAGTCTGGAGCGCAGGCTGCGTTCGGGCGGAGCATACTATTCCCAGCGGGAACCGGGCATGGAGTACGTCGTCACCGACGGCAATCTCGTCACCGGTCAGAACCACGCCAGCGCCGGAGCGACCGCGGCGATGATGGTCGAGCTGATGCATCCCGCGGAGATCGCCAGGCGGAAGATCCGCGCCTGAGCGGCTCCGAGGGGAGAACGGGCGAAGGGCAAGCAATGGGAACCGGTCAATCGCCGGAGGAGGGTTCCCGGGTCATCTTCTCGCGGTATGCCGCCGGAGTGAAACCGGTCTGCTCCAGAAAGACATGCGAAAAATATCCGTGTGACCGGAAGCCCGACGCAGAGGCGACCTCGCGGATCGGCAGGGCGGTCCCGCGCAGGAGTTTCATCGCGTGACGGACCCGGCAGCGGGCGATGTAATGCACCACCGTGATCCCGTAGCCCTCCGAAAACGCCCGGCTGAGACTTCCCTGATGCACTCCCAGAAGCGCCGCGGTCTTTTCCACATTGAGTTCGGGATCGGCAAAGCTCGAATCGATCAGCTTCCTGGCGTTTTCCGCCATGCTGCCGCGGACGATCTCGGGATGCTGCCCCGGCGAGATCATGGTCAGGATCCGGAACGCCGCCGCCAGCGCGTGCATGCACGAAACGCGGGTCGGTACGTTCTTGATGTTCAGACCGACCTGCGAAAACAGCTCTTCCGGGCAGCGCCCCGCATAGTTCACTCCGGGCCGGATACCCAGCCCGGAGAAAAGCACCGACGCCTGCGTCCCCGCAATCGTCAGCCAGCAATATTCGAATCCGCCCGGCAGCGGAACGTAATCATGACGCGCTCCCGCCGGATAGTACCACACGTTCCCGGGTCTCAGCACGGACTCCCGCAGCCGGTTCCGGAACAACCCGCTTCCGCGGACGCACCAGAATATCTCGCAGAAGTCCACTCCCGCCCGGTATTGTTCCCGATCCGGCGGATTCAGGCAGAAATGTCCGCAGCTGCGCACATAAAACGCGAGCTCCGGCTCCTTCTGGTAATTCGCATAATGCCGGCGGAAACTCTGCATCGTGAAAAAATCAATATCCTTTGTGATGTTTTTGCTATTGCGCTCGTTATCTTTCTCGTGTATAGTATAGTCCGGATAACATGAAAATACAAGCATGCGGTCACGGAAATCATGAATCATACGAAACGAAGCCTCGACGGGATCTGGGATTTCACCTTCCGGGAGACGGAAGATCCGCAGGGGCTGCTCCCTGAAACATTGAAATTCGACAACGCCATTCCGGTACCGGGCTGTTTCGATGTCATGGAACCATGGTTCGCCCGACGCGGCACCGGTTGGTTCCGGCGGGAAGTGCAAACCGGCGGACCGGTCCAATTGATGCTCGACGGAGTCGGCGTCGAGGCGGAGATCTACTGGGACGGACGCTCCGTCGGGCGCTGTCCCTACGCCTACATGCCGGAATCCTTCACCTTCGACGCGGGCGAGTACGGCTGTCACGAACTGATCATCGCCGTCTCCAACCGTTTCAACCGGGTGGTGTTCCCCTTCTACGATTTCTATGCCTTCGGCGGGATCTTCGGGGAGGTTTCGCTCCGGGAACTGCCGAAGGATCATCTCGAATGGATCAGGATCACCACGCTGGATCACCGGTCCGGGCTGATCGCCGTGAAGGTCCGCGCCTGCCGCTTTTTCCGCAAAAAGCAGACCCTCGATGTGCGGATCGACGGAAAAAACGCCGGAGCATGGGAATTTTCCGGCAGGGAACAGGAATACCGGCTGCAGGTCCCGGAGTTCCGCACATGGTCGCCGGAAGATCCGCATCTGCACCGGATCGAAGTCGCGCTCAAGGACGACAGCATCGAGGAGATCTTCGGGATCCGGCAGATCGAGATCCGGGGACGGGAACTCCTGCTGAACGGCAAAAAACTGCGCCTCATCGGCTACAACCGGCACGATAGCCATCCCGAGTTCGGCGCGGCGATCCCGCCTTCGCTGATGGCGGCGGATCTTCAGATGGTCAGGGAACAGGGCGCGAACTTCATCCGCGGCAGCCATTATCCGCAGCGGGAGAGTTTCCTGAAACTCTGCGACCGGCTGGGGATCCTGGTATGGGAGGAAACGCTGGGCTGGGATGTGAAGCCGCCGGAGCTTTTCACCCGCGATTTTCTGAAGCGCCAGCAGGATCAGGCGCGCAAACTTGCCGCCGCCCATTACAACCACCCTTCGATCATCATCTGGGGCTTTCTGAACGAGACCGAAAGTCAGCTGCCGCGCCTCAGGGCGATCATCCGGGCGATCCGCCGGGCTTATCGGGAGATCGACATCACGCGCCCGATCACCTTCGCCTCGAACAAATACGAAAAGGATCTCTGCATGGATCTCGCGGACATCGTGGCGATGAATCCATACCCGGGGTGGAACGACGGCGATATCAATGAAAGATCGGGAGTGCACCGCGTCGCCCCGAGATTGAAGCAGCTGGCGGCGGCGATCCCCGCGGACAAGCCGTATATGATCAGCGAGATCGGCGCCGCCGCGATCTACGGGGAACACGATCCCTATCGCGCGCGCTGGTCGGAGGAATATCAGAGCGATCTGATCCGGGAAGTCTGCCGCACGGTGCTGCACGACGACCGCTACTGCGGTCTCTGCTTCTGGCATTTCTCCGACGCGAAATCCTACCTCGGCGGCGGAAGAGTGGCGGGCTTCAACGAGAAAGGCGTGCTGGACCGCTACCGCCGACCGAAACTCGCATGGGAGACCATCCGCGAGGAGATCCTCCGCGCCTCCGGAGCCGCCGACGGAACGCCGACGAAGAAGTAACGGCGCTCCGCGCCCGCGAAACGATCCCGCGCCGCCCGACCCTCGGGCGGCGTGTTTTTTCATCATTTTTTGGAGCGAGGGCTTGAAAAAGGGGGATGCCCGACATATATTACAGAAAAGATAAATATTTTATACATCATTGATGAATAAAATACTTCATCGGGAGCCTTCCGCATGGAATTCTTCGACTTGTGTCTCGCCATCCGCCGGCGGGCCGCCGCCGCCGGGATCTCCCGCGCCTCCTGCGCGGGAATGCTGCTGGAATACAGTCTGCTCCGGCTGACGAAAACCGGAGCATCTTCCGGATATCCGGGAGAGTGGGGGGAACTGCTGTCGGAAGAACTCCCCCGGATCAGACCGATCCCGGAGGAGGCCGCCGGAGATACCGTCACGCTGCACCGGCCGATCCATCCGGGCGCGGCATGGAGCGCCGCCCGCGGGGTGGCGGATTTCTCCGCGGCGATCGTGCCGCAAGCCGCAACGCTGCTCGAAGACGGTCACCGGAACGCGGCGGGGCTCTTCGACGATCCGGCGTCGCCGGGGCATCTCTCGACCGAGATCCCGGCGATGACGGTCCCCGTCCTCGCATGGGCGGCAAAATGCGGCGGCGGAGAAGCGTTCCGCGCCGAAGCGGTCCGGCAGATGGAGGGATATGCGGCGGCGCTCTGCGATCCGGAAACGCGGCTGTGGCACTCCGAAACGCTCCCCGACGGGAGCCTCGCCCCCTGCGGAGGGTACGGTGGAGGATACGCGCTTTTCGCGCTTTCGGAACTGATCTACGATCTGCCGGCGGAAGACGGCAAGAAGCAGGATTTGATCCGGATGCGGGCGGAAATGCTGACGGGAGTTCTGCCGTATCAGGATCCGGCGGGGATGTGGCATCGGACCGTCGACGATCCGGAGAGCCCGCCGGATGTCCCGGGGACGGCATGG
>Ga0310690_10012669_pt1 | contig 10334 bp, 7 predicted proteins | sample AusTroGonzalo_MG_2_FD_207661 | JGI IMG/M metagenome (GOLD analysis project Ga0310690, IMG submission 207661) | Bovine rumen microbial communities from tropical cattle in Woodstock, Queensland, Australia - Gonzalo_04 (v2) (version 2) | ecosystem: Host-associated > Mammals > Digestive system >...
TTTCCGCCGGTCAGCCCTTCCAGATAAATTCCCATCTGGGTTTTGGTCAACGGATAGTAATCCCGGTCCATCTTCAGGAGATCCCGTTCCTTTTCCGGCGCTTCCAGAATATAGGCGGCAAGGGAGCGCGGCGTGGGATGCCTCACCACATCCTGGAAGGAAAGGCCGGCATACACATCTGTCAGCGCGGCCACCAGGACCGCCACGCTCAGGGATGTGCCGCCCAGCGCGAAGAAATCGGCGGTCACGCTGACACGCGTCAGGTTCAGTGCTGTTTCGAAGGCTTCGCAGACCTTTTTCTCTGTTTCTGTTTCCGGGGGAGCATAGTCCCCTTCCTCCGTCGGCGGGTCCATGGCCTTCAGCGCCAGATAATTCACCTTGTTGCGCTCATTTCTCGGCAGCGCGTCCATCCAGACAAAATAATCCGGCACCATATAGTACGGGAGGAACGAGGCCGCATGCTCTTTCAGTACAGCGGAATCCATCTTCTCGCCGGCATAATAGCAGCACAGCTTGTCCCCGCCGTTCACTTTGACGGTGATACAGGCCAGTTCGGAGATTCCCTCCTTCCTGCGCATCACATTTTCAATTTCGCCCAGTTCCACCCGGAACCCACGCAGTTTAATCATCCGGTCTTTCCGGCCGTGGTAATAATAGTTTCCTTCCGCATCAAAAGCCATATAGTCTCCGGTGCGGTACATGCGCTGGCCCGGCTCGAAAGGACAGTCTGTGAATTTCGCTGCGGTATCTTCCGGAAGCTTGTTATATCCGTTCGCGAGCCACGGGCTGGCGACGCACATCTCGCCCAGCTTTCCGGGTTCCGTAATCAGGGTGCCGTCGTCGTCGATCAGATAAATCCTGGAGCCGGCCGCGGGTTTTCCCAGTTCCCGCTGGTCTCCCGTATGAATCTGTCGGAACAACATGCAGAATGTTTCACTGGAACCAAATGCCTCAAAGAGATTGCCGTCATCAGCATATTTCGGGCTTGCTTTTTCACCGCCGAGTTCCACATTCCGGAGCGGAAGCCGGCCGTACAGCTCCCGCATCACCATGAACATCTTCGGCGGCAGGAACATGCTGGTAACATGCCTTTTCTGGATGATTGCCCAAAGCAGGTCCGTATTCTGGCGTTCCTTTTCATCTGCGATATAAACCTGCGCCCCCGTCATAATCGGAATGGTCAGGTCAAACAGCGCAGCGATAAACGTAAAGCCGGCCATGCAAAGGTGAATGGCCTCCGTCGGCAGCGGGCGGTTGGCCAGTTTGTTCAGGGCAAAATAATGGCAAAAAACGGATTGCCGGTGCACGACGCCCTTCGGTTTCCCGGTGGATCCGGAGGTATAGACCAGCAGGCCTTCCAGCTCCGGCCTGGAAAGGTTCAGTTCAATCTCAGCCTCTTTTTCTTCTTTTTCGTCGATTGCTTCCTCGATCAGAAGCTTCGGAATCCCGCCGGTTTTTTCCGCCAGGCCGGCAGTGGTCACAAAGAGGCGAAATTCGGAATCCTCCTGAATTGCCTGGATTCGTTCTGCCGGGTATTCTGAGTCCAGCGGCACGAGGGCGCATCCGGCCCGGATGACGGCCAGCATGCCGGTCATGTATTCGCGGCTGCGCGGAAGCAGCACGGCGACCCGCCGGTTACCCCGGTCACCGTCCCCGATGGCGTCCAGGATTTTCCGGGCCAGCAGGGCGCTGCGCCGGTTCAGCCTGTCATAGGTATAAGCACCGCGCGCGTCCATCACGGCCGGGTTTTCCGGATACAGCCGGACATTTTCCAGAAACACATCGATGATGGTTTTCTTCAGCAGCTCATTCAGCATGTGGCAGTCACCTCACAATATGTCTTTTTTCCTGTATTTCATAAAGAAGAAAACGGCAGCCGCCAACGCCGCGATTTCGGCCAGCGGGGTCACAATCCAGATGCCGGTCCGGCCGATCCACCGCGGCAGGGCCATCAGCAGAATCAGAGGAACGGCAAAGCTCTTGATCACCGAAACAACCAGGGAAGCCGTTCCGTCATTCATGCCGGTAAAGAACGCGGAGGCATAGGTCGTGATTCCGCTCAGCAGATAGGACAGGCAAATGATCCGCAGCGCCTCCACGGACAGCGCCGTCAGTTCCGGATCATATCCGACAAAGATCCGGGATATCGGTTCGGCAAAAGCGAAGGCAGTCGCCGCCATCACAAGGCCGATTCCGCCCGTCAGCATGAAACCGTTCTTCCGAAGGTTCCTGAGTTCCTCCCGGTTGTTCTCCCCCAGATGGTAGCCGACCACCGGCGTCATGCTCATGGCAATTCCGTAGAAAACTGCCAGGAAAAGCCCGCTCACATAGGCGGTCACAGCATAGGCGTCAACGCCTCCCGCTCCGGTGTAGCGGAGCAGCTGCCCGTTATACAGCATGGCGATCAGGGCATAGGATACCGTTCCCGCCATTTCAGAGGAGCCGTTGTAACAGATCTTTCCCAGAACCTTTCCGTTCCGGTTGAAACGGCCGAAATGAAGCGGATTGCGCTTGTTCGCAAAAAAAGACAATGGAATGGATGCACTGATGACCCAGGCCAGCCCGGTCGCCAGGGCCGCTCCGGTCAGCCCCCATCCGAGCTTCGCCACCGCGATCCAGTCCAGCAGAATATTCAGGGAAGCATTCACAACAGACACCTTGAATCCCAGCCCCGGCCGGTTCGCGGTAACCAGCAGGGGGCGCATCGCGGCGCTCATGATCGCAAACGGCATACATGCGGTCAGAATCCTGCCGTATTCAACGCACTGGGGAATCAGTTCCTCCGGCGCCCCCACCCAGCCGGCAATCGTTGGCAGCATCAGGAACACCGCCAGGGAAAGCAGGATTCCGGTCACCGCCAGGGAGCCTATCGCCAGGCTCAGCTGGCCGTTTGCCTTCTCCTGGTCCCCCTCTCCCAGCGTATGGGAAATCAGGGCCGCCGCGCCGCTTCCGAACATCATTCCGACACCGGCCAGCACAATCAGCGGAGGAAAAATCAGATTCTCTGCCGCAAAGGCGGCACTGCCGATATAATTGGAAATAAAATACCCGTCTGCCAACTGGTAGGTATTGTTGACGACTTGCATCCCGATGCTCGGAAGCGAGAACAGCAGGATCGTGGATATTCCGAAATGATCCGAAATCCGGATTTTCTTCATAAAAGCTCTCCCGGTAATTGTTAAATTCTAATTTGTATTTTATCACATTTCCGTAACATTGAAAAGGATTTTATATTCTTCATGCTTCATTTCCTGCTTTTCCGGCAAGTCCGGCTTATGGTATAATACAGACATATTGAGGAGGTGCCGAATATGTCTGTCTGGTATGATAACGAAAACAGAACCGCTTATCTTTCCGGTGGCGATGTCAGTTATGTCCTTTTCCGGGATGATGAAAACCATCTGCTGAATCTGTACTGGGGCCCCGCTGTTCCGGACGGTTCCCTTTCCTATGATCCGGCGGACTATATGCCTTTCGCCAGTTTTGACCTTCCTCTCTCTCTGATTCCGCATGAGATTCCTGTCTGCGGCCGCGGCTGGAACGGAACGCCGGCGGTCGGCCTCCTGAATTCCGCCGGGGATGATGTGGTGGATCTCCGGGTCACCGATTGGTACACGCAGGCCGGAAAAGCTCCCCTGCCCGGCCTGCCGGCCACCTATACGGAAAAGGATGCCGAAGCGGATTCCCTGATTGTCTGCCTGCAGGATCCGGATACCGGCGTGCTTGTGAAAGCTGTCTATTCCGTCTTTTCGGAAAGCGGCGCGGTCACCCGGAGCCTGACGGTGGAAAACGCATCCGCCGCTCCGGTCTTCCTGACCGGCCTCCAGTCCGCCTCCGTTCCCTTCTGGTCTTCTGATTTCGACGTCCTGCATCTCAAAGGGGCCTGGGCCCGGGAGCGTTCGGTCGTCCGCTCTCCGCTGGGCCAGGGGGAATACCGGATTGCGTCCCGCCGCGGCGCCTCCGGCCATGAGGAAAACCCCTTTATCGCTTTCTGCGATCCGAAGGCGGATGAATTCTCCGGCGGAGTCTGGGCCCTGAGCCTGGTGTACAGCGGCAGCTTCGCGGCTTCCGGCTCCGTTGATAACGCGGGCCATGCCCGGCTGAGCATCGGCCTGAATCCCGATGTGTTTACCTGGAAGCTGAATCCCGGTGAGTCCTTTACCGGGCCGGAAGCGGTCATGGTATTCTCTTCGCATGGGCTAAACGGCATGTCCCAGCTTTATCACCGGCTCTACCGCACCCGGCTGGCCCGCGGAACCTGGCGGGACCGGGAGCGTCCGATCCTGATTAATAACTGGGAAGGCACCTATTTTGATTTTAATGAGGACCGCCTCCTGGCCATTGCTGCCGAAGCGCAGAAGCTGGGCATCGAGCTCTTCGTCCTCGATGACGGCTGGTTCGGCAAACGCAACCTGGATAACTGTTCTCTCGGGGACTGGATTGTCAATACAGAAAAGCTCCCCCACGGCCTTTCCGGCCTTTCGGATCGGATTCACGCGATGGGGCTCCGGTTCGGGCTCTGGTTCGAGCCGGAAATGGTCTCGCCGGACAGTGACCTGTACCGGGCGCATCCTGACTGGTGCCTGCATGTTCCCGGCCGCACCCGCACAGAAAGCCGCAACCAGCTGATTCTGGATATGGGGCGCCCTGAAGTCCAGGAATACGTCATCCGCGCAGTATCGGATGTGCTTTCCTCCGCCGGAATCGACTATGTCAAATGGGACATGAACCGGAATATGACCGAAGCGGTCTCCCTGATCCTCCCGCAGGACCGGAAGGGAGAAACGATGCACCGCTATATGCTCGGCCTGTACCGAGTGCTGGAAACCATTACCTCCGCCTTCCCGCAGATTCTGTTTGAGTCCTGCTCCGGCGGCGGCGGGCGTTTTGACCCCGGCATGCTCTTCTATATGCCCCAGACCTGGACCAGTGACGACACGGATGCCATTGAGCGGCTGAAGCTGCAGTACGGCACTTCAATCGTGTATCCGGCTTCCGCGATGGGCGCCCATGTCAGCGCAGTCCCGAATCACCAGACCGGCCGTTCCGTCAGCATCAGCATGCGCGGCGATGTGGCCCTCGGCGGCAATTTCGGTTTTGAACTGGACCTGACCAGGCTTTCTTCGGAAGAGCTGGATGCCTGTGCGGAAATGGTGAAAAAAATAAAGGGAATCCGTTCGCTGACACAGAAGGGAACCTTCTGGCGCCTGGTTTCTCCTTTTGAAAATTCATTTGCTGCCTGGTCCTTCGTATCGGAGGACAGGAGCGATGTTCTGTTCTGCGCTTACCGGGTGCTCACAGTGCCGAACATGCCTCCCGTACGGGTGCGCCTGCATGGCCTGGATCCCGAAAAATCATATACCGACGAAAAAGGCCGGAGCTTCTCCGGCGCTTTCCTGATGCAGCAGGGGTACAGCGTCCACCTGCGCAGTGATTTTTCCAGTGAGGTCCTTCATTTCCGGGTGAAATAAACAGTCTTTTTTCCCGGCCGGCTGATGCGTGCGGAGAGGAATCCCTTCCCGCCCATTGTCCGGCCGGATTATGTTCTTAAGCGCCTCATTTCTTCCACCAGCGGCGGCAATATGCGCAGCACCTCATCCAGCTCTTCTTTTTTCGTTTCGTCGCTGAGCGTAAACCGGATGCTTCCCTTTGTCCTTTCGTCATCGGCGCCGATGGCCCGCATGACATGGCTCGGCTCCGGGCTGCCGGATGTGCAGGCGCTCCCGCCGGAAGCGGCAATTCCGGCCATATCCAGCCGAAGCAGCAGCGCTTCCCCTTCAATGCCCCGGAAGGACAGGTGGCAGTTTCCGGGAAGCCGGTCCCGGCGTGGCCCGTTCAGGCAGGAATCCGGAATGCGCCGCAGCAGGCCTTCCGTCAGCTCATCCCGGAGGCAGGCAATGCGCCGGTTCTTTTCTTCCATGTCTTTCGTACAAAGCGCAATCGCTTCCCCAAGCCCAACGATGCCGGCTGTGTTTTCCGTGCCGGCGCGCATGCCTCTTTCCTGCGCTCCTCCGTGAATCAGGGGCTGCAAAACGGTTCCCGACCGGATATAAAGAAGCCCGGTTCCTTTCGGCCCGTGAAATTTGTGGGCGCTCAGGCTCAGCATGTCGGCGTGAAGTTTCTTGACGTTCAGCGGCATCGCGCCGATCGCCTGGACGGCATCCGTATGAAAGGCGATGCCATGATTCCCGGCCGTTTCCCCGATCTGGGAAACCGGTTCCATGGTGCCGATTTCATTGTTGGCCGCCATGATGCTGATCAGGATGGTCTGGTCCGTGATAGCCTTCTCCACGGTATCAGGGTCCACCCTTCCTTCCGCGTCTGTCGGGAGATAAGTCACCCGGAATCCCTGTTTTTCCAGCCATCGGCAGGTGTGCAGCACTGCATGGTGCTCGACGGAGGATGTGATAATATGGTTTCCTTCCGTCCGGTGGGCAAACGCATATCCTTTCAGTGCCCAGTTATCGCTTTCACTTCCGCCGGAAGTAAAAAAAATCTCCCTGGGCTCAGCCCCGATCGCTTCCGCTGCCTTGCACCGGGCCAGATGAATCGCTTTCTGGGCTTCCCTCCCTGTGCCGTGAATGCTGGATGGATTTCCATACTGTGCCGTCAGCCAGGGCATCATCGCCTCCTGCACAGGTTCCGCCAGGCAGGTAGTGGCTGCATTGTCCAGATAGATTCGGTTGGTCATAAAGAAGCCTCGCAGAAATCAGAACTTGGTCTGGAATAAAGTCAGGTTGCGGGACAGGTCTGTCTTCAGGAAATTGATCATGCTCAGGAGCAGCGTAAGCAGAATCAGGAAAGCCGCTGTCCCGACAATGACAGACACCAGGTTTCCGGCGCCCATGGCAAAGCGGAACCGGCTCCGTACCTGTTCAGGGTCCATTTCCCCGTCTTCTTCATCCTCCGTCTCAGGATCCAGCAATTCGTCAAACCCGTCGTCATAGTCGGGTTCATCCGAAAGGCTTTCCCCATAGGAATCCCTGCTGTATTCCTCGGGCGAAACCCGGGGATCCTGCTGCGGATCTGTATATTGTCGGTTGTTCTGAAAATATGCCATGAAGGCTGCCTCCTGCATCTATACATAATCCAGCCAGGCCGGCTGTTCCTCTTCGCGCCCTGTCAGTTGCCCTCCGGACTGCATGCCCGGAAAGCCGTTCTGGCGCAGTGCTTCAAACAGGACAACAGCAACAGAATTGGCCAGGTTCAGGCTTCTGGCTTCGCTCCTCATCGGAATCCGGATGCAACGGTCGTAACAGTTTTTCAGCAGGGATTCCGGAAGGCCTCTGGTCTCGCATCCGAAAACAAGAAAATCCCCGTCCTGATACCGAACCTCATGGTATCCTTTCCGGGCCTTTGTCGTGGCGAAATACATCCCGGCGCCCGGATGGGTTTTCAGGAATTCTTCCATGCCACTGTAAACATGATACTCCATCAGATGCCAGTAATCAAGGCCGGCCCGCTTCAGATACTTATCGGCCAGCGAAAAACCCAGCGGCTCAATCAGGTGCAGCACTGCGCCCGTTGCGGCACAGCTGCGGGCAATATTTCCGGTATTCTGGGGAATTTCAGGGTTTACCAGAACGATATTGAAAGCCATCCTTCGCTATTTGCTCCTTCCGGCCTTTCTTTCTGTCAGTTCAACAAGCTTCGCGGCAATCAGCACGCCGGCCAGGACCCCGGCACTGTCCAGCAGCACATCCGTCCACTGGCCGGACCGCCCGTCTATCATCATCTGATGGATTTCGTCCGTCAGGGCATACAGGGTTCCTGCTCCCCAGCTGCCAATTGTCAGCCACGTTCGTTTGCCGAACCAGCTCAGGAGACAGAACCGCATCAGAAACCCAAGGAGAAGGTATTCCGCAAAATGGGCCACCTTGCGGACATAGAACTGAACGGTATCATAAATCTCGGTTTGCTTTTCCGGCGTTTCCCGTGAAAAATCAGGGATAAAAACCCGGATCACGATCCGGGAAATCCCTCCGCTGGTTTCATCAGATGCTTCGGCGGTCTGTGTGGAAAAGGCAAAAATCAGCATCATCATTCCGGCAACCAGCACCGTCGAAAGAATTCTGAACCAGGTTTTCTGCCATTGAATTGCTGTCATGTCAGGATCCTTTCCGGACGTTCTTTCCGGAGATACCCGTATCATGATTCGGAAATACCCCTGTACAGAACGTCAAGCAGTTCTCCTTCTTCATCGCAGCCATACTCCCAGAAAAAAATGCCCGCGTAGTCTTCTTTCAGAACATAAGCGCATTTTTCCCGCAGGCTGCGGGGATCATCAAAAGACAGAAAAGTGCTTCCGTCGAAAAGGAAAGGCGCTTTGGCCTCATCGTCCCAGTAATAGGTGAATCCGTTCTGGTTCAGGCATTCTGCCTTGAGATCAGTCCAGCGGGGACCGTACCCGCCCCCCTGTTTCGTCAGCTGAAGGAAGCCGTGATTGCGGTTCGGGACATCTGTCCACTTGCGGGAATAGAATCCTGCGCCCATCAGCAGTTTTTCCTTTGGCACGCCGTTTTTCACAAACAGCCGGAGCGCCTGGTCGCAGCTGTTCTGGAAATAATCCCCCGTCGAATGATACAAAGCCGTATGGTGTCCTGTTAATGCATGGAAACCGCACTTCAGGTCATACGTCATCAGATTGATAAAATCCAGGTACCGGATGGTTTCCGGAAGGTTCACGCAGGTGGTGTAGTAAAGGTCCGCTCCGGCGGCAATCGTAAGCAGCGGATGCTTGCCGGGAATCCGGTCCAGTTCCTCCCGCACCACCCTGCATGTCTCGGTAAAATGGTCCCTGTCTTTCGGGGAAGCATCCATAAAATTGCTTGGAACGCAGGGATATTCCCAGTCCAGATCCACGCCGTCGTAGCCTTTGCAGGACACCAGTTCAGCGCAGGAGCGGGCAAAGGCTTTGCGAAGGCCCGGATCCGCAAAAACAGTTGTGAATGCATTTGCATCGTCACTGTGGTTGACCAGGGAAAGACAGATCCGGATATTCGGGTTCCACCTGCGGATCTGATCCATCTGCGCTTCAACAGGATGGCCGGAAACGATGGTCCCGTCCCTCCGAAGCTTACCGAAAGCAGCACAGATATGGGTCAGTTTTTTCGCGTCCTCCTCTGTGACGGCTTTCCGCTCTGCCACATATCCAAGCAAATATTTCTTCATCGTTTTTTCCTGCCTTTTTCCTTGTCTCAGTATTGCATCAAAAGGAAAACCGGCAGCTGTGCCGTGAAAGAACCAGTACAGCTGCCGGCCGGATATCATAAGGAAAAATCAACATCGGCAAGCGCCGCGTCCAGGGCTGCACTTGCAATGGCGTCCATTTCTTCCGCAGTTTTGAACTCACCCTGATATTCGATTTTTTCGTATTCGGGGTGGTTTCTGAGGAAGTCCGCCATCTGGTATGTTTCAGCCCACTCTTTCAGGCCCAGGTTGATGTTGACCGTATCGAGCGAGGCGCCGTACTTCTCGGCCATGGCCGCAATGCTGGCGGCATATTTTTCGCCTTCTTCAGCCGAAACCGCCTCGGTAATGCTGTAAGAGCCATCCGCATTCCTGGCAAGGAAAAGCAGTTCAACATTGTTCGCGTAGTTTTTCATCTTCAGGTTTTTCCCCTCAACCGTATAGTTGGTCAGGCTGAGGTTTCTGAAATACTTGTATGTCCCGTCTTCATTCTGATCGTCAATCCCTGAACCGATACAGATCAGCTGAACATCTCCCGCTTCCAGAGAATCCTTGAATTCGTCCAGGATATGAGCTTCAATGGTTGCATTTCTTGCCAGTTCATCCTGATATTCAGGGCTGTTCTTATACTCTTCGAGCCATTTATCCAGGTCGCCATCCGTCATTTCTCCGGTGGAACCGCCGAACAGCATTCCAAGCAAATCTGCCACAGCGGAGCCCTCCGTCCCCTCAGCGGATCTGGTTCCCTGGATTTTTCCCAGCAGCGATTTCAGCAGCTCGCCGATCTTGGAATTGTTCTTGATTTTCGCAATCTCGTTCTTCAGCGCATTCTTCAGGAGGATCAGAATCGCGGACACTTTGGGCGGCAGCTTTTCGAGCACTTTGTCCAGTGCGCCGTTCAGCAGGGCCGAAAGGCCGGAGCCGATTCCGCCTTCACCTAATCCGCCCATCAGGCTCCCCAGCAGATCGCTCAGCCCGGAACCGCTTCCTTCGGAGGATCCGCCCGTCAGGCTCCCCAGCAGGTCGCTCAGCCCGGAACCGCTTCCTTCGGAGGATCCGCCCGTCAGGCTCCCCAGCAGGTCACTCAGCCCGGAGCCGCTTCCGGCTTCGGATGATCCGCCCATCAGGCTTCCCAGCAGGTCGCA
>Ga0310690_10012670_pt1 | contig 10334 bp, 9 predicted proteins | sample AusTroGonzalo_MG_2_FD_207661 | JGI IMG/M metagenome (GOLD analysis project Ga0310690, IMG submission 207661) | Bovine rumen microbial communities from tropical cattle in Woodstock, Queensland, Australia - Gonzalo_04 (v2) (version 2) | ecosystem: Host-associated > Mammals > Digestive system >...
AGCCAATGTCTCCCCTGGTCTGCAGTATCTATATTGGGATTTGTGTAATCATTCTCTGTTTTTTGCCCCATTGTCAATCGCGTTTAATGTTCAGGATGCTTTTTATGAATTATTGAGGTTCGGGAAATATACCTCAGTGCGGCAAATGCTTCCAGTGTATCTTAATTCTTCCGGTGTATATGACAATTCTGAATACTTAAGTTTTCAAACAGAGTTGAATAACCTCGGCTTCCCTCGCGGAGATTCCGGCAAAACTATTGAGAATGTTGCGATTGTTAACGGGGGGAGGGCTTCGGATGGTTCTCCTTCACCCTATAAACCGGGAAACAAATTGTTAAGCGCCCATTTAAATGCATCAAGCAAAGCTGTTGGTGAGTTTATTCTGTCGGTTCTCAGCTTGGGAGGGCAAATGCTATGGGTTCCCGGGAGAACGAATCTTACAATTTCCTGCGATGTATATCCATTTTTAAGCAATTCATCTTTGGCTCGTGAATTAGTGGTAGAATATACTAAGAAGTTCTTATGGATTCTTCCGATTACTTTTGAACTTGCGCACAAGAGAGGATACACTCCCAGCTATGGAACAACCTGTTTCGACAACGTGTACAATTCTTACTATAAATCACCTGAAGATTCAACTAGTTTTAGTGGTGAATCCCTGCCGGAGCCTTGGTCTTTTTTGGCGTCTCTTCATTATGATTTGACATATCGGGATAGTCTCAGTTTTATCCCCACTGCCAGCGCGTTGTGTTACACCGACTCCTATGATCGCGATTTTTACGGAAGTCCGGTATTGCCAAAAATCGATATTCCTTTTGACAGCTATATATTGGAAGACTACAGATCTAAACACATTAGTTTTTATTCCGGGCTGAACAATTGGCTGCCTGAAGTTTTATCCGAAGTACATGTTCCCCCAGTCGTATTCGACGGCGACACCCTGAGAATAACGGGGGCGTCGATACCTTTCACATGGACATCATCTAATAGTTCTGTTGCCACTGTTGACGGCAGCCTCGTCCATCGTGTATCAGATGGCCTGGTGGAGTTCACGGCCAGCACCTCCAATTCGGGCTGGGCTATAACAAAAACACGCAAAGCAATAATGGGGTTTCCCGCTGTTACCCTGTCTTCGGAAGTGTCGGGATACGGGTATCATACCATCAGCGTCACATATCCAACCCCAGAAAAAGAGCAGATCATAAAAGATGCCGTCAGTCAGGGTATTCTCCAATATCACTGGGGTGTGAAAGTCGGTAGTGATACTTCAATTGTGTGGCGTAATAATGCATCAGCCATTGATACTATTCATGTTTGTATTCCGGATTCGTTGGACAATGTCTCGGTTTATATGAAATGGATTCACGGAGTAATCGAAGAGAAACCCTTGCGATGGACACCGGTTTGCCGCCCCAATATCTATTATTCAAGCATAGACAATATTCACGGAGATCCAGTGAATGGCATCACTATTACAGAAAACCCGGTGTTTTCTTTTCCTTCTATAACAGCCACGTATGGCCATTATTGCCTTATAATGAGTTGCGTGCAATCGGCAAATCTTACACCTATTACCTCAATAACCATTGAGGGTGAAATCTTCCCGGTGGCAGGAGTTCATTATTTGCCCGCGTATGGTTCAACAGCTGTTCTATATGTATTTGACATATTCCACACCTTGGATTTTCAACAAATGTTAGTTATACCTCCACCTCTCCCATTTTCCTATATAAAGAATTTCAATGTTACGCTTAATGGTAGCAACGGCCCAATACAGTCAGTCGTCATTCCCTATTATTGGAATCGTATTCCACTTCCAATTTAATAACTGTATTTCATTATGAAAGACAAAGCAATACTATCCATAATAATCGCCTCGGTGGTGGGGCTAATAATGGCATCTTGTGCCATAGTGGAGGAGTATGAACCGACTACGGAAGAAAGATTCAATATGACGATAGTCGGGCCGACATTCACCAAAGGAATGGCGCAGGAAGATTCTCTGCTATGCATTATGGCTTATCAGACAAACAAGACACTTATGTTACTGCATCAGATAAAGGAGAAGGATGGAGTCTTTTTTCTGGATCTGACCGATGAGGATATACGCGAGTTGAGTATTCCGGAGAGTCTGTACCATAATGTAATGGAAATGATTGACGGCGCGAATGAAATCAACAAATAACAGACATATTATGAAACGAGTTTTCCCTTGGACCTGGATTATACTTATTTGTTTATTAACGAGTTGTTCGAAGTCGGGGTGGACTGATAGGAGCGATCCCGTGGGAGTGATGTATCTTGATGGAAATGAATTGAGGGAGAATGGGTTTTCCAATTTTGTTTTAGGCGGGATTTATGGCCAACTATTTTTGTACAGGGACGGTGAAAAGTATTATTTCGAATATGATCCACGCTCTTTGTCTAACAGAATGAACACGTTGAAAGTTTCTATTCACCTGTTCTGTATTAATGATATCTCTATTGAAGCGTTTGATGAGGGGAGGCTATTTTACTCAAAAGGGGATAATAAATACGATCCATATTTATTGGTGAACAAAAAGGGTAAGAAAGAGGTTTATGATATCAATTCAGCGATGGTAATTATCAGTGATGCTGATTTAAGTCAAGACGATGAAACAATCCTGAATTTTCGGATAGACTATACAATAGAGGCTTTTGATTCGTCTGGTGAGATACACTTAATAAACGGGTGGGCCAAAACGGATTCTCTTCGTCAAAATTGATTATTCATTTTGGGGCAAAAAACCAAAGTATAAGGACGGAAATCTGGACGCTTTGAATTGTAAAAAGTAATTGCTACCTTTGCAGAGTGAAGAAGGCGGCGGCCGTTAACGGTCGTCGGCTAATTTTTTGACGACGAAAAACAGAACTAGAAAGAAGAAATGGCATTAGAGTACATGACTCAGGCGGGTTACGACAAGCTTAAGAAGGAACTCGCAGATGCACTGGCCCAGAGGCCGGTTATCTCCGCAGCGATTGCGGAGGCAAGGGAAAAGGGCGACCTTTCCGAGAATGCGGAGTACGACGCTGCGCGTGATGCGCAGGGTCTGCTGGAGGTGAAGATTGCTCGCCTCAAGGAGAAGGTTACCAACGCCCGCGTTATCGACGAATCAAAGCTTTCCACGGATACCGTGCAGCTGCTTTCCAAGGTGAAAGTGGAGAATCTGGCCAACAAGATGGTCATGCAGTTCACCATAGTGGGTGAGAACGAGGCGGATTTCTCGAAGGGCCTGCTTTCGTCATCGACCCCTATCGGCAAGGCTCTCATCGGCCACGCAAAAGGCGATGTGGTTGAGGCTCACGTGCCCAGCGGCATTATGAAATTCAAGATTCTGGACATTTCCCTCTAGCTTATGGCAACTATTTTCACCCGTATCGCGAAGGGCGAGATTCCCTCGTACAAGGTGGCGGAGAATGACGATTTCTACGCCTTCCTGGACATTGCGCCTCTGGCAAAGGGCCACACCCTGGTAATCCCCAAGAACGTGGAGGACGACTATATCTTCAACCTCCCGGAGGATGTTTATGCCGGTCTCACGGCTTTTGCCCGCGAGGTGGCCATAGCCATGAAGGCAGCCATCCCCTGCAAGAGGATCGGCGTGGCCGTGCTGGGAATGGAAGTTCCCCACACCCATATCCACCTTGTGCCCCTCCAAAGCGAGGCCGATATGGATTTCCGCAAACCCAAACTCCAGCTTCCGGCCCACGAGATGAAGGCCATAGCGGATTCAATCCTCAAGGAGTATGAGAAGAAGTAGCATTATTGCGGCGGCCCTGCTCGTTTTGGCTGCCTGCACCCCCAAAGCGGTGATCGAAGGCACGCTGAAGGACACTTCAGGTGCACCCGTTGTGGTTAAGCTTATGGAGATTACCCGCTATGAGGTTCTGGATACTATCCGCACCGGCGAGGATGGCAAGTTCAGCTATTCCCTGGACGTGGCCAAGGACCAGCCCCAGTTCGTAGACCTCTATTACGGTGACTACCGCATCGCATCCCTCCTGCTCAAGCAGGGCGATAAGGTCTCCGTGGTATCGGACACCCTGGGCGCGTATACCGTTAAGGGCTCGGACGAATGCCGCCTGCTCCAGAAGGTCCAGGCCGATTATTTCCGTTTCCTGTACGATATGGGCGGCCTCACAAGCCTTGCCGCAACCGGTCAGAATGTGAACGGTGAAATCTCCAGGCACTATGTGGAGTATTACAGGGACAGGCTCAACTTTGTGATGAGTCATCCTCATTCACTCACAGTGGTGCCCGTGCTTTTCCAGGATGTGGAAGAAGGTTTCCCCGTGTTCAGTCAGGCAACTGACGCAATGGTTTTCCGCAACCTCACGGATTCACTCAAGATGGACTATCCCGACTCCAAGTACGTGAAAGTCCTTGAGAAAGAGGCGGAGCGCCGTATGTCCCTGCTGGAACTTAACACCAAGATCCTCAATGCGGAAGAAGTGGGGTTCCCGGATATCGAACTGCCCGGAATGGATGCAAAGATAACCAAGCTCTCCGATGTGGAGGCAAAGGTCATCATGGTGTACTTCTGGGCAACCACGGCTGAGCAGAATATGTTCAACCTGGAAACGCTCATCCCGGCCTACGAGAAGTATCACGACAAAGGTCTCGAGATTTTCGCCGTATCCCTGGATGTGGACAAAACCCAATGGGCCTCGGTGGTGCGCAACCAGAAGCACTCCTGGGTGAATGTCTGCGACACCCGCGGCATCGCCTCCCCGTACATCGGCCTCTGGGGCGTCCAAACCCTTCCCACCGTCTTCTTCATCATCGACGGTGACATCGACCCTGACGCCAACGTCCGCAAACCGGCCGATATCGACAGATATCTTGCAGGAAAGCTGAAATAATCCTGGCGGCTAAGTAGCTGATACATAGCGAGTTGGTTGTTTGCCGGTGCAAAAAAATTTGCACCGGCAAACGTTTAATATATTGTGTATCAATGTGTTATCCGCCAGGAATCAGAAGAGCTTTTTCTGCGAGACGGTGGCGATGAAGTCTTTAAGGTAGAACGGTTCGAAGTAGGCAACGTCTTCGAACTGTTTTGCGTTGTAGGCCGCGGTGGCGAGGGGGGCCATGGCGGTGGCTTTGGGGAAGGTTTGGAGGAAGGAGGCGCCTTCCCGGGCGAGAGGTTCGCGGCATTTGTCGGCCGCATCGCCAATGTAGAGGACGGAGGCGGAGGGGCCGATTTCGGCTTCGAAGGAATGGGAGTCGATGATGCGGGGGGCAATCTCCGTGAGGCGCTTGCCGGAGCCGTCGTACACGGCGGTGTATACTTCCATACGGCGGGCGTCGATGAGGGGGACGATGAAGTCCACGTCGGCGGGAGCGGACTCTGAACCCAGCCCGTTTCGCAAAGCCTCCAGCCCCTGTTGAGCCAATATATCCAGTGTGCCGATGCCGATGAGCGGGATTCCAGCGCCGAAGGCGATGCCCTTGGCCGTGGAAACGCCCACGCGGAGGCCGGTGTACGAGCCGGGGCCCTTGCTCACGCAAACTGCGTCGCAGTCGCGGGCCTTGAGCCCGGCCTGATCCAGCATCTGCTTGATGAATGGAGCCGTCATCGCGGCCTGAGAGCGGGGTTCATCGCTTTCCAACGAGCAGATGATGCGCCCGTCTTCCACGATGGCCGTGGACAGCATCGACGCCGCGGTTTCTATGAGGATGAGTCTTGCCATAGGAGGCTATGATTGCATAAGAAGTTGCTTGAGGTAGGGGAATACGAAATAACCTGCGTCCTTGAGGAAGTTGTACACCACCGAATCCTTTACCAGCGGGCTCTCCGTAAGGCTGAATTGGGTGTTTAGTGTTTCAAAAGAAATGATGAGCGGGCACAGCAGAAGCGCCGTAACCACACATCCTGCAACTACGCCAAGAAGTTTGTCCACCCAGCCGATGAGCGATGTCTTAATCACTTTGCAAAGCAGTTTCGTGATAAGGAAAATCCCCAAACTTACCACGACCAGGATAAGGACGAAGGCGATGACCCCGAGAAGGGTGTCCGATGCGTCGATATATGGCCTGAGCCAGCCGCTCACCAGAGCCGAAAACTGATACGCCGCCCACACCCCTGCAACAAGGCCCGCAAGTGCCAGCAACTGCTCCAGAAAGCCTTTTTTCAGCCCGCGGATAACCGCCGGAATAAAGCATATCAACAGTATGATGTCAAGGCCGTTCATTTCTTGGGGCGCTAAGTTTTTTTTGTACCGTTAAAATTCGTATATTTGCGGATTAATAATGCAAAAATAGGCAAAAAATATGACATTCAAAGAATATAAGGGGCTGGACTTGACCGCTACGGGTGCAGAGGTGCTTGAGCGGTGGAAGGCTTCCCACGCTTTTGAGCGCTCGATGGAGATCCGCAGCGGAGCGCCGGAGTTCATTTTCTTCGAAGGTCCCCCTTCCGCCAACGGTATGCCGGGCATCCACCACGTGATGGCCCGTTCCATCAAGGATGCCGTATGCCGGTATAAGACCATGACGGGCTACAAAGTGAACCGCCGCGCCGGCTGGGACACCCACGGTCTTCCCGTGGAGCTGGGAGTGGAGAAGAAACTTGGCATCACCAAGGCCGATATCGGCACCAAGGTGAGCGTGGAGGAATACAATGCCACCTGCCGCAAGGAAGTCATGAAGTACACTCAGGAATGGGTGAACATGACGGAACGCGTGGGCTACTGGGTGGACATGAACGACCCTTATATCACCTACGATAACCGCTACATCGAGACCTTGTGGTACCTCCTGAAGAAGATGTACCAGAAGGGCCTCCTGTACAAGGGATACACGATTCAGCCGTACAGCCCCACCGACGGCACGGGCCTCAGCTCCCACGAGCTCAACCAGCCCGGCTGCTACAAGGATGTTAGCGACACCACCGTAACCGTCCAGTTCGAGATTATCAAGGACGGTCTTTCACAGAAGCTTTACGGCACGGAACCCGTTCCCGCATACTTCCTGGCGTGGACCACTACGCCCTGGACCCTTCCTTCCAATACCGCGCTCTGCGTTGGCCCGAACATCGAATACGTGAGGGTACTTTCCTTCAATCCGTATTCCGGGGAGCCCGCAGTGTACGTCCTGGCAAAGGATCTGGTGAGCGCCTGGTTCCAGGAAAAGGGGCAGGACCTTCCTCTTGAGAGCTATCAGAAGGGCGACAAAATCGTCCCCTGGAAGATGCTGGAAGGCGAATTCAAGGGCTCGGAACTGGTGGGCATCCGCTATCACCAGCTCATTCCCTGGTTCAAGCCGGACGGCGATGCGTTCCGCGTAATCCCCGGTGATTATGTGACAACGTCGGACGGTACCGGTATCGTGCACATCGCTCCCACTTTCGGTGCCGACGATAAGCGCGTGGCCGCGGCCGCGGGCATCGTGGGAATTATGCCCATCGACAAGGATGGCAATCCTCAGGCACAGGTGGACAGGCAGGGCCGGTTCTTCCGTCTGGAAGACCTGGATCCCGCTTACGCCGCAACGGTGGATCCCTCCTACAAGGAATATGCAGGCCGATATGTCAAGGCCGGTTACAAGAAATACTTCGAGAAAGAAGACGAGGAAGGCACGCTGGACATCGACCTCTGCGTAATGATGAAGGCCGACGGCCGCGCGTTCAAGGTGCAGAAGCACGTGCACAACTATCCGCACAGCTGGCGCACGGACCTTCCTGTGCTCTACTATCCGCTGGATTCCTGGTTCATCAAGGCATCGGCGGTGAAGGACCAGATGGTGGAGCTGAACAAACAGATTACCTGGAAGCCCGCGAGCACGGGCACAGGCCGCTTCGGAGTATGGCTGGAGAATATCCAGGACTGGAACCTCAGCCGCAGCCGCTATTGGGGCACTCCGCTGCCCATCTGGCGCACTGAAGACGGCAAGGAGGAGAAATGCATCGGCTCGGTAAAGGAGCTTTACGAAGAAATCGAGAAGGCCGTAAAGGCCGGTGTGATGGCCTCCAACCCGCTGAAGGACAAAGGCTTCAACCCGGAGGATATGTCCCTGGAGAACTACAATCTCATCGACCTTCACAGGCCGTATGTGGATGAAATCTTCCTGGTTTCGGACAGCGGCCGCAAGATGGTTCGCGAGAGCGACCTCATCGACGTATGGTTCGATTCCGGCGCAATGCCTTACGCACAGGAAGGCCTCCGCGGCCTGGGCAAGCCCGGCTTCGGCGCAACGGCCGACTTCATCGCGGAAGGCGTGGACCAGACGCGTGGATGGTTCTATACCCTGCACGCCATCCACACCATGATAAGCGGCACTCCCGCATTCAAGAGGGTGATTTCCAACGGCCTGGTGCTGGACAAGAACGGCAACAAGATGTCCAAGAGGCTCGGCAACGCCGTGGATCCTTTCTGGGCCCTGGATACATATGGGGCCGATGCACTTCGCTGGTATATGCTTACCAACGCCCAGCCCTGGGACAACCTCAAGTTCGACGAAGCCGGTGTGGACGAGGTTCGCCGCAAGTTCTTCGGCACGCTGTACAATACATATTCGTTCTTCGCGCTTTACGCGAATATCGACAAATATGATACTTCCGCTCCGGAGGTCCCCTTCGCGGAAAGGCCGGAAATCGACAGGTGGATTCTATCGCGCCTGAATACTCTGGTGAAGGACGTCACCGCCGCATATGAGGATTATGATCTCACTACGGCAGGCCGCCTGATTCAGGATTTCGTGTGCGAGCACCTCTCCAACTGGTACGTGAGGCTCAACCGCAAGCGCTTCTGGGCAGGGGAGATGACGGCCGACAAGAAGGCGGCATACGACACCCTGTACAGGGCTCTCCGCTATGTGGCCCTGCTTGGTGCGCCTATCGCTCCGTTCTATATGGATCAGCTTTATTGCGATCTCTCGACTTCGCTCGAGATGACAAAAGAGGGAGAGGAAAGCGTGCACTTCGCCCTTATGCCTAAGGCCGATGAATCCCTCATCGACCTGCCCCTTGAGGAAAGGATGGGCCTGGCCCAGACGGCCACTTCGCTGATCCTGAGCCTCCGCAAGGGCGTGCACATCGCAGTCCGTCAGCCGCTGGCTAAGGTGCTGATTCCCGTCATCGACCAGAAGGTCCGCGACCAGCTGGCCGGTGTGAGGGAGCTCATCCTGGGCGAGACAAATGTCAAGACGATGGACTTCGTGGAGGATGCTTCAGGCCTTCTCACGCTCAAGATAAAACCCAATTTCCGCACGCTGGGCAAGGTCTATGGCGCTCGGATGAAGGAGATTGCTCAGGGCTTCGCTACTCTGGACCAGGCCACTATCGCGGCTATCCAGGCTGCGGGGGACTATTCCCTGAATCTCCCCGGCGGAGAGGTTAAGCTTACGGCGGAAGACTATCAGATTTCGTCCGAGGATATGCCGGGCTGGATCGTGGCTTCGGAAGGCGCTCTTACGGTGGCGCTGGACGTGGAACTCACTCCGGAACTCGTCCAGGAGGGCGTGGCCCGCGAAATGGTGAGCCGCATCCAGAACCTGCGCAAGGAATCCGGCTTCGAGGTCACGGACCGCATCGACACGGTGCTGTATTCGGATTCTGAGCAGCTGGCCGGGTCGATGGAGGCCTTCGGCAAATACGTCGCCGCGCAGACGCTTTCACGTACATTGGAAATCAAGCCCCTGGCACAGGCTCCCGCCGATGCGGTTGAGCAGGAGTGGCAGGACGGCGCATTAAAGATAATTGTAAAACGATAGTACATATTACTATGGAAGAGAACAACAAAACCCGCTATTCCGACGAGGAACTCGAGGAATTCCGCGTTATCATCAACGAGAAGCTTGAAAAGGCCCGTGCGGAGTATGCAACGCTTCGTGAGGCGATGACCCACGCAGGCGGAAACGACATCCTGGACACCGCCCCCACGTTCAAGACCGTGGAAGACGACGGCGCTTTCCAGCTGTCCAAGGAGGAGGCAGGTACGCTTGCCCAGCGCCAGTACAAGTTCATCCAGAACCTGGAGGCCGCTCTCGTGCGCATCGAGAACAAGACCTATGGCGTGTGCCGCGTTACCGGCAAGCTCATCCCCAAGGAGAGGCTGCGCCTGGTTCCCCACGCCACCACGACCGTGGAGGGAAAGGCTATACTTGAAAAGACAGGCCGCAAGTAATAATTGTCATTTCGAGCGTAGTCGAGAAAACTGATGAAGAAGAATCGAGGCAAATTCCTCTTGCTTCTGGGAGCCTTGCTTGTGATTATCGACCAGGTGATAAAGATCCTGGTCAAGAGCAATATGGTGCTGGGTCAGAGCATCCACGTGCTTGGAAACTGGTTCCAGATCCTGTTCATCGAAAACGAGGG
>Ga0310690_10012671_pt1 | contig 10334 bp, 11 predicted proteins | sample AusTroGonzalo_MG_2_FD_207661 | JGI IMG/M metagenome (GOLD analysis project Ga0310690, IMG submission 207661) | Bovine rumen microbial communities from tropical cattle in Woodstock, Queensland, Australia - Gonzalo_04 (v2) (version 2) | ecosystem: Host-associated > Mammals > Digestive system >...
CACATGCCATCTATACGGATGTTTGGGTATCCATGGGTGAACCGGATTCTGTCTGGGAAGAAAGAATTCAGGATCTTCTTCCTTACCGTGTTACCGCTGATATCATGCGCAAAGCCGGTCCTCAGTGCGTTTTCATGCATTGCCTGCCTTCTTTTCATGATCTGAACACATCCATTGGCAGGAGTATCTTTGATAAATTCGGTATTGACTGTATGGAAGTCACAGATGAAGTCTTTGAAAGCGCTCAGTCTATTGTCTTTGAAGAGGCGGAAAACCGGATGCATACCATCAAGGCAGTTATGGCCGCAACTCTCTGATTTTTTATTTTCACCGGAGACTGCAAATGTTTATTAAAGGATTTACTTATGGATATGATGCACATCGCGGTGATTACAGGTCACCGGAAGCGGCCGTATCAATGCAACGTCTCGCAGCACTTGGCGGAAACTGGGTTGCTTTGGCATTTTCCGTTATACAGGATTCATATTTTTCCACTGTTATTCATCCGGATTACCGATATACGGTAACTGATCTGGATGTCATTTATGCTGTCCATCAGCTTCATGACCTGGGTTTGAAAGTCTGCATGAAACCCATGGTCAACTGTGCAGATGGTGTCTGGCGTGCCATGATCGGTTTTCCTCCGCAGGAATTTGGTCCTGGACCAGGTACGTATTGGAAAGAATGGTTCTCATCCTATAAAGCTTTTCTTTGTCATTTTGCAGAAATTGCAGAAGAAACAGGATGCGAAATGTTCTGTACAGGCTGTGAAATGCTCGGCACCGAACCGCAGGAAGAATTGTGGCGCAGCACAATTGAATCCATCCGTTCTGTTTATCACGGTCCTCTTGTTTATAATACAAACCATGGGCATGAAAACAGCTTGGCCTGGTGGGACGTGGTGGACTATATCGGTACCTCTGCTTACTACCGTGTAGCTTCCCGTCCCGGCGAATCCGTGGAGAACATGCTTGCCGCATGGAATGAACACAAAAAAAACCTTGCAGAAATCTCTGCGCATCATGGAAACAAACAGATCATTTTTATGGAAATCGGGTGCCGCAGTGCCTCCGGCTGCGCCATGATGCCCTATGATTTCAATCATCGTGAATTTCCTTATGATGAGGTTGAACAGGCCAACTTTTACGAATCCGCCCTCCGTTCCATGTGGGATGAACCCTGGTTTGCCGGCTTCTTCTGGTGGGACTGGTACACAAAGCTCCCAAATAACAAACCTGAAAAAGGGTTTTCCATTATGGACAAAAAAGCGGAAACTGTTGTAAAATCCTGGTATGCCAAAGAAAGAAACGTACCGTGAGACCATACGGTACGCTTTTTTTATAAATGCTTCAGGGCATTATATTTCTGCCTTCTATTGTCAGCCTCTTCTTACCTGCTTTATCTGCTTCAAGGATTACCACACGCCATCAAATACAAATTCAGCAGGACCTTCCTGGAAAACATGATTGGTATTCTCATCCCATTCAATGATCAAGGTTCCGCCATTCAGTTCCAGTGCTGCCTTACGGTCTGTCAGACCATTTGCAACAGCAGCTACCAGTGTTGCACAGGCGCCGGTTCCGCACGCCATAGTTTCACCGGCCCCCCGTTCCCACACACGCATCCGGATCCGGTCCCTGGAAATAATCTTGGCGAATTCTGTATTGGTCCTGTTCGGAAAAATTGATGCATGCTCAATTTCCGTGCCGTAGCCCGCCACATCAAAATCTTCCACATCTTCCTGAAAAATGACAGCATGCGGATTCCCCATACTGACTCGGGTGAAAGGGAAAGGAACTCCTTTCGATATTACGCTTTCACCTTTCCCCTGCACTACCGGCTCTCCCATATCCACGCGGACAGATTCAACTTTTCTATCCTTCACTTTCAGCCGGAGAATTTTTATACCTGCGCCCGTCATTAAACAGACTTCAGTCTTTTTCGTCAATCCGCGTTCGTAAACATATTTTCCGATACATCTTGTTGCATTTCCGCACATTTCTGATTCACTGCCATCCGAATTATACATTTTCATCCGGAAGTCTGCTGTCTCATCCGGGCAGATCAGGACAAGCCCGTCGCTGCCGACACCGAAATGTCGATTGCTGATTTTGCGCGAAAGCTCTTCCGGATCGTCAACCGTTTCTTCGAAACAGTTCACATAGATATAATCATTTCCGATACCCTGCATCTTCGTAAACTTCATAGGCTTTCATGCCTCCTATTAATCAACCCGGCCTGATACGGGAAGGGTTTCTTCCGCATTTACTTGTATTTCTTCCTTTTGTGTTTCCTCGTGTCGTATAAATCTGTTCAATTCTTTCAATCGGTCTATCCGTCCCTGCACCCGTAGCCCCGTCAGTGTTTTGCTGCGGTAACGGTCAAACAGCGCCCGAACTCCCATGGTAACCGGGATTGCTGCCCAAAATCCGGCCAGTCCTGTAACTGCGGCACCGACGCCCATCGCCGCGCCGCTTTTCGCCATGCGGAATGCCCCGTCTTTTAATCCGGTTTTCCCGGGTTTTTTCCCCAGGAGTACCTTGGTACCTTCCGTTGCAGAAATAATTACAAAAGGTAAAATTCCGGTAACGCTTTGCGTCAGTTCTGTCAGTATACCCGTTTCCTCCAGAATACCGGTATCCACAGCGATCTCATCTACGTATGTAAGACCTGTGGCAATTGTATCGACAACTGTATCATGCTGCCGTTTCCTGTATTCCTTTACAAGTTCCTCGTAAGTCTTCACCGGAATTCCTCCTTTCCTGTTTTTTATTTCACAGCAGTTTGTTTACCAGCGTGACAATCACCCACGCAGCGGCAGCAATGGCCACTAAGATGGTCAGGTCTTTTATGATATTCCCTTTTCTTCCTTTTTCTTTCGCGGGCTTGCTGTTGGATTTCTTTTCAAGTACTGCCAATCTGTTTCGCAGCTCTGTCAGATCCCTGTCGTGCGCGTTACGTTCTTCATCCAATAATGCTTGAGTCTCGTCTATTTTTGCTTGCAGGGACTGAATTCGACGGTCTTCATCAGTCATCATTTTATCCACTTCACGGCGTAACGTGCTCTGATCTTCGCAAAGGCCTTCTGCAACTAATGTCATTTCCGCTGTAAAATTTTCGATCAACTGGGCAGTATTTTCTCCCCGGACCATTTTCAGGGCGCCGTCCCATATTTTTTTCGGTTTTTCGGCATATACAGTTTTTTCTGTCAATTCGGTTTTTTTTTCACTCATGGTTTATTCCTTTCCGGTAAACCGATCATATTCTGAACACAAACCGGTCTCCGCGAATCAGTTGCAGACTGTTGTGAAGCGGTCTGCCTTTCTGATCATAAACAACTTCATGCAATCGCATCAACGGGGCACCCGTTTCAATTTCAAGCATCTTTGCCTGGCTTTCCGTGGCAAATGTCATAGAAATATCGTGAGATGCCTGTTTCGGCTCTATACCGTAGTCCCTGAGAATATTATAAAGGCTTCCTCCGAGGTTTTCATTTTCGAGGTAAGAATAGGCCATTGAAAAATGGTTTTTCTCCAGTACAACAGGAACGCCGTCCGCTGTGCGTATACGCAGGGTTTCCAGAACCCGTGCTCCTTTCTGTACGTTCAGTTCCTGCTGGTCTGTTTCGTCTGACTCAGTTTCAATTACATGAACTACACGCGTTCCGCATTGGAAACCATTCTGCTTACAGGCATCATGAAAGCTGTGGATGCTTTTAAGATCCTGGCTGATTCTCGGTGTGGATACAAAAGTGCCTTTCCCCTGCTTTCGTTCCAGCAGGCCTTCCGATGTCAGTTCTGCCAATGCACGTCGAACAGTTACCCTGCTCACTTTGTAAAGGGCTTCGAGTTCATGTTCCGGTGGAATCTTGCTTCCGACCGGATACGTCCCACGCTCAATATCTTCTCCGATCCGCTGCATCAGCTGATGATAAAGCGGACTGGAGCTTTCACTCTGGAGTTTTTTCATCAGGCATCCCTCCTGTTGTATTGATACATATTAATACAACAATTGTATGATACCATTGAACTCCTAAAAACGCAACCCTCTTGTAAAGGTAAAAAGTCCCGGGAGCGTGAGCAGCTTTCCGGGACTGCAGGAGTTATTTTATTTTCACATCACCGCTGACACTTTTGGCAACAATCTGAAGCTTTGCACCGGACCCGCTGTCCGCAAACCTGCAGGACGTTGATCCTGATACTGTTGACATTATCGGATGAACACTGTCTGTTCCGGGCGCCAGTTCAACCTCTACATCACCGCTTGTCGTTCGTGCCTGGATATCGCTGACATTTGTATTGCGCATATCTGCGGTTACATCTCCGCTGACGGAATTAATCAGTACTTTATCTGCTGCCCCGTTCAGTTCAGCATCGCCGCTGGTGGATTTGATTTCTACTTTCTGGTAGTTTCCGCGAGCTTTCACATCGCCGCTCATGCTGCTCATCGCGATGCATGCCGCGTTTCCGGTAAACTCAATATCGCCACTCATGGTGCTTGCGATCATCTGCCCTGCTGCCTTTTCATCCTGTGCTTCAACTTTTATATCGCCGCTCATGCTGTGAATGTTCAGTTCCTCAGGGAGAATTGCATTTACATTGATCTCGCCGGATTTGGAGTTAAGGTTCATCTCAGACAGAGTCACTGCCGGCAGGTCAATATAAACATTCCAGCTTACAGTAATGCTTGAAGCGACGCTGCCGATTGTTTTTCCCAGAAAATTCAGCAACCCTTTCAGGGAAAATTCCTGACTTCCAAGCTTCTTTCCGGCTTCTTCAATGGATTGCCTGGTCTGGTCGGTAACACGAATGGAAAGCCTGTCGCCGTCCTGCTCACACAGCAGCTGGCTCATATCCTCGCACCTCACATGAATCCGATCATCGCGGGAAAGATTTATCTGCAGATCACATTTGTTCAAGTCTGTCTTAATCCTGTGGATTTCAGCAGAACTATATACATATTCGGAAGGTATTTCCTTCACCGGTTCTTCCGGCTTCTTCTCAACCTCTTCAACATTGATTGTCGGAATGTTCTTTTTCTCTTCCATTTGCGCCGCTTTGTTTTCAAGGTCTGCAGCAGCCTTCTTCGGATACTCGTCAATGACTTCTTTCATGCCTTTCAGGCTATCCACCACAGCATCAAGGGCTTCCGTTTCACTCATGCCGCGGCTAACAAGATCATCATAGTGTTCCTGGCAGTTATTCAGCAGCTCTTCATGCAGCGCCCTTGTTTCTGTATTGTCCACAGTGTTTTTAAACATGCAGTCGATAATTCCCTGAATACTCGCGTTCATTTTATTTCCTCCTCCAACAGCTGGTTCAGTACTTCCCTGGTTTCATGCCAGGCTTGTATTTCCTCTTCCAGTTTTTTCCTTCCTTCTTCTGTAAGGCTGTAATATCTGCGACGGGCCCCAACCATCTCATTTCCCCAGTAGGATCGGATATAACCTGCGCCTTCGAGCCGCCGGAACGCAGTATATAATGTAGCTTCTTTGAGTTCCAGCCTCCCTCCACTGATATTTGCCACTTCTTTGCTGATCTGGTAACCGTATCCGTCTTCTTCTGTGAGCTGCCGAAGAATAACAGCATCGGTATAGCCACGCAGCAAATCCGCCGAAATAACCATCGGATCACCTCCCGATACATGTTATAACACAATATACCTCATCTGTCAATGTATTTTATTTAATTATTTATAGAATTTATATAATTTATTTCATTGTTTTCCGGTTCTCTGTTTTTTCCTGAGTTCTGCGTTATTATATTCCCTTATTTCATCTTCGGATTCCGGCACAAAAGCCGGGACGGGAGAAGGACAGTCTTCATCGTCAAGTGCGACAAAAACTGCATAGGCCCTGTTAATCAGTTCCCTGCTCCCATCCAGCCGTTCCACCATGCTGTCCACACGCACTTCCATGGACGTTCGTCCGGTCCATGTCACGAAAGCCTCCTGCACTACGGTATCATTCAGATAAGCAGGTTTCAGGAATGTCAGGTGATCAATGCAGACCGTTGTAACCGCTTTCTGTGAATACCTGCGTGCTGCCACAGCCCCGACAACATCAATCCATGCCATAATCTGTCCGCCAAAAAGACGGGGTTTGGCATATCCATTACAATGCTGAGGCATAACAATCTGTACTGAAGTAGTCTTTTCTGTCATTATGTGTTCCTCCACGTAATCAGGCCATATCATTTATTTCATCTTCCAGGTCTTCAATTTCTTCCTCAAGCTTTCTTTTTTCCTCTTCCCATTCTTCGTGTTCGATACTGAATTCATCATCAGGTTCGTCAAGATCCAGCAATTCCAGCTTGTCACGCAATTCCTCCATTTCTTCTATTTTTTCTTCTTTTGTCGATGCATAGAATTTTGCAAATTCTTCATTTTGCTCATATGTTATTTTCCCATTTTCATCAATCCGGATATCCAGCCGGTTCTCAGGATAATTCTTTATATCTGACATGTTATATGCCTCCCGTCGTGTTGTTTTACTACTCAGCATATGATAAAATCATAACTGTTTCATGATTGATTGTAAAGGAGTCTGCAACAATGAAAGCATGGCTGTCCCAATTGAATACAGATCTCACTTATAACCCTTCTTCTGCAGAAGAACTGGCTCGTTTTGAACTTTCCCACGCACTGCCGAATATATCATTCATCATGAAAACAGATCCTTCTCTGGGAGAAGGCTATCGTATTCTCCGCGAAGCAGACGGAAGTTATTTAATCTCCGGCGGTTCCACCGGCATACTGTACGGCGCCTATTCATTGATACGTCATGCGCTTTGCGGAAAAGCGCTTCCTGAGAATCTTTCTTCCTGCCCGCGGTATGCTATGCGAATGATCAACTGCTGGGATAATATGGATGGAACAGTTGAGCGCGGATATTCCGGACTCAGTCTCTTTTTTGATGGCGGTCATTTTCATTATGATCCTTTTCGGATGCGCGAACTCGGCCGGCTGATGGCCAGTGTCGGATTGAACGTACTTTGCATCAATAACGTAAATGTCCATTTTCCTGCACAGCTTCTTCTGGAAGACTACCTTTATGAAGCTGCCGCCCTGGCTGATCTCTTTCGTCCTTTCGGAGTACATCTGATGTTTTCCATTGACTATTCTCAGCCAATGCGACACGGTATTTCAACAGCTGATCCGTTGGATTCTTCTGTACAGAACTGGTGGAAGGAAACAGCAAAACGCGTATATGAGGCGATTCCGGATCTTGCCGGATTCCTTGTCAAGGCTGACAGTGAAGGACGTCCCGGGCCATTTACTTACGGCAGAAACCATGCAGAAGGAGCTAATATGCTCGCGGATGCGGTCCGTCCCTACGGCGGTAAAATTGTATGGCGCTGCTTTGTATATAATTGCCGGCAGGACTGGCGGGATAAAACAACGGACCGTCCAAAAGCTGCCTGGGAGCATTATGCTTTCCTGGACGGACAATTTGCTGAAAACGTTATTCTGCAGATTAAGCACGGACCGTTTGATTTCCAGGTTCGTGAACCTCTTTCCCCGCTGCTGCTTGGTATGAGAAAAACAAACCTGGCGATGGAACTTCAGCTTGCTCAGGAATATACCGGTCATCAGATAGACCTCTATACCATGATCCCCATGTGGCGTGAGCTGTTTGAAGAACTTCCGGCAGATAACATTATGTCTATTGCCGCGGTTTCCAATCTCGGGCGGGATGATAACTATACCGGTCATCCGTTTGCAGCCGTAAATTTCTTCACTTACGGGTTGCTCGCATGGGACCCGGATACAGACGCATATTCTGCTGTTTCCGAATGGACCCGTCTGACATATGCTTTCCCTGCAGAAGAAGAAAAGAAGCTCATCAACCTTTTGCTGTCCAGCCGACGAATCTATGAAAAATACACCGCGCCTCTGGGCATCGGATGGATGGTTACTCCCCATGATCATTACGGCCCAAATCCTTCCGGATACGAATATGATATGTGGGGCACGTATCACAAAGCAAGCCGTGACGCGGTCGGAATCGACCGCACGTCTTCCGGCACAGGATATCTGGACCAGTATCCTGATTGTATCAGGAAAAAATATGAAGATCCGGACACCTGTCCGGATCTGTACCTGCTGTTCTATCATCGTCTGCCTTATACCTTCTGTATGAAAGACGGTCGGACTCTCATTCAGCGGATATACGACGATCATTTTGAAGGTTATTATGAAGCCATATCCATGGTGGAAACCATTCATGATCTTCCTTTCCCGAATCCGGACCGCGAAATTATCCGGGAGCGGGCGGAGCGTCAGCTGCATAACGCAAAGGAATGGTGCGATATCATCAACACATTCTTCCGCCGTCTTTCAGGCATCGAAGATGCACAGGGACGGATCATATACGACTGACCGTTACAATCCCAGCTCACTTGACCTCTTCTCTGCTTCTTCAATCCATTTTTCATAACTGCCGTCAGCGATGATTTCGTCAATAACGCCATTAACGAAACAGATCAATTGCAGTTCTCCCTTTTTCGCGCAAATTCTATCTCCAAGGTCCTGTTCTTCCAGTGTGAACTGTACCGAACTGACCAGCATCAGGCCGGCATCCGGATTGTTTTTTATATAATTCTGCGCTGTTTCCATATCTACAAAACCTGCGTCTGCTATGCCATTCCTGATTGCGTCATAAACATCCTGAACAGAGGAAAGACGACGAAATTCTGCATACTGATTCACATGACGCACTGCAAGTGATTCCTGAAGGGATGTACTTTGTGCAGCAATGATTTTCTTATTCAGATCATCAAGGGAAGTTATGATTTCCTTATCTGCCTCACGGATCATCATTGTCGTGCTGGCTTCGCTCTCTGTGAAATAGTATCCTTTTGAAAGTGTATATGAACCTGCCCGTCCCGGCGTAAAAGCTATTGCAGAGATGGTGAGATCGCACTTGTCTTCAGCCAACGCAGGAAGTACATCTGAAAAATCCATTGGAACAATTTCAAGTTTTACGCCCATACGTTCGGCTATCAGGGCTGCAAGATTCATATCCGCGCCCACATACTGATCCTGACCTTCCTTATCAGGATCAATAAACTCCTGCGGGGCAAAATAAGGCTCCGTTGCTACGCGAAGCACACCGGTACGGCGAATCCGGTCCAGCACGCCTGATGCATCTTCCGGGATGCCTTGGCTGATATCAAGCGACTGATCCACAAAACCCCATTCGTTTTCGACATAAACCGTTTCTTCTGCTGAAGCAGGTATGCACATAATGCAAAAGCAGAGAATTATCACAAGAAGAAAATTTCTTTTTTGACCTAATATCTCTTTCATGTTCATTCCTCCTGGATTCTCTCATTCAGCTCTATAGCTGCCAATTCTGCTCATTTTTTATGATTATAGCATATTTGCAATCAATTTTCACGTAAAAAAAGCATATAAAAGCAGGGCAATCCGTTTCGGATTGCCCTGCCTGTCTCTTCTTTCTATTTCTTTTTTGCGGTCTTCATCCAGGAAGGAAGTGTAAACTTTTTTCCTCTACGGGAAAGAACCACACTCTGCATCAGGATGAACAATGCGAGCATTGCACCGCTAGCGATTTCCTGCCAGTAGGATTCCTGCACCTTACTGGCAGCCATTATTTCCTGAATCGTTGTCAGAATCATAACTCCAAAGAATGTACCAAATACATTTCCGACGCCACCTGTCAGGAGTGTTCCGCCGATGATCGCAGAAGCTATGGCATCCATCTCACTCCGAAGGCCTATACTGGTCTTACCCGAAGATGCATGCATGATAAATACATATCCTGCCATTGCCGCCAAAACGCTGCTGATCACGTAGCTCATGAAGCGGGAACGTTTGACGTTAATGCCAAGCATCAGGGCACTTTGCTGATTCCCACCCAATGCATAAATACTGCGTCCAAGTTTATGATGGCGAAGAAGCATATACATGAGAAGGAGAATTATAAGTGCAAAAGCGGCGCCAATTTCCAGTTTAAATACACCAGGAATCTGAATGGAAACTTTTTTCATTTCCAGGAATGCTTCATGTTTAATTGGAACGTTTTCGCTTGAAATCATTGTCGTCACGCCACGAGAAAGGAACATCCCCGCCAGTGTAACAATAAAAGGCTGAATCCCAAGATAGCTGACAAGAAACCCCTGCTCCAGGCCAAATATTAGCCCGATGCCCAAAGCCAGCAGCATGGAAAGCAAAACTCCGGGAACTCCTTCGACGCCGGAAAACTGAAGGAATTTGGCAACGCTCATGGCTGTCAGGCAGACAACGCCTCCTACGCTTATGTCAATTCCGCCGCCGATCATGACGATCGTTAGTGCACACCCAAGAATAAT
>Ga0310690_10012674_pt1 | contig 10333 bp, 13 predicted proteins | sample AusTroGonzalo_MG_2_FD_207661 | JGI IMG/M metagenome (GOLD analysis project Ga0310690, IMG submission 207661) | Bovine rumen microbial communities from tropical cattle in Woodstock, Queensland, Australia - Gonzalo_04 (v2) (version 2) | ecosystem: Host-associated > Mammals > Digestive system >...
CAATCCCTACTATTATGGGAGAGTTTATTCCTGATGGCGGGAAATCTTTTGGAGTAGTTAATTTTGATAAAGACTTTTTATTAAAAGAATGTCCTTGCGTTGATTGGAGAGTAGCATATAAAATTGGTCAACAGCGGAAGACGCTTGGTGATATTCTTCCCAGAGAAGCAACTTATGGGTATGCACTCACATGTCATGCTTCCCAGGGTTCAGAATGGGAAAAAGTACTTGTAGTAGAAGAAAATTTTCCCTTTGACAAGACAGAACATGCACGATGGTTATATACAGCGACAACTAGAGCTAGTCAGAAATTGGTTTTAATGAGGTAAAATATGAAAGAAAAAATTACAGTTAGTAAAGATACTTTAAAAAGTCTTCTTATTGGAAAAATAAAATATAATACATTACATAAAAGCGATTTAAAATTTGAAATTTCTAAAACTCTTATAAATGAATATTTTTTCGATCCATTTTATAAAAATCATTATAAAATAGAAGAAAATGAGTCTATAGAAGAAGGATTGGATAGAATTGCTGAAGATATAATTAATAAAATATATAAGAGATAAATATAAGGGTAGTCAGAAACTGATTTTAATGAAATAAAAGGAGAAATAAAATGTATCATATCATTTTTAAATTTGCAGATGCTATGAGTAATTGGGAGTGGATAACACGACATTGTATTGTAGATTCTTTAGAAGAATGTAAAAGAATTTATGGGCTTGATAATGGGGACGTAGTGTACGAAATTATTAAAATGGAAAAAGTGGAATGAAATATGAAATACTATATAATAAATGAAAAAAGATTATTAGAATTATTAATGGAAGAAAATCAATTAAATGCTCTTGAATGTGCTGGTGTAGATAATTGGCCTGGATATTGGGAAGCTATAGATCTTTATTCAGATTCTCAAGATGTTAGTTATGAAGATATGGCTTTAGAAGATTTAAAAAATGAATTTGAAAACATGGAAACGGAGTTGAAAGGAACATTTTAATATGAAAACAATTATTGAATTAAATAGTCATGATATTAAAAAAATTCTTGCTGAATATTTTCAAGTTCAAGAAGATAAAGTTTGCATTGAAAGCGCTGGCTATGATAAAGGGGACGGTCCTTATCCTGGAACTGGCTATTATTGCCATATAGGAGTAGAAAAAAAATGATTAACTCATTATACCCAATATTTCAAAAATGGAGTGTAGCAGGTTCAGTTTATATAATTTCTGATACTCACTTTGATGATTCAGATTGTAAACTTATGGATCCAAACTGGATTACTCCACAAAAGCATATGGAAATAATAAAACAGGATGTGCGGAAAGGGGATACTCTTATTCACCTTGGAGATGTAGGCAATCCAAATTATTTTGACGAATTAAAATGTTATAAAGTTCTTATTACTGGGAATCATGATGTATTAAGTAAAGTAGCTAATCATTTTAATGAAGTATATACTGGTCCATTATTTATCGCAGATAGAATATTACTTAGTCATGAACCAATTGAAGGATTAGAAGATTGGTGTATGAATATCCATGGTCACGATCATGGACATACATTTAGACATAATCATGTTAATTTAGCTTCAAACATTTATCATTTTAGAGTATTTAACCTTGGAGCTAGTATTAAAGGTGGATTACTTAGTCAAATTGAAAATTATCATAGAATAACGATTGATCAAGCTATTGAAAGAAAACAATGGAAAATAAAACCAGATGAAATAAAACAGATAATTGAAAATCAAAAAAATATGCTAGAACATCTTATGCCAATAGAATGGGTAGACCCATGTGCAACTTGTTCTAATAATCCTAATAATGGTGGAAATGGAATATGCCATTGTATTTTAGGAACACCTAAAATAACTTGTTAAGGAGATAAATATGGAATTTTTTGTAACAACACGAAAAGTTGAAAAAATTGATATAGATGAAGAAATTCTTTTAGATTACTTAAAAAATGATTTTCCTCAGGATGAAGAAATCCAAACAGCTACTAAGTTAGAAGATATTGAAAATATAAAAGATATAATTATAGATCTTGCTGATGAATTAGTAGAGGATGATACTTTTACTAAAACACTTGTAGACAGCAGCATCTGTTGGCTGTCTTTCTCATGAGGAAGCATATCAAATCATGGAATGGGGGGGATTCATTAATGAAAATATATCAAATATCTGAAGAAAGGCTAATAGACCTACTTAGAGAAGAGGCTGAATTTACCGCTCTTTTAACAGGAGGTGTAGACAATTGGCCATGGTATTTTGACTCATTAATTGGGTATTTAGATGAAGTAGCTCCTTCTGAGTCAGAAGATTTAGATCAAAGATATGATGAACTAGCTTTTATAAATCTTTTAAATGAGTTTGGAGATAATTCTAATGAAGATTAAAACCAGTTATTTTTATCAGATCCGGAACTTTACTCCTAATATGGTACCTGTATCCACGGCGATTTCTGATCCGGCATGGTACAGACCTCCAATAAATGAAAAATATTACATAGATAAAAGAGGAATAGTATGCGGGCTTCGGTATGAACCGCTTATAGTCCAGAAATATGGAACACATACTTGTCCTTGTAAAGAACGAAGCGACGCCTGCATATGTCCTACAATGATAGAATATAGAAACTTGTTATTTTCTCTTGTTGATAAAGAAAAAACATTAAAAGCATTTGAATATTATTTAAATAAATTTAATGCTGATACTATTGTTTTAATAGTCTATGAAGCTCCAACCAATTTATGTAGTGAACGGGCGGCATTGCAAGAATTTTTTAATTGTAAAGAATTAGAATATCCAATTTATTGACTTTTAATAAAAAATATGATATAATTATTATATAAAAATAAGAGAGTTTTTTAACTCTCTTAATTTGGTCATATCAAATTAAGGTTCATATTAACATAATTATATATTTATAGAGACTAAAAGTCTAAATAAATATAAGGGAGTGTAATTATGGCAAACTATCAAGAATTAAATATTGTTTATAAACAATATTATCAAAAAGATTTTCCCAAAAGTACATTATCTAAATGGAGAAAAGAAGGTAGAATTAAATCTGAATTAATTCCAGAACCGCAGCGAAAAGGCGGAGAATTATATAATTATGATTTAGAAAGTTTTAAACAACAAATTTTAAATCCTGATTATGCAAAAAAAATTAAAGCATATAAAGAAAAACCAGAAAATTATATTGGTAAACAATGTGGATATTTGTTAATTCAAGGAATAGTTCCTAAAAAAGAAAGAAAAGAATCAAATTATCTTGGAACATTAATGTATTGTAAATGCTTAAAGTGCAATAGACCTGATTTAATACAAGTGAGATTTTCTTATCTAACACCAAATGGAAACTATATTCAAACAACTTGTGGTTGTGGAAGAAAAGAAAGGGCTTTTTTAGCATCTTCTCGACAAGATATTACAGAAGATTTTATATCTAAATTTGATAATTTTGAAAAATTTTTATGTATTCATAAATTATTGATGACAGGTTCAACTGATAATTATTATCAATATTGTGATATAAAAGAATATGAACAAGCAATAGAATATTTCTATTCCAATATTAATTTTAATAAAGTGTATAATTTTTGGTTAAAGCATCAAAAAGAGAATAATACATTTTATGATTGGGCAAAACCAAGTTTGGATCATATTATTCCTAAATCTAAAGGTGGCACTAATAAAATAAATAATTTACAAATATTAACTGTTTTTGAAAATTTATCAAAAAGAGATTTAACACAAAAAGAATGGGAAGAATTTAAAATAAAAACACATACCAACTCAGATTATTTTATTGAGAATATACGGTAAAGATAGGAGGGAAGAATTAGCTAAATGAAAAGATTTGAATGCCATAGTCATAGTCATTATAGCAATATTCGCTTACTTTGACAGTATTAATAGACCTGAGAAACTTATTGATCGAGCTATTGATATCGGCTTAGCTGGTGTTGCTATCACAGACCATGAATCATTATCTGGTCATATTGAGATCAATAAATATGCAAAGAAAATAAGAGAAAAGAATCCTGGCTTTAAGATTGCTTTAGGAAATGAGATTTATCTTGTTGATGAAGCAGGAATGGGTCAAAAGTATTTCCATTTTATATTGATTGCTAAAGATAAAGTTGGTCATAAGCAACTTAGAAGATTATCTTCTCGTGCTTGGATGAACTCTTATTTTGATAGAGGATTGGAGAGAGTTCCAACCTTAAAGAAAGATTTACAAGAAGAAATTAGTAGAGATCCCGGTCATATTATTGCGACCACAGCTTGTATTGGTGGTGAGCTTGGCTTTAGTATTCTTGAACTTGAGAAAGCTAGACAAATCGGGGATCAAGAAGGAAGTTTAAACTATAAACAAAGAATTATTAACTTTGTTTTATGGTGCAAAGGATTATTTGGCGATGATTTCTATTTTGAAGTAGCACCTGCTGCATCAAGAGAACAGATCATTGTAAACAAGAAGATTGCAGAATTGTCTGTGGTTTTTGGTGTTAAGATGGTACTTGGTTCTGATGCGCACTATCTTACAAAAGCAGATAGATATGTGCATGAAGCATATCTGAACAGTAAGGGCGGAGAAAGAGAAACCGCACAATTCTATGAGTATGCTTACTTACAAGATGAAGCAGATATTATTAAGAATTTAACTCCATCTATTGTGGATAGTTATGAGCAAATTTGTCAGAATAGTATGAAGATTTATGATAAGATTGAATGGTATAGCCTTGAGCATCCGCAAGTTATTCCTTCGGTGGAAGTTAAGGATTATGATAGAAGTTATTGGGGTAACTATGGTGCTAAAGAAAATGATCCTAAAGAAAAATATCCTATCTTATATGATATGTATAAATCAGAGGATAAATATGAAAGATATTGGGTTAATGAGTGTGTAAATAAGTTAGCCGAGTTAAACAAAGCAAATGATCAATATTTTTCTCGTCTTGAGGAAGAAGCTGATATTAAAAGAACAATAGGAGAAAAATTGGGAACAAATATGTTCGCTTATCCTATCACCCTTCAGCATTATATCAATTTATTCTGGGAATGCGGCAGTACGGTTGGAGCGGGACGAGGCTCGTCATGTTCAGGTCTAAACCACTATCTGTTAGGAGTAACCCAGCTTGATCCGATTAAGTGGGATCTTCCATTCTGGAGATACCTTAACAAAGAAAGAACAGAACTTGGTGATATTGATTTGGATCTATGTCCTAGTAAACGTCCTATGATCATACAAAAGATCAAGGAAGAGAGAGGAAAGAAGTTCGCGGCAGACATAGATGATTTGTCACGTAAGAATTTGGGTTGTACTTTGATTGCAACATTCTCAACTGAATCAACAAAGTCAACAATTTTAACCGCTTGCCGCGGATATAGATCGGAAGACTATCCAGATGGCATTGATGTTGATGTAGCTCAGTATCTCTCATCCCTAATCCCGCAAGAAAGAGGTTTCCTTTGGACTCTTGATGAAGTGCTTCATGGAGATCCGGAGAAAGACAGAAAGCCAGTAACTACCTTCATCAATGAAGTTGCACAGTATCCTGGTTTGCTTGAGATTATGAGGGGTGTTGAAGGATTGGTAAGCTCTCGCGGCAGCCATGCTTCGGGTGTTATCTTATTTGATGAAGATCCATATGAGTTCGGTTGTTTTATGAAGACCCCGAGTGGAGATGTCATCACCCAGTATGATCTGCACATGGCGGAAGCCGCAGGCATGACGAAGTATGATTTCTTGCTTACTGACGTACAGGATAAGATTACTCAATGTATCAAGTTCTTACAGGAAGCGGGAGAAATTGAGTCAGATTTAACTTTAAGAGAAGTATATGACAAGTATCTTCATCCAGATGTACTTGACATTAAAAATAAAGAAGTATGGAAAAATATCCAGGAAGGAAATATTCTTAACATCTTCCAGTTTGATAGCGATGTAGGAAGTCAGGCTGCGAAGAAGATTAAACCTGGAACTATGTTGGAGTTATCGGACGCAAATGGTCTAATGAGATTGATGACCGCAGAAAAAGGCGCCGAGACTCCAATGGAGAAATATATCAGATTTAAGAACGATATTAACCTATGGTATCAAGAAATGAAGTGGGCTGGTTTAACCGAAGCTGAAATGAAGACCTTAGAGCCATACTTCAAACCATCTTATGGAGTTCCCCCTAGTCAGGAACAGCTGATGAAGATGTTGATGGATGATGCAATCTGTCATTTTAATCTTGCGGAAGCAAATGCCGCAAGAAAAATTGTCGGTAAAAAGCAGATGTCGAAGATCCCAGAATTGAAGGAGAAAGTTTTAGATCAAGCAGCATCCGCAAATCTTGGTCAGTATGTATGGAAATGTGGTATCGGCCCGCAGATGGGATATTCATTCTCAATTATCCATGCTCTAGCATACTCATACATAGGCTATCAAACCGCATATCTCGCAACAAGATGGAATCCTATCTATTGGGATACTGCGTGTCTTGTAGTGAATAGTGGTTCATTGGAAGATCCGGAAAAGGAAGTCGTGGATATCTATGAGCCAGAGGATTATGAGAACTACACCTTTGAAGATTTGCCTGGTCGTAAAGGTAAAATAAAAGAAAAGAATGCTGATTATGCAAAGATTGCTAAGGCTATTGGTGATATTACTTCCAAAGGAATTGATGTATCATTAGCCAACATCAATACTTCAGATTTTGGTTTTGAGCCAGATGTAAAAAACAATAGAATCCTATATGGTTTGAAAGCATTAAGCAATATCAATAAAGAGATAATTGAAAAAATTAAGGCGGGTCGTCCTTATATTGGAATCAAAGATTTTATGCAAAGATGCCCCCTTAATAAAACAGCTATGATTAATTTAATTAAAGCTGGAGCATTTGATGAAATAAAAACTCAATTGCAGAATAGAAAAGAGATTATGGTTTATTATATCTCTAAAATCTGCGAACCAAAAAAGCAACTTAACTTACAGAACTTTAATGGTTTGATTCAAAAGGGAATGGTTCCAAAAGAACTTGAGTTGCAAATAAGAATATTTAACTTTACAAAACATCTTAAAGCAAACAAAAAAGTTGGACAATATTTTGAATTAGATCAAATCTGTATTGCTTTTCTCGAAAAGTTTTTACCAGATGTTCTTGATTTAGTACAAATTATTAATGGAGTCTTTTGTATTGAACAAAAGGTTTGGGATAAAATTTATCAAAGATATATGGATACAGCTCGTGATTGGTTAAAAGAATCTCAACAAACAGTTTTGTCTCAGTATAATATGTTGTTGTTCAAAGAATATTGGGATAAATATGCTAAAGGAACTCCATCACATTGGGAAATGGAATCTCTTTGTTTCTATCATGGAGACCATGAATTAAAAAATGTAGATTTCTTTAAATATGGAATTGTAGATTTTAATTCGCTCATCCCTTCGGAAGTTGATTATTACATAAGAAGAAAAAATGTTGAAATTCCAATTTTTAAATTATACAGAATTGCGGGAACTGTAATTGCTAAAAATGATACAAAATCTTCTATTAGTTTATTAACTACTACGGGTGTTGTAACTGTGAAGTTTACTAGAGAATTTTATAGCATGTTTAAAAAACAGATTAGTCAAATTCAGCCAGATGGCACTAAAAAAGTGGTTGAAAAAAGTTGGTTTAAACGTGGAACTATGTTGATGATAACTGGTTATAGACGAGATGATCAATTTGTTGGAAAAACATATGCAACAACAGAATCACATCAGTTATACAAAATTACTGAAGTAGATGACTGTGATATAAAACTTGAACATGAAAGAATGACTGTTCAAGGAACAATAGAAGAAGAGTATGAGGAGGAAGCATGTTAGCTAGTAAAGATTTTAAATATTGTCCAGTTTGTCAGCAAGAAATTTGCTTGTATAATTGTAAAACAAGAATGGTTTCTCATTTTGATAAAGACAAAAATTTTATTAAATTTGATTATATAATTTATTATTGTCCCTATGACAGATCTGTTTTAACTGCTAGATTATTTGACAATATAGAAGATGCGGATTTAGGCTAGTTACCAACTAGCCTTGGTCTCCGCAGAAAGAGAATAATATGAATTATAGAAATTTACTTATATGGCAAAATGATGTTATTCAATTAATTAAACGATATGAAATAGAAGATATTATTCCTGAAAAAACATATCAAGGAAAATTTGAAAAAACGCCTATTTGGGTTATGTGGTATCAAGGTTTTGATAATGCACCAGAGCTTGTAAAAATATGCGTTGAGTCTATGCGGAAGCACCTTCCGCAAGATAAAGTTGAATTGATTTTTTTAACAAAGAATAATTTAAATCAGTATATAAAACTACCTAATTATTTAAAAGTCAATATTAAAGATAATATTACTGCATTATCTAATATAATTAGAGCATTTTTATTATATAGTTATGGTGGAATGTGGATTGATGCAACATATTTATTTATAGAAGATTTTTCTTTAGATGATATAATAAATAAAGATTTTTGGGCAATAAGAGAAAAATATATCTCTGATGACAAAAAATTTTTCTTTAATAATTTTACTTATAATTTAATGTATTCTAAACCTAATAATGATATGTTAGGATATATTTATAAAATGCTCTGTAATTACTGGAAACATTATAATTATTTAAAACATTACTTTCTAAAAGACGGTGTTATTTTCTATGGATATCAAAATAATTGTTTTTCTAAAGATTGGATTGATAATTTAAATCAAGAACAAACCAATATGTATTCCTTTTGTTCTAATATAAATAATATTTATTCTGATGAAGAGTTATTAAAAAAACAAGGAAATGATCATACAATTTGTTTTAAATTATCTCATAGATTTTATAATTTAAAGGAAAAACAAAATAACAAACTAACTTTTTATGGATACTTTAAACAAAAATATTTAAATAAGGAGAATAAAAAATGAGTGAAGCAGTAAACCACCCTAAACATTATAATAGAGAAAATGGTATGGAATGTATAGATGAAATGGTCTTAATTTTTGGAATTGAAGAAGCTATGACTTTTTGTAAATTAAATGCTTGGAAATATAGATACAGAGCAGCAGATAAGAATGGCGAAGAGGATTTAAGAAAATCAGATTGGTATATAAATAAATATAAGGAGTTATGTGGGAAGGAAGAAAAACCTCCCGCAGTAATTCGCATACCTGAATCTTATCCTTGTTATCCTTCTGGTACATCATATCCTCCATATGAGCCAATTATTACTTGGGCAAGCAATGTTGCTAAGGACAATATCAATTAATTTAATATCTTAGATTTTTATATATATTTACAGCCTTAAAATATAAAAATAATTAGGAGGTAAACAATGGCTAAATATTTTATTATCAAGAGAGATGGTACTAGACAAGAGTTTAATCCAGAAAAGATTAAATCTGCTGTCTTAAAAGCATTTTCTGCGGTAGATGGAGAAATTACTACCTATGCAGAAGAAAAAGCACAAAATATTGCAGATTATATTCTTGGATATATGGAAGGGATACCTAATGAATTAACTATTAACGAAATTCAAACTTTAATCGAACATGGTTTAATGTCATGCAAGAGAAAAGACGTCGCTACCGTGTATATTGAATATAGACACGATAGAGATAATGCAAGAGAAAACACTATTGATAAAACTATTAACGAAATAATTGAAAACACTAACGATTATTGGAGTAAAGAAAATTCTAATAAAGATTCTAAATTAGCTACTACTCAAAGAGATTATATTGCAGGAGTCGTATCAACAGATGCAACAAAAAGAAGACTTCTTCCCGCAGACATAGTTAAAGCACATAAAGAAGGAATTATTCATTTTCATGATGCAGATTATTTTTTACAACCAATTCATAATTGTGATTTAATTAACTTAGAAGATATGCTTCAAAATGGAACTGTTATTAGTAAAAGTTATATTGACAAACCACACAAATTTTCGACAGCTTGTAATATTGCAACACAAATTATTGCTCAAGTAGCTAGTTCTCAATATGGGGGACAAAGTATTTCCTTAGCCCATCTCTCTCCTTTTGTAGAAGAAACTAGAAAAAAATATAAGAAAAAATTTCCTACATATACAGAAGAAATGATTGAAGAATTAGTTAATATGGATATTGAAGCAGGAATACAAACTCTTCAATATCAAATTTTAACACTTATGACTACTAATGGACAAACTCCATTTATTACAATTTATATGAATTTAGCAGAAGTTCCTGAAGGCCAGTCTAGACAAAATTTGGCAAAATGTATAGAAGAAACCTTAAAACAAAGAATTT
>Ga0310690_10012675_pt1 | contig 10333 bp, 5 predicted proteins | sample AusTroGonzalo_MG_2_FD_207661 | JGI IMG/M metagenome (GOLD analysis project Ga0310690, IMG submission 207661) | Bovine rumen microbial communities from tropical cattle in Woodstock, Queensland, Australia - Gonzalo_04 (v2) (version 2) | ecosystem: Host-associated > Mammals > Digestive system >...
CAGCCACACTGTCCTTCAAGATGAAGAACACAGTTGACATTCGCGGCTTCCAGTTTGACCTTTATCTGCCCGAAGGCGTAACACCAGTGAAGAAAAACGGTCGTATTCAGGCAAAGTTGAGTAGCAGTCGCCTGCCTGAAGACGATGAGCACACATTATCGACAAAGGAACAAAGCGATGGTGCTATCCGATTCCTCTGTGGCTCACTATACGATGAGACATTCACAGGCCATGATGGTGAGATTATCACTTTGAGTGTCGATGTTGCAAAGGATATGGCAGCAGGTAACTATCCTGTAATCATGAAGGATGTGAAAATGACTGAGACAAATGCCACTGCATATACCACAAAGCACGTTCAATCCACACTATCTATTCTGCCCTTCATGCCTGGCGATGTCAATGGTGATGGAATCGTTGATGTAAGTGACTATATCAGTGTTGCCAACTATATCCTGGGTATCCCACAGTCAGTATTTATAGAAGGAGCTGGTGATGTGGCTGGAGAAAATGGTATCGACGTAAGTGACTATATCGGCATCGCCAATATCATCATGACTGGTAATCCTCAGGGTAATAGCAAACACGTGAAACCAGCTTATGTGAAGGCAAGTGTAAGTGACATCAACACAATAGACAATGTCATTTATCCTGTTTCTCAGGAAGTTGCAGCCGGCATGCAGACCACACTGTCCTTCCATATGAAAAACACGGCTGCCATTCGCGGCTTCCAGTTCGACCTCTATTTGCCCGAAGGCATTACAGTTGTGAAGAACGCTAAGGGACGCATTCAGGGAGCACTTGCCAATGACCGACTGCCAGAAGACGACGAGCATACACTGACGATACAGGAACAGGGTGACGGTGCCATCCGTTTCCTCTGTGGCTCGCTGTACGACGAGACGTTCACTGGCAATGAGGGCGAAATAATCACGTTGCAGATAAATGTTGCAGAAACCATGAAAAATGGCGATTACGCTATTGTCCTACAAGATGTGAAGCTGACAGAGACAAATACAGAAAACTACTATTATACAGATACAGTAGAGTCAACCATCAAAGTAATTGGCGGCACTGGTATAGTTGACGTCCTTGAGGGTGACAACGCTCCAGCTATCATTTACAATCTCTCCGGTCAGCGCCTTGCAAAGCCGCAGCATGGCATCAACATTATTAATGGTAAAAAGGTTATGCTTAAGTAGAATCCGATTTGACCAGCAAATCATCGGGGGCGTTTCCGCAGGGAGGCGCCCCCGAATGGCTTTGCAGTACCTATGCAGGCCAGAAGCAAGCTGGAAGTATGCCCAAAGTGCGAAAAAAGGAGTTTAGATGTTTTTTTACATCGTAAAATGCCAGAAATCCAAAAAAAATATCTTACCTTTGCCAAACTTATTATAAATTGTAATAAAAGGTAATGAAGTTTAGGCTACTGACGTTGCTGCTCTCCCTGTTCTGCTGTTCGGTCTTGTGGGCTGATTCCCAAGAGGACATTGCCCGGCTTGAGGCAGAAATGTTGCAATATTTCAACACTAAAGAGAGAAGCACATTCCTCAGAGTTTCGAACGAGTTGAAAGAAGCCAGCAAAGAGGCTGGCGATGAGCGGTTGTTCTATAATACCTGGGGCAATCAGGCTATTTACGAGGCCACACAGCAGAATTACTCGCAGGCTTTGGGCATAGTTCGGAAAATCATGCATGATGCACAGGAGAATGGAAGCATCTATGGCGAATATGCTTCCCTTCATGCCGAGGCCATGATTCTGTTGCAGGAGCAGGACTATGAATCTGCAGAGAAAGCCTTCCTGAAGGCTGTGGATTTCCATCACAGGCATTTTCCCAACGAGAGTGCCGGTGAGGACCTGGAGGAGCTGATGGAAATTGCCAACCATCGCAAGGATTCCATGACCAGTGGACGCTACGCCCGCCAGATTCTGAACGAACCCAATGTGGCTCCCGCCCAAAAGGGTGAGGCTTTGTACTTCCTCAGCCAGATGGCGTTCCGGCAGAATGACGTGGAGGAGTTCAACCGCAGATATAAGGAGCTGATGCTGATGAAGGATGCTGAGGCTCTGAGTGCGTATGTCCCCCTTATGGAGGTGAACCATAGCATCATCAATGGTGACTATAATCAGGCATTATCCCTTGCCGATAGTCTGGAGCTTGTGGATTGTGCAGAGCGGAAGGCCGTCATCTACCACCGCATGGGCGATGATGCGAATGCGTTCAAATACATGCAGCTCTACAAGCAAATCAGCGACTCTATCACCGAGACGCTGCATGGCAACGTGATGGCCAACTACTACGCGAAGTTGAACAGCGACCGCATGCAAATGGAACAGCAACAGCGCGAAAAAGAAAACAACCGGAAACTCAACCGCTTGTATGCTACCATTGGAGTCCTGGTTCTCCTTGTTCTGCTGTTCTTCATCTGGAGGGGGTATCATCTCGTCAGCCAACTCCGGAGGGATAACAAGTATTTGGTTTATGAGAAAAAGGATTCTGAGCAGGCACTCATAGACTTGAATGAATTGTCGTTCTTCGAGAGCAAGACAGAACTGGAACTCAATACTCCAGTAAAGCTGAACAACTTGTGCGACCGCATAGCCAGTGCAGCACAGAAGTATTGCCATAGGACTGTCACGGTGATATTCCAGACCTCGATTCCGGATGACTGTGAGATAAAGAGTGAGCCTGAAGCTCTGAAGAAACTGCTGACGCACCTGCTCCATTATTCCGCACGCTTCACTCATGAGGGGGGCTATATCAAGCTGGCATGTTCCGATAGCGGGGAGAACGGCGAGAATGTCCTCTTCAGCATTACGGATACCTGTGCCGGGTTTGGCGGTGAGGCGCAGACTCATGTCACCGGCATGTTCTCCGAGCAGGGCAACAAGATTCGCTATGTGGGCATGAATTTCAATATCTGCCAGTCTATCACGCGTTTGTTGCATGGACGCATCTGGTATGATAAGGAGTACAAGAACGGCATCCGCTTCTATTGCGAGATACCTAAGGATCCAAGCACTATGTCGAATATATACAAAATGGGGGGGGTAAAACTAAAAATCTCGTAATGGTTGTGTAACCAGGCATCCTCATTAAGAAAAGCAAACCTATATACAAGTGGAAGGAAAAATTAACGAATTGCTCAAGAAGCCAATACACCGCATTTTGCTGACGTTCCTTATAGTCAAGGTTATCACGATTGCTGTGGCTTTTGGATTGATATATTACGCGATGAAGGCGGAAGCCTATTCGCGTTATTTAAGTATCAAGAATGTGTCTGCGGAAAAGGTGGCCAAGACCATTCGGGGCATTGAGATGAGTGCCCAAAATGTCTTCGACGAGGTGAGCAAGCACCTCGACTCCCCCGAAGCTGTGATTGCCGCCCTGGAAAGCAAGGCTGGCTTTAACAGCGACACGAGGGGCTATTTCGCCGCCTTTGAACAGAACTATTTCCCAGAGCAGGGAACATGGTTCGAGCCTTATATCTATCAGCCCGACGTCACAGGCTTCGAGTACAAGCAGGTGGGGTCGGCACGCCACAATTACTTCAAGTCTCCGTGGTATTTCCGTGCGAAGAAGTCAAGCCAGTCATTCTGGTCCGAACCCTATTTTTATTACGACGGCACCAGCCTGAGCGGCCAATACTGCTCGTTCGTCAAGCCCATCTACGATGCGAGCGGTCGTCTGGCATGTGTCTGCGGGGCAGACATCAAATTCGATTGGTTGGCTCAGGAACTGGCTTGGGAAGATGAAAGCAACAAGGCCAACCGCATGCAGAACCAGTTTCACCTGCTCAAACGTCATGAATTCTTTTCTGTCATTCTCAATAACAGCGATGCTTCCTGTGTGGCTTATCCTGAAGACAAGACATTGATAATCACCAACAAGGAAGTCCTCAAGGACCTGATGCAGAAGAGAAGCGGCGTTGTGGATATGTATGTGGACGGTGAGGCTTGCACGGTATATTATGGACCGATAGAATTTGTTGATTGGACATTGGCCGTTGTTGTCCCGAAATTGGATCTTTGGACACCGCTGATACCTGTTGTCGCTGTCCTTCTGCTGATTACAGTGATAGGTTTGTTAATCGTAAGGTCTGTCTGCCGGGGTGTTCTCCGGAAGAGCCTTCAGACATCAAATATAACGGTATGCGAAAGTTAAAATTCTCCCCCCGGACGCTCCGTCTGAGCACGAAAATCATTGCGAGTGTCATTCTTTTGCTCGTGGTGTCGATGGCTTTGATATTCCGGCAATCGAGCCAAACCCTGCAGCGAGAGGCTGTCGAGAGTGCCGAGGAGACGCTGGAAGCCACAACGCTGAAAGTCGAAAACATCCTTCGAAGTGTGGAACAAACGACAGGCAATATCTATTATGATATGATACTCCACCTGAGCGATCTCAGTCGTATGCCAACCTATACGCGCGAGATGGTGAAGAGTAATCCCTACATATACGGCTGCGCCATCGCGTATAATGCGAATCTCCTTGACAATAGTGACCGTCTCCTGTTCTACACCCACCGTAAATCCTATAATTCTTCGGAACTCGTCACGTCAGACCGCTATAGCGACAAGCCCTACATGGATCAGGCCTGGTATGTTGATCCGGCAAAATTGGGCCAGATATTCTGGATGGTTCCTAAAACTGACCGTAGAAACGACGACGTTCCAGTCATGCTCTACTGCATACCAATTCGCTATGCTACCTCAGACCAGACAATGTGTGTCATTGCCGTAGAGGTGTCGATGGATCTGTTCTCGCAAGTCGTGCAGGAGGCCAAGCCTTCGACCAACAGCTACTGTATGCTGTTGGACAATGATGGTACATACATCATACATCCAGACCACAACAAGTTAAATGGCCAGACGGTTTATACGGCCATTGAGGAGGATGCCGACACGACCATGCTTTCTACCGCCAACGCCATGCTGTCCGGCGAGTCGGGCTACAAATCTTTCCGTGCACAGGGAAAGGATTATTATGCATTCTACAAGCCTTTCCACCGTGTTGACGGGAAGGGACACAACCTATACAATATCAATTGGACCATCAGCCTTATCTATCCGAAGGAGGACATCACCGCATCTTTCAAGGGGATGTTTATTCATGCCTTGACTGTTTCCGCGGGTGCATTGCTCGTGTTCTTCATGCTCTGCCGCATCGTCTTGCGCCGGCAGTTGAAGCCTTTGCGCAAAGTTGCCGAGGCCGCAGAGGAAATTGCCGAAGGGAATTTCGGTGAAGAGATTCCCAAATCACGCCGCCAGGACGAGGTGGGCGATTTCCTGAAACACTTCAAGCGTATGCGGGATGCTCTGTTCGCCAAACTCACCGAACAAGAACAGCTGACAGCCGCATTGCAGCAGCGCCGTGACACACTGCGTGAGACCTATGAGGAGATTCAGGAATACAACGACGTGAAGGAAGACCTGCTTCACAATGTGAGCGATAAGATGATTGCGCCTGCCCAGGCTATCAGTAGGAGCATCAATGCTTTCTGTGATGACTATCAAAACATCAGCCTGCAGGAAGCGACCCATGAGGTGGACAACATCAGGGAACAGAGAGAAACCATACTGGAGGCGCTAAATCAAATTTTACCCCCCCCAGAGAACGAGATGAGAAAGGAGGACAGCTATGAGTAAAGCACATTATCGATTGTTCAGGACACTTAGCATTACGCTCTTCCTGTTAGCCTCCCCGCTTTTCGTGGTATCTTTGGGCACTTTTTTCCGTCATGTGCAGGAACTCCTGCATCAGGAAGCGCTGAAACGGTCATCCGCCGTTCTCAACACCACTATGCAACATGTGGCCTATTTCATGGATGCTGTGGAAATAGCCGGCAACTCGAACGCATGGCTGTTAGAGGATAATTTCACATCAGGGGAGCTACTGAAAATGTCACGCCGGATTGTATGGCTCAATGGCAGTGTAACCAGCTGCTCGGTATCCGCAACACCCGATGCTTTGCCAGAATACGGGCGTTATTTCTCGGCCTATACCATCAACGATGGCGACACCATCATGTCGATGCTTGAACCGGATGCCGATTATACCCAGAGAGCATGTTATAAGATCCCGATGCAGACGGGCAAGGCCTGCTGGATAGACCCCTTCAGCGATTACAACGAAGGGGCCATCAATTTCACCGAAGCTACGGCTTCCTACTGCGTACCCCTCCGGCCGCATGGAGACCAGGTTGAGGGTGTGCTCACAACAGACTTCTCCTTCCATCGACTTCATCAGATTATCCGCGAGTGCGAGTATCCGTTTCCCAGTTCCTATTATATGCTCCTCAGTGGCGACGGGCGGTACCTTATCCATCCGGAGACCAGCCTCCTTTTCAAGAAGACCATCTTTTCGGAAACCGATTCCATCCAGAATCCCGACGTGGCTGCCTTGGGACACGAGATGGTGGCAGGCAAGACAGGCATCATGCATGTCGTCAAGAACGATGTCAAATACCATATCTGTTATGCGCCTGTACCAAAAACCAACTGGAGTCTCGCACTGGTTAGCCACGATGACGAGGTGCTGACAGACTTCTATCATCTGACTTATCTTGTCGTCCTGATTGTCTTCGTCGGATTGATATGCATTATATGGCTGTTTGTTATAGCCGTCAGGCGCAACATTAAACCCCTCCACCAACTCTTGGATGTTACGAAGAAGATGGCTGACGGTCAATACGACCAGGTGATTCCGCACAGCAACGGCAGGGATGTTGTCTCGCGACTCCAGAATGCCTTCGCTGCCATGCAACAGTCGATAATTTCCCGCATGGAAAGCATCAGCCGCACGACAGAAGAGATAGAGAAGGAGAACAAGGCATTGGAGGAAGCGACACAGTTGGCAGAGGAAGCAACGCAGAAAAGGCAACATTTCGTCCGGCATGTGCTACGCCAGATACAGACACCGTTGAACATCATCGATGGCTTGACCCAAGTGATGCTGAACAATGTCGCGTCAAAGAATGATATGGGTGATGTCCCCTCTACCCTGAAGCTCAATGCCACTCGCCTGCATCGCAGGGTACTCATGCTCTACGATATTACCCAAGCATCCAATGAGGAGACTTACAAGAAAGACAAGAACGTGCCTTGCAACGAGATAGCAAAGGAAAGTATAGACTTTGTGCTTGGAAACAATCCGAATGCAGGAATCTGTTTCGAGACCGAGCTGCCGGACGATGCGTCCATCGTGACCAACCGCCTCTATCTTAAGCGGTCGTTCTGCGAACTCCTGCTCAACGCAATCAAATTCTCCGACGGCAAGCACATCACGTTGGGCATTACACAGACAGAGACTTCCGTACGCTTCACCATTGAGGATGTCGGTCCGGGCATGCCTGAAGAATGGCAGGAGCTCTTCAGCCAGCCTTTCAGCAAAGGCAATGAGATGTCCGAAGGTCTGGGCATCGGTCTGCCGCTTGTCAAGCTTCACATCGAAAGCCTTGGCGGGGAACTTATTTTCGACACGGAATATCATCAAGGCTGCCGCATCAGCATAGTGATGCCCAAATAAAATCATTAATCAATACAATCTAATATGAGAACATTCCAGAAACTGGCCTTTGCCGCATTCATGCTACTGCCTTCATGTTCCTTTGCGCAACAGACGGTACACATCAGCGGTCATGTGAAGTTCATCGATGAAACCATGAAGATGTCGGTGTTCCGTCGCAACCATTTTGTGAAGGACACGTTGGCAATTGCCAACATCGACCCGGTCACGCAGACCTATTCGTTCGACGTGAAGTTCGACAAGCCCGGGCTGGCCACACTCAACTGTGGCAAATGGCAGGACGTGAACATCTGGTTGGAGGATGAGGATCTGACCATCGACTTCCGTGGAAAGGATACGGCAAAGGTGGTTATCAAGAACCCGCCATACGTGTATATCCAGGGCGGCAAGAACAACGAGCTGATGAATCTGGTGAACTTCGACGACTGGAACTATTACCAGTTGATGATTGACCTGGCCCAGAAAAGCAATGCGGTACAGTTGGCAGACGAATCCCAGAAGCAGGCCTTCTCGATGCAGCTTTATGATGCCAATGCTGATAATAGCGAAAGATGGACGCGTTACCTTGTAGAGCACTATGCAGATTGCAGCAGTGTCTTCGTTCCCGTGAAACGTCTGAGCTGGAAAAGAGATAAAGCACTTGTAGATGCCACGCTCGACCGTTTGGCAACCAAGTCTGACCTATGGGCCCAAATGGTGGGCGAATATCGTGCCGAGAAGGAGGCAAAGGTTGCAAAAGACGCCAGTGTTGCCGTAGGTGCTGTGGCTCCCCATATCGATATGGTCACCGAGCAAGACCAGAAGGTGCAATTCTCTGATTTCAAGGGCAAGGTGACGGTGGTAGATTTCTGGGCCTCTTGGTGCGGTCCCTGCCGTCAGGAAATCCCGAAGATGAAGGATTTCTATAAAAAGTTTGACAAGAAAAAAGTGGAATTCCTCAGCATCAGCATTGATAAGGATAAAGATAAATGGCTGAAGGCCAAGAATGACGAGAAGATGCCCTGGTCGCAGGCTTGGGTGAAAGATGGTGGAATCCAGGCAATGGACACTTACCAGTTCACGGGCATCCCCTACATCATTGTCCTTGACAAGGACGGCAAGATTTTCCGCAAGCACGTGCGTGGGGAAGCTATCCGCGAAGCCGTAGAAGAAGCATTAAAGAAGTAGTAACCCATGCATACACGCGTACACACGTAAACTTTTTCACAAATTTGCCTACATACCTACACCAAGAGATTTAAATAATTCTAAATGAATATATTATAGGGTGTAGGCAATGGTGTAGGCAAGGCTAAAAGGTGTAGGCAACAACAAAAAAATAACGAAATTTACAAAATGTCTTTGGATATTTTTAGGTTGAGGTGTAGAATGGAACATGTGCCCCACAAGAGCTCGGAAGGCAGGTCGAATAGGGGTTTATCACGTGTGATAAACAACTTTCTCACGTGTGATAATCACTATTTCCCTGTGTACTTATAGTATAATCACATTATAGAATAATATATTTATCAAATTAAATTTAAATTATGAAACTGAACAAATTTCTGTTTGTAACTGCAGCAACTGTAGCTCTCACCCTTGGCCTTACAGCCTGTTCTGACAAGAGTGAAGAAGACGGGCCGACTGTTGCCGTAGGTATTACCGCAGCCACAATCACTCCAGCAGGCAGCAGCGTAGTTTACACCTTGTCTCCTGTCGATGAAGGTGTTCTCAACAATAGTGCCGACCCCGTAGCTTGGGATGTCACCGACGCAGCCTTGGCTCAGTCAGTTCTGAAAGTGACGCCTACGCTGAATACCACCGTCAACTACAATGGCGCTGCCATTCCTGAAAGCGGTGTCACCGTTGATGCCACCCAGCCTATCGTCGTGCAGGCCGTGAACGGTTCCATCACTAAAAATGTCACCATCAACGTGGTCCGTGCTCCAGAAGTACCAGTTGAAACTGATGCATTCGTAGGTTTGACAAAGAAAGCTACCCTCGATGCCGTAGATGTCATTTGGCGCGACTTTGCCTACTTCAAGGGCAAGTTCTATGGCTTCTACGTGAAGAATTCCATCACAAACGCTGAAACAGGCGATGCGCTGGAACAGTACCTGCTGATGAGCTCTGCCGATGGTATTGCATGGAGTGAAGTGAACTACACCATTGATGCTGAGAACGAAGTCCTTGGAGGCGAAGGTGCCCGCCTGGTAGTCTTCAATGACAAGCTCTATGTGCTGACAGGTCAGCGTGTGCATGGTACTGACAAGTATGGCAATCCCCTCGAATCTGAGAACTGGGGTTGGGGGCCGCTTAAAGCAATTTTCAAGTGGCGTGAATATGAATCCACCGACGGTGTGAACTTCAAGTCGCTGGAATCCGAGACCAAAAAGTATGAAGATGAGCAGTACAGCAAGATGCCTGCCTTCTACAACACCCCCTACTGCAACGTCATTGTCTTCAAGAATAGGATGATCATTCAAGGCGGTTATTCCTGGAGCTATGGTCAGCAACAGACCAACCGCAACTTCATTGTTACGGCAGATGGTTTGCAATGGGAACCCGTATTCGTCACCTTCACCGATGGTGCAGCAAGTTTGTTACCCAATGACGGTGCCATTTTCGAACTGGGCGGCAAGCTCTTCTCTGTGGGCGGTTACCGCTACTTCATCTCGGCAGATAACGTCACCTCTGCTGTCTATACCACTGAAGACGGTTCGACCTGGAATACTGAAGCAACTGCTGCCGAGGGTCTTCCCGCCCTCTATCAGGCCAAGGCTGTAAGCAACGGATCGGTTGTCTATCTCTTTGGCGGTGAATATCTT